>WBZS01000398.1_pt1 | contig 59311 bp, 52 predicted proteins | sample 5204201 | NCBI WGS metagenome assembly WBZS01 (sample SAMN12344357, study PRJNA552823) | activated sludge metagenome | biome: Activated sludge suspended growth; feature: Nitrification reactor; material: Wastewater; isolation source: activated sludge from nitrification reactor of wastewater...
GTCGGCGAGAGCCGAGCCCGTGCGGTCCGCGAGGGATTGTCTCGAATGGCTGAGTCGAGCATCCTCGAGCGCTACGTCTGACCGACAGCGTGCTGCCCCCTGCCGGCTCCATGCGCGAAGGATCCCCTACCCGACTGCGACCGGCGCCAGGCCAACCCGCCGTGGCGTCCCGCATCGCCGCCATGCACACCGCCATCCTGGACTGGTATGCCGTCCACGCCCGGCCGCTGCCTTGGCGAGACCCCGGGACAAGCGACTGGGGCGTCTTCGTCAGTGAAGTGATGGCCCAGCAGACTCCGGTCGCCCGAGTCGAGCCGGTCTGGAAAGCGTGGATGGCCCGATGGCCCACACCGCAAGCGCTCGCCGCCGAACCACCTGGTGAGGCGGTACGGGCATGGGGTCGGTTGGGCTACCCCCGCCGAGCCCTCCGACTGCACGAGGCCGCCAGGTCAATGGTGCTGCGACACGGCGGGAGGGTCCCCTCGGAACTTGCCGATCTGCTGCAGCTTCCCGGTGTCGGGGCCTACACCGCAGCCGCGGTCGCGTGCTTCGCACACGGCATACCAGTGACCGTGGTGGACACCAACGTCCGGCGCGTGCTTGCTCGGGCGCTCACCGGGACTGCCCTCGCCGCACCCGCCCTCACCGCCGCAGAGACCGCGCTGGCGACCGCGGCTCTCCCGGCTGAACGGCAGGATGTCCTGGTGTGGAACGTGGCCGTCATGGAGCTCGGCGCCCTGGTCTGCACCGCTCGCACCCCCACCTGCGCAGCCTGTCCCATCCGCGCAGACTGCGCCTGGCAACTCGCCGGGCTCCCACCCCACGACGGCCCGGCCCGACGCGGACAGACCTGGAAAGGGACCGACCGTCAGGCCCGTGGCGCGCTCCTGCAGCTGCTGCGCGATTCGGGGTCGCCCGTGTCCGGGCGTGCGCTGGCTACGGAATGGCCGGACGACGCCCAGCGCGAGCGGTGTCTGGACGGCCTCATCGCCGATGGCCTCATCGAGCCCCTGGCTCGTGGGCGCTACACCCTGCCCGGGACGGGGACAGCTGCCCGGGACCCAAAGGGTCGGGTTGCCGGGCGGCATACCTGGTCGTAGACTCGCGGGTTTGTGCGTGCTGACTTGCGGACCTACGGGCTGCTGGCCCGGGCCGGGTTCCGGCGGCAGGCGACCTACCGGCTCGCCCTGGCGGCCGGGATGGTCACGAACTCGGTCTTCGGGGTCATTCGGGCCTCGATCCTGGTCGGGGCAGTAGCCGGCGCCGGGACCAGAGTGGCCGGCTACGATGCACGCGCTGTGTCGTCCTACGCGTGGTGGGGCCAGGTGCTGCTCGGCTCGGTCGCTCTGTGGGGCTGGAGCGAGCTCGCCGACCGGGTGCGCACCGGCGACATCGCCGCTGACTTCCTGCGGCCGATCCCGCCCTACCTGAGCTTCCTCGCGGCCGACCTCGGTCGGGGCGCCTTGGCCCTGCTGGTGCGCGGTGCGCCCATGATCGTCGTCGGCTCGCTCTACTCGGGGATGACCTTCCCAGCGGGCGCGTTGGAGTGGGCCCTGGCGCTCGTTGCGATCGCCCTCGCCGTGGCGATCGCATTCCTCGGGCACTATCTCGTCAACTGTATTGCCTTCTGGCTCATTGAGATTCGGGGAATCCTCCTCGCCTATGGCATCGTCGCGACCCTCTTCGCCGGACTCTACGTGCCGGTCCACTGGTTCCCGGACTGGCTGCGCGCGCTCGCCGCCGCTACCCCGTTCCCGTCGCTGATCCAGACTCCGGTCGACATCCTCAGCGGGTATGCCGCGGGCTCGACTGCCGCCCACTTGGTCGCCATCCAGGTCGGCTGGTTGCTTGGTCTTGGGGCCGCCGCTGCTATGGCCACGGCTGCGGGTCGACGCCGGTTGGAGGTGCAGGGTGGCTAGCGAAGGGGCGTGGGCGGCATACCGGACGATCCTGCGCTCGCGGGTCCGCGCGCAGGCGGGCTACCGCGTCTCGTTCGCCACCGACCTGCTCGCCACCATGTTGACCGGGTTGGCTGAGCTCACCGAGGTCTACGTCATCTTCCACAACACCCCGAGGCTTGGCGGTCTGGACTTCAACGCCGCGTTGCTCGTCTTCGCCCTCGCCAACCTCACCTTCGCCGCCGCCGACCTCCTCGTCGGGCACTGCGACCGGCTGCCGACCTACCTTCGGGACGGCAAACTCGACGTGTTCTACCTGCGTCCCCTTTCGCTGCTCGGGCAACTCATGACCAGCGAGGTGTCCCTACGCCGGCTGGGTCGGATCAGCGTGGCAGTCATCGTCCTGGTCATCGCGCTGATCCGGGGCCAGGTGCAGCCGACGGCGACAACGATCGGGATGCTCGCCCTTGCCATCACGTTCGGGACTGCGCTCATGGCCGCGATCTTTATCGCCGTCGCGGGGCTGCAGTTCTGGCTGTTGGACGGTCGCGAGTTCGCCAACGTCTTCACCTACGGCGGCGCGTATGCCGCGCAGCAGAGTTCGCTGGTATTTCCCGACCCGGTGCGGGTCTTCTTCACCTTCGTCGTGCCGGCGGCGTTCACGGCATACCTGCCGACGTTGGTGATCCTCGGGCTGCCCGGCGGACACTTCGCCAGCCCGTCGTTGGCCTGGTGGCTGCCGGTCGCGGCGGCTTGGGTCTGGGGCGTCGCGCTGCTGGCCTGGGGCCGCGGCGTGCGGCACTATCAAGGCGCGGGAGGATGATGTGATCACCGACAAGCCCTTGAGGCCGGAGTCGGGAGGGCCCGGACCAGGGTCGCCTGCGGGCTCGGACGCGATCATCGCCGTCGAACGCCTCACCCGGGTGTTCCGGCGCCGCGGCGACACCGATCTGACTGCGGTCGACGGGATGACCTTCTCGGTGGGAAGTGGCGAGGCGGTCGGCTATATCGGCGCCAACGGGGCGGGCAAGTCCACCACGATCAAGATGCTCACCGGCATCCTCGCCCCGTCGTCGGGCACGGCTCGCACGTGTGGGCTGGACCCGATGCGCGAGCGCCGCGAACTGGCCCGACGGATCGGCGTGGTCTTCGGGCAACGCTCGCAGCTGTGGTGGGACCTGCCGCTGCAGGAATCCTTCGACATCCTCGCCGCCATCCACCGCCTCGACCCCGGACGCGCGGCGGCACGGGTTGGCCAGTTGGTCGATCTGCTCGACCTCGGTCCCACCCTGGCCCAACCGGTGCGCTCGCTCTCCCTCGGACAACGGATGCGGGCCGAGGTGGCGGCGGCGCTGCTGCATGAGCCCGAGCTGATCGTCCTCGACGAGCCGACGATCGGGCTCGACGTGCTGTCCAAGGCTCGGCTACGAGAGTTCCTTATCACCCAGCGGCGCGACCAGGGCATCACACTGCTTCTCACCACACACGACATGGGCGACGTCGAGCGGCTCTGTGACCGGGTGTTGGTCGTCGACCACGGCCGGCTGGCGTTCGACGGCACCTTGGCGGGCCTCGCAGGAACCGTTGGGGCGCAACGGGTTCTCGTCGTCGACCTGGACCGCCCCACGGAGGCGCTGCACGGCATACCGCACACCGAGTGGTTAGGATCCGAAGGTGAGGGGGTCCGTCAGCGGCTGGCGTTCGACGCCGCCGACACGACGGCCGCTGCCGTGTTAGCTGCGGTGGCCGAGCGGGCGACCCTGCGGGACCTGAGCATCGAGGAGCCCGATATCGAGGACGTCGTGCGCCGGATCTACTCCGCGCCGCCCGGCGGGATCACAAGGTGAGTAACATCCGAGTGTTGCCGAGAGTGTTGGGCTTGACGCGTTCCAGGTCGAGGAACTCGGCGACGCCTTCGTCGTAGGACCGCAGCAGCTCGGCATACACCTCGGGCGGGACCGCCTGCCCGTCGATGGGTTGGAACCCGTGTCGGCGGAAGAACCCGGTCTCGAAGGTGAGGCAGAAGATCCTCCGCACGCCGAGCACTCGAGCGTCGTCAATGAGCGCCTCCAGGACTGCGTGTCCAACCCCGTGACCCGCGTGTCCGGGGGCGGTCGCGAGGGTCCGCACTTCGGCCAGGTCGTCCCACAACACGTGCAGCGCGCCGCACCCGACGACGACCCCGTCGATCTCGGCGATCCGGAACTGCTGGATCGACTCGTAGTAGGCCACCGCATCCTTGGCGACCAGGCGGCGGGCGGCAACGAGGGGTGCAACGATGTCACGGATGGCCCGCACGTCGCTCGTTCGAGCGGGTCGAGTGGTCAGGCCAGTCACGACAGACGATCGTAAAGGGTTCGGCTCAGGACAGGCGGACTCCGCCGCCGGGCTCGGCGGCGATGAAGTAGCTCGGGGTCACCGGGGGCAGGCCACCGCCGATCTCCCACGCCTCTCCGTCCTCGAGCGGGTCGACCCTTAGCCATCGCTCGCTGTCGAAGTCAATGGTCAACGAGCCGTCTTTGCCCGCCTCGGCACGCGTGACGACAGCACGGTGCAGTTGCAGGACGATGGCGACCGTGTCGAGCCGCTCCGGGTCGACGACGTGGGTCGCCCCGTCGACGTGCAGGGTGAAGGGGCTCTCCAACCGGATCGTGTCAGTGCCTTCGACGACGAGCGTGACGGCGTAGTCGATGCACAACTGGTCGACCTCACGCCCGATCAGAGGCAACACGTAGTGTGTTGCCTCTTCGCGGATGAGGGGGTCGACACCCACGTCGGTCATGCCCAGAGGGTACGCCACCCACCGACCTCCCGCGCGTCTGTTCGGGCCTCAGGAGCCAGAGGCACTGGCCGGCGCATCTTGCGGACCTCCGACCGTGTCGACCGGAGGAACATCCGGAATGTCGGGAATCGTATCGCGTCGAAGCGACCCGGTGAACGTGAAGCTTGAATCCTTCTCCTCGCCCGTGGCGTCCACGAGCACGAATTCCCCGCTCCGCAACTCGCCGTAGAGGATCTTTTCGGACAGCATGTCCTCGATCTCCCGCTGTATCGTGCGTCGCAGCGGACGGGCGCCGAGCACCGGGTCGTAGCCCTTCTTGGCTAGCAGAGCCTTGGCTGCCAGCGTGAGCTCCAGGCCCATGTCCTTGTCGCGCAGTCGCTTGTCGAGTTTGGCGATCTCCAGATCGACGATCGCCACGATCTCGTCCTGGGTGAGCTGCGGGAAGACGATGATGTCATCCACCCGGTTGAGGAACTCCGGCCGGAAGTGGTTCTTCAGTTCGTCGGTCACCTTGTTCTTCATCCGCTCGTATTCGGAGCGGCTGTCCGGACCGGCTGAGAAGCCCAGCGAACCCTTGGTGATGTCACGGGTGCCGAGGTTGGTTGTCATGATGATGACGGTGTTCTTGAAGTCGACCATCCGGCCCTGGCTGTCGGTGAGCCGACCGTCTTCGAGGACCTGCAGGAGGCTGTTGAAGATGTCCGGGTGGGCCTTCTCGACCTCGTCAAAGAGGACGACCGAGAACGGGCGCCGGCGGACCTTCTCGGTGAGCTGTCCGCCCTCCTCATAGCCGACGTAGCCGGGGGGCGACCCGAACAGCCGCGAGACGGTGTGCTTCTCGGAGTATTCGGACATGTCGAGCTGGATGAGGGCGTCCTCGTCGCCGAAGAGGAACTCGGCGAGGGTCTTGGCCAGCTCGGTCTTGCCGACACCGGTCGGGCCGGCGAAGATGAAAGACCCTCCCGGTCGGCGGGGGTCCTTGAGGCCGGCGCGGGTGCGCCGGATCGCCTGGGAAAGCGCCTTGATGGCGTCGTTCATGCCGACGATCCGCTTGTGCAGCTCGCTCTCCATGTTGAGCAGCCGCGCGGACTCCTCCTCGGTGAGCTTGAACACCGGGATACCGGTGGAGGCAGCTAGCACCTCGGCGATGAGTTCTTCGTCCACCTCGGCGACCACGTCCATGTCGCCGGACTTCCACTGGGCCTCCCGCTCGTTGCGGGCCAGGGTGAGCTGCTTCTCATCATCGCGCAGGCGGGCGGCCTTCTCGAAGTCCTGCCCGTCGATGGCGGCCTCCTTCTGGCGGCGCACCTCGGCGATCTTCTCGTCGTATTCGCGTAGATCCGGCGGAGCGGTCATCCGGCGGATGCGTAGTCGGGCACCCGCCTCGTCGATGAGGTCGATGGCCTTGTCCGGCAGGAACCGGTCGTTGACATAGCGGTCGGCCATCGAGGCCGCGGCCACGAGAGCCCCGTCGGTGATCGACACTCGGTGATGGGCCTCATAGCGGTCGCGTAGGCCCTTGAGGATCTCGATGGTGTGCGCGAGCGTCGGCTCAGCCACCTGGATGGGCTGGAACCGGCGCTCGAGCGCCGAATCCTTCTCGATGTGCTTGCGGTATTCGTCGAGGGTCGTCGCCCCGATGGTCTGCAGCTCGCCGCGAGCTAGCATCGGCTTGAGGATCGACGCCGCGTCGATGGCGCCCTCGGCGGCACCGGCACCCACCAGGGTGTGGATCTCGTCGATGAAGATGATGATGTCGCCTCGAGTGCGGATCTCTTTGAGGACCTTCTTGAGTCGCTCCTCGAAATCCCCGCGGTAGCGCGACCCGGCGACGAGCGCGCCCAGGTCCAGGGTGTAGAGGTGCTTGTCCTTGAGCGTCTCGGGAACCGTGCCACGGACGATGTCCTGGGCCAGCCCCTCGACGACGGCCGTCTTGCCAACGCCGGGCTCGCCAATGAGGACCGGGTTGTTCTTGGTGCGGCGGGACAGCACCTGCATGACCCGCTCAATCTCCTTCTCGCGCCCGATCACCGGGTCGAGTTTTCCTTCGCGGGCCGCTTGGGTGAGGTTGCGCCCAAATTGGTCCAACACGAGCGACCCCGCCGGGGTGCCCTCGGCCGGACCGGAGGCCGGACCAACACCCGCGGCTGCCTTCTCGCCCTGACCCGACTGGTAGCCGGCCAACAGCTGGATGACCTGCTGACGCACCTTATTGAGATCGGCCCCGAGCTTGACCAAGACCTGCGCGGCGACACCCTCACCCTCGCGGATGAGTCCGAGCAAGATGTGCTCGGTGCCGATGTAGGTGTGCCCGAGCTGCAGACCCTCGCGGAGCGAGTATTCGAGGACCTTCTTGGCTCGCGGCGTGAAGGGGATGTGGCCGGTGGGAGCCTGCTGGCCCTTACCGATGATTTCGGTGACCTGTTCGCGCACGGCGTTGAGCGAGATGCCGAGGTTCTCCAGGGCCTTCGCGGCCAGGCCCTCACCCTCGTGGATGAGTCCCAGAAGGATGTGCTCGGTGCCGATGTAGTTGTGGTTGAGCATCCGCGCCTCTTCCTGCGCGAGCACGACCACTCGCCGGGCGCGGTCCGTGAACCGTTCGAACATCGTTGAACACTCCTGCCGTCGATCGAGGTGCCTCGATGGTAACCGTGCCACACCACAGAGCCCGGGTGGTTACCGGAGCGTTACGGGATGGTCCACCGTGCAACGCGCCCGTATGCCGTGCTGTTCCCTCCCCATGCACGTCCGGGCCCGGTCGCGTTCCGCGCTGAGCGAACGCGACCGGGCGCGGGATCGTCGAGAACCGCCGCTTCAGCATGGCGCCGGATCGGGAGGACGGCTCAGCCGCCCATCGGCCACCAGCCATGCCATCCGTCGGTGAACGCCGGCTCCCAGGCTGCCGTGTAGATCCGGCGGTCGAGCCCCACCGTGACGACGTCCAGGTGGTCGGCGCTTCGCACAGCTGCGTCGATCGTTCCGCCGAGGCCGGTGAGGCCCCCGCGGAGCCGCCACCAGCCATGCCAGCCGTCAGCGAAGCCTGGCTCCCAGGCGGCGGTGAAGGTCCCGCCATCCAGTCCGGTAACGAAGACGTCCAGCTTGTTGCGGGAGCGGGACACGGCATACATGGGACTGCCGGGTTGGGCCAAGCCGCCCCGGATGTGCCACCAGCCGTGCCACCCGTCGGCGAAGGCGGGCTCCCAGGCGGCCGTCAGCGTCCGCCGGGAGCCGTCCACGACAAAGACGTCGAGTTTGTCGGTCGAGCGGGACACGCAGGTCACGAACGCCCGTGGGGCCGCGACGGCAGCACCGATGCGCCACCAACCATGCCACCCGTCCGCGAACACCGGCTCCCACGCCGCCGTGTAGATGCGGCAGTCCACGCCAGTGACGAAGATGTCCAGCTTGTTGCTACTGCGAGAAACCGCCGTCACAGGAGCGCCCGGCGCCGCCATGCCGCCCCGGATGTGCCACCAGCCGTGCCAGCCGTCGGTGAAGGCCGGCTCCCACGCGGCGGACATGATCCGGCCGGAGTTGTCCGTGACGAAGATGTCCAGCTTGTCCAGGCTGCGCGACACCGCCCCCACGTAGGACCCCACCGGCGCACGCAACGTCCCGATCGGCCACCATCCCTTCCAGAAGTTGGACGGGTCGTATGCCGCCGTCCACACCCGTCCGTCCATCCCGACCGTGAAGACGTCGAGGTAGCCCGGTCGGCGACTGACCGCCGTGACGTGCCCGCCGGGTGCCGTCTTGCCGCGCAGGAGGTTGGTCCAGCCCTGCCACCACGCGGGGCCGCCCGGTTGCCAGGAGGCGAAGCGAATGTCGCCGAGCTCGTCGGCGGCCAGGGCGGTGAGGCTGTTGGGACCCATCGACACGACGTGCACCGGCGAGGAGGTCGAGGGCAGCCGCATCCGGTCCAAGCCCCAGCCGAAATGCCGCGGCGTGATCGGACAGAACGCCCACGAGTTGGCCTTCATGAGGCAGTCAACGCTTGCGGCAGCACCGTTGGCGCAGTTGGTATTTGGCTCGCCGAAGCGGCCGAAGGACCCACCCGTGGAGCAGCCGGACACGGCATACTCGTCGGGCGCGCCGAAGATGTGGCCGGTCTCGTGGATGAACACCCGGTCAAAGTTGTCGATGCCCCACCCGTCGTTGCGGGGGTCCATGACGACCCGGTTACCGCTCGCATAGGCGAAATGCCAGAGGTTGTAGCGGGTGACGAACAGGACGTACCCCCACCGTGATCGGGTGCGGTCCCGGATCTCGCGGGCCATGGCCTCGACGCCGGCGTCGCCCGCTGCATATCCGAGAGCGCCCATGGCGGCGTTGCGCCAGGTGAGCTCGGCTAGCCCGGTGGCATCGGCGGTCGTGATGCTCACCGTGTGGGTCTCGACCGTGAAGCTCAGGTGGGCCGAGGGGTTGGCAGCAGCGAGCCACGCGTAGCCCTCCTGGATCTCGGCAACCACCTTGAGTCGCTCGGTCGCGGACATCTGCACCGCGGCGGTCGGACCGTTGACGAAGACGACGGAGACGGCCACTGGGCCTTCCAAGTAGTCGTTGAGACCTTCGGCAGGGCCAGGCAGGTCGCGCAGGACGGCGGTGTCACCACCCTCGTCCTCGGCACCGGGCATGACATCGGGGAGCAAGTCGCGTAGCTTCCCGTCGTCAAGCCGAGGGCGCAACCCGTCGCAACTCACCATGTCCCACGGCTCGCCGGCCCGCGGTCGGTTTGCCTTGACCCGCCCCCAGGCCTTGGTTCGCCGCATAGTCAGGGCGTCCAGACCCAGTCTCTCAGTCTCGGACAGGGAGGCGATCACTTCGCGATCGACACTGCCCGGCGCGACGCCCTTGGTCGCACCCCGGGTCCGACCGGGTGACGGGGCGGTTCCCTGCGGTGCGACGGTGTCGTCGACGATGAGGACGCGATCACCGAACCGGACGAGGACCCGGCCCGCGAGGTCGTCGGGAAGCGGCTGCACCTGGGTGGGCCCGGGCAGCGGGCCGCGGGGCCGCTTGGGAGCGTCGAGCACGACGACCGACGTGGGCGGTGGCTCCGACGCGTGGGGGTGGTGATGGGGGTGGTGGTGATGGTCCGAGGTGGCCTTGGGCATCGCGATGCTCCTTGGGGAGAGGCGCCACGGCGGCCCCCGTGGCCGGGTCAGCGCGGCCCGTCCGGCGGCTCGGCCGCCGGGTCATCCCAGTCGGCCCCCTCAAGACGGCGGGCTGTATCGGAAGGAGCCCCGAGCACCGCCGCAGATACCGCCTCGCGCTCGGCAGCGGTCAGCAGGGGTATGCCGTCCGGCTCCGCCTCCCCGGGCGCCCACAGCGTGGCCGCAACCTCGGGGTCCGCGCCGGCCAGTGCGACCAGGTCCGAGTCGGCCACTTCGATGAGCAGGACTCGGCCGGTCCGTACGAGCACCCGCCCGGCCGGCGGGATCCCATCAGGTGCGACGACCAGGCGGCGGACCATCCGGGGGTGCTCCAGGTCGTCGCGCTGCCCACTGGGGTCGTTCGGCCGCCCTACCGTCCTGCTCACTCTTTCAGGGTATGCGGCCATCCCTCCTCCCGCGTCGCCGGCGACGGTCCAACGGTCGAGGCCCCGGTCGGCCCATGGGTCTTGGCTGTCAGATCACTGACCATCAGATAATGGTGATATGGCAAGGAAACAGTCCCAAGTCCAGTCCTTCGCTGGTGCAGTCATCGTGGGTGTCGACGGTCATGACACCACGCAGGCGGGACTCCTGTGGGCCGCTGCCGAGGCTGCCCGCCGCAAGGTCCGCCTCGTCGTCATGACGGTGCAGGAGGCGCACACCAACGCGCTGGCCTTCGGCGGCGGAGTCGACGAGGTCACCGCGATCACGGACGCCGACACCGAGGTCATCGCCCGGACAGCCGCCGAAGCCGCCCGGGAGGCCTTCCCCGGACTCAAGGTGAGCACCATGCGCCCGGAGGGGCAGCCCGCCCGCCGGCTCATCAAGGCCTCGAAGTCCGCCGCGCTGGTTGTCGTGGGAAGCCACGGCCGGCACAAGCAGGCGTATGCCGCCCTCGGCACCACCGCCTCGACCACCGCGATGCACGCAAAGTGCCCGGTCGTCGTCGTCCACCCGGACCGTTCCACAGCTCACGCGGCTGGCCCAGCGCACGTCGTCGTCGGGGTCGACGGGTCGCGGGACTCCTCCATCGCGATCGACGCCGCCGCGGAGTTCGCGGGCGAAGACGGGCACGTCAACGTCGTCAACGGCTGGTGGTTCAGCATGACGGCGGGCGGCTCGCTCGCCGGTGGTGACCTCGTCGAAGAGGACAAGATCCGAGCCCGGCATGCCCGCGGGGTCCGCAACATCGCCGCCGCCGCACAGAAGCGCCACCCCGAGGTGACTTTCACCGGGGTGTCGGTCGAAGGTGACGTGACGTCGGCCCTCGTCGAGCAGGCCAAGGATGCCGACCTGTTGGTTGTCGGTGCACGTGGGCGCGGCGGGTTCAGCGGGCTGTTGCTGGGCTCCAACGCGCTCAAGGCGTTGGCGGCCTCGCCGGTGCCGGTCGCCGTGATCCACCGGTAGCCCGGGAAGCCATCACGCGGCATACCGAACGCGGCCACGCCCCGCTGGGCGGGGGTTCGGCAGATTCAGCCGGTTTTGACCGCCTGGAGGGTGTAGCTCGCGGGCATTCGCTCGGGATGCTCGCGCAGCCGCCACTCGCCACGGTCGTCGACCACCATGAGCCCTGGCAACGCCTCCCACGGGACGCTGTCGTGCTCAACCAAACCAGTGACCCGCATCCCCGCGTCCAGCAGCGCTGTGACGATCTCGCCGAGCCCGCGATTCCACTCATAGGTGACGTTGTGGTCGAACTCGATGTCGGTCTCGACGTAGGTCCCCGGCTCGTCCCACATTTGCGGGTCGGGCTGCTCGAAATAGGGGTAGGCGATCACCAGCGGGCTATCCGGCCCAGTCGGGTCGGCCATCGTCGCGAGTACCGGATGCCCCTCCCGGATGAACAGCCGCCCGCCAGGGCGCAGCAGCGCGGCGACTGTCTTGGCCCAGTCCCGGATCCGCGGCAGCCAGCAGAGCGCTCCGATGCCCGTGTAGACGAGGTCGAACCCGCCCGCGCCCAGCGCCGCGACGGCCCCATCCACGGTCGATTCGACGTAGTCGATGTCGGCCCCGGCCTGGATCGCGAGCGCCCGCGCCTGGTGCAGGGCCGCCGGAGAGAAGTCCAGCCCGGTCATCCGCGCCCCCAGCCGGTGCAGGGACAGCGTGTCGGTGCCGATGTGGCACTGCAGGTGTATGCCGCGCAGCCCGGTCACGTCACCCAATAGCGGTCGGTCGAACTCAACCACCCCTGAGAGGGCGGTGGGGTCGGCCACCAGGCGAGACACGGCATAGCCGGGGGAGGCGGCGTGCGCGGGTGCCCGGTCGTCCCAGTTGGCGCGGTTGGTCTGCAGGTAGTCGTCCACGAGCCGCGAGTCTAGGTATGCCGCCCGCTCACCGCCTGCCGATAACGGCGGTAGGTGCGCCTTGGGCACCTCAGCGGCGGCGCTGACAGCGGCCGCACCAATAGAGGGTGCGACCCGCGATCTCCGCCATCCGCACGCGCGACCCGCAGACCCGGCACGGCTCACCCTGGCGTTTGTAGACGTAGAACCTCCGCTCCAGGGCCCCATGCGGGTTGGGCCGCCAAGCCGAAACCCCGGTCGGCGACGTGGGTATGGCAGCCGGGTCGAACTCACCGGCCAGCACCATCTCCACCTGGTCGCTCATCGTGATGATCTGTCCGAGCTGCACTCCGATCGGCATGAGCAGCAACAGATCACGCCACAGGGCCCGCCAGGTCACCGGCCGGATCTCGCGGCCGGGGCGCCACGGGTCGACCCGATGCCGGAAGAGGATCTCGCTGCGGTAGACGTTGCCGACCCCGGCCAATACCGCCTGGTCCATGAGCAGGTCGGCGATGCTCCGAGGGCTCTTGGCGATCCGTCGCCAGGCCCGCTCGGGGTCGGCGTCGACCCGCAACGGGTCGGGCCCCAGCCGGGCGATAACCGCGTCCACCTCCTGGGTGGTCGCCACCTCGCACAGCGTCGCTCCCCGCAGGTCTGCAACGTGGGTGTTGGTGGCTATCCGTAACCGGACGGCCCCCACGGGAAGGGGGAGCGCGCCCCCAGGGGAGCCCGCGGCATACCCCTGGTCGTCGTCGCCACGCGCGGAGTATGCCGTGACGTCGAAAGCCCCGATCAACCCCAGGTGGACGTGCAGGTGCGCCTCGCCCGCGAACTCCACGAACAGGTGTTTTCCCCACGCCGCCGCTTCGTGCAGCTCGCGTCCGGACAGGTAGGCCGCTCCTTCGGCGAACCGCCCCTGCGGGCTGGACAGGGTGGGCGCCGTCCCGGCGAACGCACCGTTGAGCGACCCCGCGAGCCGATGCAGGGTGTGACCTTCGGGCATCCGGTCAGCCAGCCTTGCGCGCCGCGGTCTTCTTCGCGGCGGCCTTCTTGGCCGGGGCAGGTTTGGCCGGGGCCGACGTCGACGCCGACCCGGTCACCGGCTCGCCCCGCGCTGCCTTGGCCCGGTCGACGCTGCGCTGCAATGCCTCCAACAAATCGACGACCTCGCCCGTGTCGGCAGCCGCCGCCGCGGCCTCGGCGACCACTCCCCCGGCGATCTTCGAGTCGACGAGCGAGGCGACGGCCGCCGCATAGTCGTCCTCGAACTCGCCCGGGTCATAGTCGCCCGACAGCGAGTCGACGAGCATGCTGGCCATCGCCAGCTCCTTGTCGTTCGCGTGCCCGGTGTCGCCGAGGTTGATCTGGTCGGCCGCGCGGATCTCGTCGGGCCACAGCAATGTCTGCAGGACGATGATCCCCTCGTGCACCCGCAGCACCGCCATCGTCATCCGCTGGCGGATCGACACGGTCACCAGCGCCACCCGGTCGGCGCTCGACAGTGCGTCCCGCAGCAGCGCATAGGCCTTGGTGGCGGCCTTTTCCGGCTCGAGGTAGTAGGCCTTGTCGAACAACATCGGGTCGATCTGGCCTGCCGGGACGAACTTGGCGACCGCAACCTCCTTGCTCGATTGGTTGGGCAGCGCGGCCAGGTCCTCGTCGGTCAGCACGACCATGTGCCCGTCCGCGGTCTCATAGCCCTTGGCCACATCGTCGAACGCCACGACCTCACCGCACGCGCTGCACACCCGCTGATAGCGGATCTGCCCGCCGTCGGCACGGTGCACTTGACGGAAGGAGATGTCGTGGTTCTCCGTCGCCGAGTAGAGCTTGACGGGCACGTTGACGAGCCCGAAGGACACCGCGCCCTTCCACATCGCCCGCATCGGCCCCACCCTTCCCAGTGGTCACGAGTTACCAGCATGACTCACTGTTCACCTTCCCCACAACGCCTCGCCCCAGCAGGTATGCCGCCCTCCCGCACCTGCCGCTCACTTACTGGCGCGCTGCTGTTCATGCAAGAGCGGCATAATCCCGCTCATGGTGATGACCTGGACTGCCCGCGCGCTGACGGAGGAGGAGCATGACGTCGTTCGCTCCAACGCCGAGGCAGCGGCCACCCTCATCGAGGACGAACCTCCGGATCCCAAGCGCGGTGTCGACTTGGACACCGCGTGGCACGGGATCCACTGGTTGTTGACGGGCACGGCATACGACACGGAGACCCACGCCGGACAGGCGATCTTCGGCGGCGACGCTATCGGCGCCGACCTGGGACACGGTCCCGCCCACCTCATCGACCCACGGACGGTCAAGAAGATCAGCGCTGCGCTCGATGCGCTACCCGCCTCCGAGGTCGCTGCCCGGGTCGACTTCGACGCGATGTTGGACGCCGATATCTACCCCGGGTTCTGGGACGAGCAGGACGTCTTCCACTCCTGGCTGCGGCCCCGCTACAAGCAGCTACGGAAGTTCTACCGCCGGGCGGCACGAGACAGCCGCGCGGTCCTCGTCGCGATCCTATGACCTGGTGATTGCAGAGCTCGGTGGCTCGGCTCTCGTCTCCCTCAGCTTCGCCAACAGGTTCGTCCCCTCGGAGAAGCTCACCTCGGCGCCGCGCGGCGGTTCTGCTGAGTCGGCGTAGCGTGGGCCAGGATGGGCCTATGCGGCCCATGCTCGCGTCACCATCGCGCCGGGTGCCGACCGGCCCGGAGTGGGCACACGAGGTCAAGTGGGACGGAATGCGGCTGCTCGCCGATGTCCACGATGGAAGTGTGAGGCTGACCAGTCGCACCGAGCGTGACGTCACTGTGGCATTCCCTGAACTCCAGGCTCTAGTCGGAGAGTTCGAGGACATGCTCCTGGATGGCGAAGCAGTGGTGATGCGGGACGGCATACCCTCCTTTGCGGTCCTTGCCCAACGCTTCCACGTGACCAGCCCGGCCAAGGCAGCCGCACTGGCCGCGCGTGCACCGGTGACCTTCATGGCCTTCGACGTGTTGCGGCTCTACGGGGTCGACCTCACCGCGCGCTCGTGGAGCGACCGCCGCGCCACTCTCGAGCGGCTAGAGCTCGCTGGGCCGCACTGGCAGGTGCCGCCGACCTTCACTGACGGCGATGCCCTGTGGCAGGCCACTCGCGAACAGGGGCTCGAAGGGACCGTGAGCAAGCGCCGCACCAGCCGGTATGCCGCAGGCGCCCGCACCGAGGACTGGCTCAAGGTGCCACACCGCACCTCGCAGTCGGTGGTCATCGGCGGCTGGCGGCCGGAGACCGATCAAGTCGAGCGGCTGGGCGCGGTGCTCGTCGGGGTGCCGGGGGTCGGCGGGCTGCGCTACTTGGGCCGCGTAGGTTCAGGGATCGCCGGAAGGGCCGCACGGTCCCTCGCCGATGACTTGGCCCCGCTCACCACTCCCGACTGCCCGTTTGCGGACGCGGTTCCCGCGGAGGATGCGCTGGGCGCCACCTGGGTCCACCCCATCCTGGTCTGTGACGTCCAAGCCCTGGGACTGACCAGCAGCCACCGACTGCGCCAGCCGGCATACCGTGGGCTGCGACCTGACCTCACGCCTGGCGACATCGACTCCGGCGAGTTGCCTGATGCCTGAGCCGATCCGAACCGCGAGAGTGACAGTCGAGGCCGGCGGGAGACGGCTGGTCGTCTCCAGCCTCGACAAGATCCTCTACCCCGCGACCGAGACCACCAAGGGAGAGGTGCTGCACTATTACGCCCGGATCGCCCACGTGCTTCTGCCGCATCTCGCCGGCCGCCCCGTCACCCGCGTACGTTTCCCCCACGGCGTCGAAGGACTGAACTTCTTCGAGAAGAACATTCCTTCTGGCGCACCGCCTTGGCTGCCCCGAGTCACCATGACAAACACAAGCGAGCCGATCACCTATCCCCTGGTCACCGGCCTGGACGCGTTGACCTACCTGGCTAACCTGGCCTCGCTCGAGTTCCATGTGCCGCAATGGCGCATCGGCGCGGACGGGCAACCGGCCAATCCCGACCGACTCGTTGTCGACCTCGACCCGGGACCCGGCGCCGGATTGCAGGAATGCTCCACGGTCGCGCTGCTCGCTCGCGAACGACTCGTCGCCCTCGGGTTGGACCCCGTGCCCGTCACCAGTGGCTCTAAAGGCATGCAGTTGTATGCCGCCCTGCCCGGCTCCCACTCGTCGGCGGACATCGCGACGATCGCGCAGGCATTGGCCCAGGAACTCACGGCCGCGCACCCGGATCTGATCGTCTGGAAGATGTCGACGTCGTTGCGCCCGGGCAAGGTGTTCATTGATTGGAGTCAAAACGCCGCCGCCAAGACGACGATCTGCCCCTACTCGTTGCGTGGCCGGGCCGCACCATTCGTGGCCACCCCCCGTACCTGGGAGGAAGTCGAGGCTGGCGCAGCCGCTCCGGGGGCGCTCAGCCACGCGACCGCTGACGACGTGCTCGACAGGGTCGAACGGCTCGGCGACCTGGTCGCCGTGATCCTCTGACGATCCTCTGACAGCGGATGGGCCGCCCTCCCGAAGGAGGACGGCCCATCCGAATCGTGCGAGGCGACGTGATCAGCCGTTGGCCTTGTCGTAGGCCGCCTGCACGGCCGCCGGAACACGACCACGGTCGTTGATCTGATGGCCGTTGGCCCTGGCCCAGGCACGGACCGCGGAGACATCGCTCCGTCGGGCGGCAGCAGCCCCCCGGCGCGCCACGGCGCGCCGTCCACCGGTGCGCTGAGCCGCACCGATCCACGAGGCGAGTTGGTCACGCAACGCTGCAGCGTTGGCGGCCGAGAGGTCGATCTCGTACGAAACTCCATCAAGACCGAAAGACACGGTCTCGTCGGCGAGGCTGCCGTCGATGTCGTCCTCAAGAACGACCTGGACACGCTTGGCCACGGTGGCTTCTCCATTTCATGTGGTAACTGCAGCAGAGGATAGGCGTCAACGACCGACGCCTGCGTTGCATAAGGCAGATGCGCAGGACTCAGGTTACTACCCCGAGTCCCCCAAACAGTGCTTCCCGGAAGAATCCCGCGATACTTCGGTCGCAGCATGGATCGTAACACGACGAATACCCCCTCGCGGCCAGTGACGTGCCACGTGCGAAGAACACCCGCGAAGGCCCGATCGGTAGTCGGCCCAGTCGGCCAGCAGTCAGCGGTCCGACTCCTCGGTTGCCCTGTCCCTGGTCGTCCAAGCCGTGTCAGTTGTCGGGATTAGCTGGCGGAGCGGATCGAGTGGCTTCCCATTCCGCGACGGCTTTACGTTCCCGGCGATCCGCCTCAAAGATCGTCTTAAAAACGACATATGCGATGACCAGCAAGCCGATCGTCGGCAGGATGGCAGCCAGATAGGGGGAGATTGAGTCCCACATAACTAGTCCTCAGGCTTCAGGAGGGGAAAGAGGATCGTTTCGCGGATGGACGCGCCAGTGAAAAGCATGACCAGTCGGTCGATGCCCAACCCCAGCCCACCCATTGGAGGGGCACCGAACTCCAGAGCCCGTAGGAAGTCCTCGTCCAGCTGCATGGCCTCCGGGTCGCCGCCAGCAGCGAGCAGCGACTGGGCGGTGAGGACGTCTCGTTGGATCACCGGATCGATGAGCTCGGAGAAGCCCGTGCCGCGCTCCACCCCGGCGATGATCAGATCCCATGCCTCGATGAGCCCGGCCTGCGTCCGATGCGGCCGCGCCAGTGGCTGCGCGATGGCTGGGTAGTCGCAGAAAAAGGTCGGCTGGACGACGTGCGGCTCGACCAATTCGGATAGCAACTCCAACACGACTTTGTCCGCCCCCCAGGCGGGGTCGAGCGGGACGTCGTGGATGGCGGCATACCGGCGCAACGTCTCCAGCGGAGTGGCGAGGCTGACTTCCTCCCCCACTGCCTCGCTGACCGCGTCGTAGACCGCCAGCCAGCGCCATTCACCGCCGAGGTCGACCTCGCCGCGCGGCGTCTGGATCACCCGGCTGCCCAGGGCATCGGCGACCCCGAGGTAGAGGTCTCGGATCAGGGCGGCAATGGTGGTCTGGTCGCCGTAGGCCTGGTAGGCCTCCAGCATGGTGAACTCGGCTGAGTGGGTGGCGTCGATTCCCTCGTTGCGGAAGATGCGCCCCATCTCGTAGACCCGGTCGATCCCACCGACGACAGCCTTCTTGAGGTTGAGCTCCAGGGCGATCCGGAGGGTCATCCGCTGGTCGAAGGCGTTGAGGTGCGTGTGGAACGGCCGGGCCGCAGCGCCGCCGTGGATGAGCTGCAGGACAGGGGTCTCGATCTCCAGATAGCCCTGATCATGCAGGACCTCGCGGATCGCCCGGGTGGCCCGACCGCGCAATCGCACCATGTCGCGGGCCTCTTGGCGAACCACCAGATCGGCATACCGCTGCCGGACCCGGGTCTCCTCGGACAGATCCTTGTGCAGCGTCGGCATCGGGCGCAGCGCCTTCGAGGCCATCTGCCACGAGGTCGCCAAGACGGACAGCTCCCCACGTTTGCTGCTCACGACGCGGCCCTCGACCGCCACGTGGTCACCGAGGTCGACCAGGGCCTTCCAATCGGCCAGGGCCGCTTCCCCCACCTCGGCGAGACTCAACATGACCTGCAAGCGGGTGCCCTCACCCTCCTGCAACGTGGCAAAACACAGCTTGCCGGTATTGCGGATATACATGACGCGACCCGCGGTCCGCACCGTGGCGTCGGTCTCCTGCCCCGCCTCGAGATGTGCCCATTCGCGGCGAATCTCACCCAGGCTGTGGGTCCGATCCACCCACACCGGGTATGCCGCGTGTCCGCTGGCGATCAACCGCTCGCGCTTCTCCCGGCGAACCCGCAACTGCTCAGGGAGGTCGTCCGACGGTGAGTCCTCGATCAAGTCCGTCGCCGGGTCTGTGGTCGCGTCGGTTGCGGATGGGCGGCGCTGGGGACGGGCACCCGGATGGGCAGACGGATCGACGGTCACAAGGGTCAAGAGTATCGAGCGCCAGGGAATGCCACGCTCATGGCTGGTGTCCCGCCGTACCTGATGAGGAGTCCGCGCCCGTGGGAACGGCGAAGACCCCATCAGGGTTGCGGGTGATGAGGTCCTCCGCGAAGCCTCGCCTGACGACGTCATCGTCGGGACGACGAACATCTCGTACCACAAGGGCGGCTATCCATATGAGTCCGACGAGATGAGCCACGGTGGCCCACTCATACCAGACGCCTGCCGCAGCGCCGGGGTCGGTCGCCATCGAGTTCCAGGTCGCTTGCCAGAGGAACAACTCGATCGCCAACCACGGGAGAACGTGTCTGGGCCGGGGGTGGGCCAGGACAACGATTGGGATCAACCACAGGGCGTACTGGATGGAGTAGACCTTGTTGGTCAGCAAGAAGACGATGAGGATCAGGGCGATCATTTGGACGAGCCGCGGCGGGGTACTCGCCCGCAAGCCCAGCACCGCGATCCCGAGGCAGCCCAGGCAGAACGCTCCCAGGGTGATGGCATTGAGTTGCTGGAACACGATGCCGTGCCGAACGAGAATCAACCAGATCGTGCCGAAGTCCGCTCCCCTGGCGCTGTTCATCGTGAAGAAGTAGCTCCAGCCGGGAGCGAGCAGAGCAAACGGAAGGTTGACCAAAGCGGCCACAGCAACCGCTGCGGTGCTCGTTCGCAATGCCTCGACGCGACGGCCCGTCCGCCAACCCAACACAAGGACGGCTACCAGCACGAGGATGGGGTATAGCTTTGCGGCACAACCCAGTCCAACAAGACCGCCAGCGAGAAGTAACCGTTCCCGCTGCCAGGCGACAAGCGCGAGCCCGGTGAGCGCAACTGGCAAGAGGTCCCAGTTCGACGTACTCGTATACGCCAACGGAGGAGCCACCGCAAAGAGGAGCACGTCCCAAGGACGTCCACGTGGGCTCACCTGCAGCATCGACCACCCGGTAACCAATGCGAGCAGCCAGAAGAGCACCGCGTTGGCGTAGAAGAAGCGAACCGACTCCGCGGCGTCATCCTGGTCACCGAAGGCGCGGGTCAATGACGCCACGGCATACATCACGATTCCAGTCAGCACGGGATACTCGACGTATTCCAGGGAGCCATCGGGAAGTTCTCTCCGGGCGTCGAAGAACGGGATCTCGCCGTTGGCGAGCGCCGACCGGTAAAGCAACGGCAGATCCGAATAGCAGGTGTTGTCATGGATGGCGGAGATGGGCTTGCCCACTTGCCCGAAATCCCACTGCACCTGAATACATGGGTGTTTATGGACGACACCTGTCAGGGCACTGAACGTGATCAATGCGGCCATCGCCACGTGGGCTATCCGCGACCGTGAGGTCGTCGCGCGGAGTCGCTCGCTCACACCCATGTCGACATCCACATCCTCATCTGCCATTCGGCGGCAGGAAGTCGACCCAAAGTATACACGGGCCAGAAGAAGACGAAGAGAAGAACTGACGCCCCCAGAATTAGGGCGCCGAGAACGCGCGCCAACCGCCACCTATTCACCCCCGCCACCTCCCCTTCGAGACGACGCAACGCCATAGTGATGGACATAATCACCCACGGCAGGAATGACACGATATAGAACGAGTAGGTGGTCCGTTCACCCGAGAAGAACCAAGGAAGATAGCCTGCCACGATTCCACTCAAAGCAGCTCCCAGGCGCCAATCTCCTTGCCACATCCATCGACGCGCCGACCACATCCGACTCAAGACCCACGCGACGGCCAAGGTCACTATGGCGAGGATGCCTAGCCACCAGATGGAGGGGGTGCCGAGCCCGGTGATCATTTCTCGGCACGGACCGGCTGGAGGAGTGCAGTCGAGACCCCCGTTGATCTCCCGCATGAAGAAAAGGTTGGGTCGGATGAGCAGCATCCACGTCCATGGCTTGCTTGAATAGCCGCCCTGGCCCTGAAGGCTTGCCGATACGCGCCACATATCTTCGTGATAGTGCAGGAGGGATAACAGCGCGTCCGGAAATATCGCCGCCGGACCATCCACTGGGTTCTCAAGCGCCCACTCACGGTCATAGCCCAAGGGCGAGAGGAACCAGCCGGTCCACGACGCGAGGTAGACCATCAGCGAGAGGCCAACCATGCTCGAGAACGCCAAGGGCGCATCCTTGAGCAAGGCCCCCCGGAACCACGCCGGGTGCCGGGCAGTGCGGCGGGCGTTCATGTCCCACAGCACGGTCATGATGCCGAACACGGCGAGAAACGGCAGACCCGACCATTTCACCGAAATCAGACAACCCAAGAAGACCCCCGCTGCCATGCGCCACGGCCGAGTCCCCAGGTTGGGACCACATGGATCCTGTCCCAACAACTCGTTGTTCGCGTGCGCCCAGGCTAGGTGCTCCCGCGAAGTGTCACGGTCGATGAGCAGACAGAGGAACGCCGCCAGCGCAAAGAAGCTAACGAAGATGTCGAGAATCCCCGTGCGAGATTCAACGAAATGTGCCCCATCCACGACAAGCAGAGCCGAGGCGAAAGTTGCCCACGCCGCCGAACCTGTCAAGCGCAGTACAGCTCGGCCAAGGAGCACGATGCTGAGGATTCCAGCAATGGCTGGGATCAGACGCCACGACCAAGCATTCTCGACCCCGAAAGCGCCCTGCCCCGCGGCTATCAGCCATTTCCCCAGTGGCGGATGAAGAACGAGGTCACCGCTCGTGGTGAAGACGTCGTACATGCCGCTATTCCATACATCGCTTGCCTTGTCACCGAGTTCCGGATCAGTCCTCAGTTCGACGCGGTATCGGAGCAGCGAATATGCTTGCTTCACATAGTAGTGTTCATCGAAAACCAGCGAGGGCGGGTTGCCAAGATTGTGCAGGCGCAACACCGCTCCGACGAACGCGCAACTCAACGGCCCCCACCATGACAACCCAGATCGCACGCGAGGTCGGCCACGCAGGGCTACCCACAGCGCATGGTAGAGACGCCAATCGGTGTTCCCCCCACCAGACGTCGTGCCCACGGGCAAATCCTTTCGGGTGGCTGGCAAGCTCATGCGGGGACATTGTCAAAGGAGTCTGCCCAGGTGATTGGAGAAAGTCGCCGACACCCACCATCCCACGCTTGTGGGGAGACGACACTCCGGAGCCGAATTTTGCTTCAGGACTAGCCACGGAGCCGCCGGTGGGGTGGCTCGGGATCGGGAGGCTCAGTGGCTGCCTCGAGACCCTGGGCCACGGTCCCGACAGAGGACGGGTCCGCAGCGTCCGGCGTGTTGGGCCGGAAAGCGCCGGAGGTCCGTCCGCCGCGTTGGGAGCGCAGTGGCGCAGCCCGGCTACCTGTCCACACCCACGTTGTAATCCCGGACAGCAACAGCACGATCAGTCCAAGGAACAGCCACGTCAAGGTCGATCCCCCATGACGGGTGGCGGGCGGAGCCGCCGGGGGTTGCCCCGCCGGGCTGGGGATGATCGTGGTCCATGGCACCACCTGACCGTCTGGGCCTGCACTAACCATGACAGTTGGCGTAACCGTGACAGTGACCTGCGCGGGCGCCTCTGCAACAGCTTCGGCATCGATGTGGGAAACCTCTCCGCCGTTCGCGGGAACCGAGAGCTGCAGGCGCGCCGCGTCCGCGGTTGGCGTAGCGCATACTGCCATCACCAGTGTGATCGTCACGCCCAGTGCCCTGAGAGACGCGGTCACTGTCGAACTCCTCCGGCTCACGGTGGGGGCGCCCATCAAACCAACCGGCACTTCCTCGAAACGCGCACCCTGCGCGACCTCGTGCCGCCCTGCAGTCTATTCGGCGCCCCAATTCTGGAAGGCCGAACCCACCGGCTCTCAGACGTCACTCCACAAAGCCACCGCCAACCCACCTGTCAGCGGGCCGGCATACGGTGACCGGGTGGTGACCAGACGATCCGGTATGCCGCCCTCCCGCCCGCGTGCAGCGGCTCCCGACCCGTTCCCGCCGCTGCCGGTCCGGCGGGTGCAGCGGTGCGTGGGCGCGGAGGTGCCGATGGACGTGTGGCCGGCGACGTTGGCGCCGATCGCCCAGGTCCTACGGGAGGGGCTGGACCTCGGGCCAGTGACCGTGCTCGTCGGCGCCAACGGCAGCGGCAAGTCGACGCTCGTCGAGGGAGTCGTTTCAGGCCTTGCTGGCGACGAATCGATTTGCGGGGGAAGGGTTCTTCGTCATGGACGAGCCGGAAGCAGGGCTCGCGTTCGAGGCTCAGCTCGCCCTCGTGGGCCAGTTGGCACAGCTCGTGAGACGTCGAGGGGCGCAGGTCCTCGTCGCTACCCACTCGCCCGTCATCGCTGCCCTGCCCGGGGCGCGGATCCTGCAACTGGATGGAGGTGGCCTCGAGCCGGTCGAGTGGGCTGACCTCGCCGTCGTCGACCACTACCGCAGGTTTCTCGCCGCTCCGCAGCGCTACCTGCGACATGTCGTCGGAGAATGTTGAGCTCGAGCTGGTCGGTCCCAGCCTGCTCAGTCGATCAGGTCCAACGCCAGGTCGAGGATTGGCGACGAGTGGGTCAGGCCGCCGACAGACAGGTAGTCCACCCCGGTCAGTGCATAGTCGCGGGCCACCTCGAGGGTGAGGCCCCCGGTTGCCTCGATCTCGACCGGCTCGTACTGGGCCCGCAGGGCCGCCACCGTCTCACCGAGCAGCGCCACCGACATGTTGTCGCACATGATGAAGCGAGCGCCCGCGGCGTACGCCTCCAGCGCCTCGGCCACGGTGGTGACCTCGACCTGGATGTCGACGTCGGGGAAGGTACGGCGCACGGCGGCGTAGGCCTGGGCGAGCCCACCGGACGCGATCTTGTGGTTGTCCTTGATCATCGCGCAGTCGTAAAGGCCCATCCGCTTATTGGTGCCCCCGCCGGCGCGCACGGCGTACTTCTCCAAGTGGCGCATCCCCGGCGTCGTCTTGCGCGTGTCCAGCACCATAGCGCCGGTCCCCTCCAGCCGGTCGGCCCAGCGGCGCGTGTGGGTGGCGACCCCGGAGAGCCGACAGACGATGTTGAGCATCGTCCGCTCGCCGATGAGGATGGCACGGACCGGCCCCGAGACTATGGCAACGACATCACCGCGCACGACGGCGGTTCCGTCGGCGACCAGCAGGTCGACTTCGGGCGGCTCGCACCCGATGAGTTCTGCCACCGCGGCGAACACCTCGGCCACGACCGGCACGCCTGCGACGACGCCCGGGGCGCGGGCCACGACGTGGGCCGTGCGCCGTTGGTCGGCGGGGATGGTCGCCAGTGTCGTCACGTCGAGGTGCCGGGGACCGAGGTCCTCGTCCAGAGCGGTGCGGACGAGGGCGCGGGCGTCGGCTGCGGGGAAGGCTAGGTCGGCGGTCACGGGAGATCCTGCGGCTCGGTGGGGTAGAAGGAGGTGGCGAGTATGCCGTCCGGCATCCGCACTGCGGCCAGGTGGCCGAGCCAGTGGGCGTCGTCGCGGTCGGGGAAGTCACTGCGCACGTGACCTCCTCGGGTCTCCTCGCGCAATGTCGCGACATGGGTGAGCAGCTGGCCCAAGTGCAAGAGGTTGGTCGTCTCCCACGACTTCGGGCCGCCTTCGATGCCATCGTCGGCGGCCGCTAAGCCCGCCAGGGCGGCTGCCGTCGACGTCAGCGAGTCCCGTGAGCGGACCACACCGGACCCGTCCGTCATGGCGTGTTGGATGCCCTTTCGATGGGCCGAGCGCAACAGCACAGTGTCAGGTAGCGCCGGATTGGGCGGACCGTCGACGGGATCGGTGGCCCCCGAGCGCTGTGGAGCTGCTGGCCCTGGTATGACAACAGGCAACTCCCCCTGCTGGAAGCGCTCGACGATGTCCTCGGCGATCCGGTGGGCGAAGACCAAGCCTTCCAACAGCGAGTTTGATGCCAGCCGGTTGGCGCCGTGGACCCCGGTGCACGAGCACTCCCCGCAGGCATACAGGCCCGGCAACGAGGACCGTCCGTTGAGGTCGGTCCGGATGCCGCCGCTGGCGTAGTGCTGGGCCGGCGCGACCGGCAGCAACGTCGTCGCCGGGTCGAACCCATGTTCGCGACACGAGGCGACGATCGATGGGAACCGACGCTCCAGGAACTCCGCACCCAGGTGGCGGGCGTCGAGGAAGACGTGGTCGGTGCCCGTGGCCGTCATCTGCCGCACGATCGCGCGCGACACAACATCGCGAGGCGCGAGATCGGCCAGCGGATGCACGCCCTGCATGAACCGGACTCCATCGACGTCGACGAGGAACGCGCCCTCCCCACGCACCGCCTCGGAAATGAGCGGCTGCTGTCCCGTGGAGTCGTCGCCGAGAAATAGCACCGTGGGGTGGAACTGGACGAACTCCGTGTCGGCCATGACCGCCCCGGCGCGCAACGCGATCGCCATTCCGTCGCCTGTGGCTACCGGCGGGTTGGTCGTCGACGAGTAGATCTGCCCCAGGCCACCCGTGGCCAGCACGACGGCCCGACAGTGCGCCGCTCCGACCCCATCGATCTGACCCTCGCCGATGACGTGGATGGTGGCGCCGCAGACCCTGGCAGTGTCATCTTGGAGGAGGTCCACGACGAGCGCATGCTCGATGACCTCAATGCCCGGGTCGCCTTTGACCCGGTGGAGCGCTTTGATGAGAGCTCGCGAGATCTCCTTGCCGGTCGCGTCGCCCCCGGCGTGCAGGATCCGGTCGCGGTGATGCCCACCTTCACGGGTCAGGCTGATCGCACCGTCGCTGCCGCGGTCGAACTCGGCTCCGAGAGTGACCAATTCGCGAACTCGAGTGGGCCCCTCGTGCACCAGTGCCGTGACTGCCGGGATGTCGCATAACCCGACTCCGGCGACCAGGGTGTCGTGCATATGCTCCCCCGGCGAGTCGTCGTCGGCCAGGGCCGCTGCGATGCCACCTTGCGCCCAGGCCGTGGACCCTTCAGTGAGTAACGTCTTCGTGACGAGCAGCACTGTTGCGCCACGTTCCCGCAACCGCAGCGCGGCAGTCAGACCCGCGATCCCGGACCCGACGACGATGACATCGGCCGAGGTGGTCCACCCTGGAGCGGGAGCCCGCAGCCAGCGCGGGATGTGGATCGAGGTCACTCGTCGTCCTCCAACGGCTCGGGCCCATCCGTGGGCCGATCCACCACCGGCGCGGCATACGCCTCGGGGTCGCGGGCAACGCTACCGCTCCGGAACGCGTCCTCGAGGGCGGTGAGCACCAGCGGGGTGAGGACCCGAGCGGGCGACTGTATGCCGCAATCCGCCAACACCCGCCCGGCCGCCCCAAGCACCCCCTCTAGTCCGTCGCGGACCGCACCGAGGGCGGCGGCATAAGCGGGGCGGTCCTCCTCTTCGATCCACACTGGTTCACCGCCCATCTCCAGCACGAGCGCCTCACCCAGCGGGCGCAGCGACTTGAGGGTGGTGACAGCGAACACGGCAGCCGACAGCCGCTCCGCATCGGCCGGTTGCCCGGTGAGTGCGACGGCAGGGTGAATGGCCACGGGGAGAACATCGTGAGTAGCGGCCGGCTCCAAGACGCCAATCCCGTGGCGCGCACTGGTGTGAACCAGCACTTGACCGGGGTGGAAGGCCCCGGCCGCGGCGAGACCAATGACCAAGCCCGGCAACACGTCGTCGGGGACCGCGAGCAGGACCAAGTCGGCGTCCACGACGACGTCGAGCACTTCGCCGACCGGAACACCCGGCAGCAACGCCGCGGCCCGCTCCCTGGAGGCGTCGCTGACGGCCGAGACCCCCACCGGACGGTGGCCGGCGCGGGCGAGGGCTGCGCCGAGGACTGCGCCGGCACGCCCGGCGCCGACCACCCCGATCCGTAGCCGGGCCGTCGATATCGATGGCAAGCTCACTCTCCGAACCTACCGTCCCTCGCCATCGGTCCATGCGCGAGTAGGTTTCCCATCATGGGGAAGGTCGGCTGGGCCCGCGCGTGGCAGGAGGCGCTCTACGGCGCCCAAGGGTTCTATCGCGCCCAGGTGCCGGCGCGTCAGTTCGCGGCGGCCACTCACCCACCATTGGGTGCCGTTCTCGCGGAGGCTATTTGGCACTACGCCGACCTGCTCGAGCTATCGGGCGTGGTCGACATCGGGGCGGGCCGGGGCGAACTCATCGGCGCTTTGCACGCCCATCGCCCGGACCGGCCGCTGCTCGGCGTCGATGTCATCGAACGACCCGACGAGCTGCCTGCCGGTGTGCGGTGGTTGCGGGGACCCGGTGGCGCGGCCCTGCCCGACGAACTCGCTGATCTCGACGACGTCCTGGTCGTCGCCCACGAGTGGCTCGACGTTGTGCCGTGCGTCATCGGGCAATTGGACGCCTCCGGGGTGCTCCGGGAGGTGCTCGTCGATCTCGTGACCGGTGACGAGGCGCTCGGCGACCCGGTGGAGGGGACCGATCTCGCGTGGCAACAGCGATTCTGGCCAGTCGCTCAAACGGGTGACCGCGTGGAGATCGGCCGGACGCGCGACCTTGCGTGGGCGGACCTGCTCTCCCGGGTATGCCGCGGCGCCGCCATCGCGATCGACTCCGGCCACCTCGTGGCGACCCGTCCGAGGCACGGGAGCCTCGCGGCATACCGGGGGGACGAGGCGGTCCGCCCCGTGCCGGACGGTCGGTGCGACCTGTCTGCCCAGGTGGCGGTGGATTCGCTGCACTATGACGAGATCCACACCCAGACAACCGCTTTCGTGTCCTTTGGAGTTTGGGCACCCCTGCCCGACCCGGCGCTGGCGCGATGCGATGAGGCGGCATACCGGCGCCGACTGCAGCGAGCGACGTCCGCGGCACGCCTCACCGACCCGGCGGGGCACGGTGCGTTCCGGTGGGTGGTCGTCCGTCAGGCTGGGGCGATCACCAGTCGCTCATAGCCGCGCAGCACAAAGGTGGGCCGGCGAACGGCCTTAATGACCTGCAGCCTCGGCCACCGCCCGAGCAGCACCCCTGCCGACGTGGCCAGCTCAAGTCGAGCCAGGGGCGCCCCGACGCAGAAGTGGATCCCGGCGCCAAAGGCCAGATGAGGATTCGGGTCTCGGTCGGGGCGGAACTCGTCGGGCTCCTCGAACACGTGAGGGTCGCGGTTGGCCGCCCCGAGCAGCGCGGCGATTTTCTGACCGGTCTTGATCGGCACGCCTTCGATGACCGTGTCGTGAGTGGCGGTGCGCTCAAACAAGTGCAGCGGCGAGTCATGCCGCAACATCTCCTCGACCAGGGTGACCGGGTCATCGAAATCCCCACCCGCGGCGAGCAATGAGGCCAGCCCGTTACCGAAGCCGTTGACGCTTGCCTCATGTCCCGCGTTGAGCAGCAGGACTGCGGTCGCCACCAGTTCGCGAGGTGCGAGCCGATCGGTGCCATCGCGAGCCGCGACGAGATCGGACAGCAAGTCGTCCCCGGGGCGCCGGGCCCGGTCGGCGGCCAAATCCTCGACGTATGCCGCGAACTCCCGGCACGCGCGCTGCGCCTGGACCTCGTCGTGGGGCGTCCGGGTCATCTCGTACATCCGCACGATCGCCTGAGACCACGGGCGCAACAGGTGCCGGTCTGCCTCCGGAACGCCGAGCAACTCGGCGATGACGAGAACCGGCAGTGGTTCGGCCAGCCCCTCGATGATGTCCACCGACCCTGTGCCGGAAACGGTTGCAGCACAGTCCTGCACGAGTCCCTCGGCGAGCTCCTCGATGCGGGGAGCCAGCCGTTGGACGTGGCCCCGGCCGAACACTCCTGCGATCAGCCGCCGCAGCCGCGTGTGCTTCGGAGGCTCGCTGTCTAGGATCGAGTCCGCGTGCAGCCAGTTGAACGTGTCCCAGTCGGGCTCTGGTGAGCGTGACTGGAAGACCCGGCCGAGGGCACGGTCGCGCAGAACGGCATTGCAGGCAGCGTGGCTGGTGGCGACATACATCCCCAGCGCTTCATGCCAGCCGACGGGCGCCATGACGCGGCAGGCGGCAAGGGCGGCATACGGATCAGCAACCACATCTGGATCGGTGAGGTCAAGCAGGTGGCCCACGTCGGGCGCCGCTGGAAGGAAGTCCGGGTCTTTCACGCGCGTCACCGTAGCCGGTCTTTCGCTGCTGGGGCAGACTGACGGGCATGCCGTCAGTTCTCGGGGACCTGGCGCTTCGAGGTTGGCGAGGGGCCCTCGGAGCGCCGAGCCATTCAGCCCGCTCGACGGCCCCCGGTGACGTCCGTCGACCGGGAGACCCCACAACATCGGAACCCAGGGCGGCAAGACGCGGTGACATGAGCGCAGCAGCGAGCTTGGCACTTATCCTCGGACTGGCTGGCTGTGGCGCAGGCGATTTCGCCAGTTCGTCGCTCACGACCTTGGCTCCCCCGTCGTCGGCCGCAGTGGTGACGACCAAGGCCAAGGCTCGGCCTACGGTGAGTGCCACCGTGGCCACCACCAGCACTCTGGGACCGCTGCCGCAGGTCCTGTCCTCGTCGCCATCGCCCGTTGATGCCAACGTCATCACGTCGCTGGGCGATCTGCCCGGAGCCTTCGGGTGTCCCAAGGCGCCGGAGCCGATCGTCATCCCCGGCTCGGGTGGCGCTCCGGCGGCGATCGTCTGCTACAGCCCGCTCGCGAAGGAGGCGCTGTTCCTCTGGTTCGCCGGTGACCCCGACGCGAAGTTCCTCGCCGTCAAGGCGGCGATGGCCAAGGCGCGCTACGTCCACGCTGGGCCTCGCTGGGTCGCCGGGGGCATGGTCAACGACACGATGGGTACGGTTGGCGGCGACGTCCTCAAGCGGTAGTCCTCGGCGACCGCTTTCAGGGTTGGCTCCGGGATCCACCCCATGGTGAGCAAACTATCGACCGGCCAAGATCGGTATCCATGACCAGCCAGCCTCCGCAGGATTCGCCCACCTGGCCGCCGCCGAGCAGCTCGCAAGGCTCCGACCCAGCGGCTCCCCTTCCTCCGGCTAGGCCGACCTACCCTGCCACCCCCACGATCGCCGGCCCGCAGGACACGATCGGGGTCGATCGGATCTGGACCGTTCTCAGCAGCACCAAGCGTCGCGGCGACTGGGTGGTGCCCGCCCGGCTCGTGCTCCCGGTTGCCCTCGGGGACGTGGTCGTCGATCTTCGCGAAGCTCGCTTGAGTGCGTCAACGACGACCGTCGAGGTTCAAGGTCTCATGGGCGACGTCAAGGTGATCGTGCCCGACGCCGTCCGCGTCGAATGCAGCGGCTCGGCCATCATGGGCGAGTTCACCGACGTTCCTTCCGAGGCGTCCGTGGCACCCGGTCCCGGTGCCCCCGTGGTCAGAGTGGTGGGAGCCATGATCATGGGGCAGGTCCGCGTCTTCCGCACCGCCGATCCGGTCGGAGAAGGCAGATACGCCATCGACGGGATGGCCGGCTGGCGAGCCCAGCGGCGGCGACGGAAAGAACGCTGATCCACCGTCCGGTGGATCGTCAGGCGGGCGCGACCCCTCCAGCGTTCGATGCGGCCTCGCCACCCTCTCCCGAGTCGGGCGGATCGATCCGGCAGATCCGCTGAGCCACAAGGCCACTCGCGACGAGCACGACGGCTGCCACCGCATGCCCGATGAGCAGCCATAGCCTGGATCGCTGGGACTCGACGTCCAGGTCGGGCAGAAGAACGAGGGCTTGGGCGGCATACCAGCCGAGCAGCCCAGCTCCGGTCAAGGCCGCAGCTTGCGCGAGCACCAGGGACCGAGCAGCGCGCAGTGCGCTTCCCGGCGGTGAGACTCGTCGCTCGCGAAGCCGTTTGACGGGCAGCGCGGCAAACAGGACACCCACGGCCATGAACAACAGCAGGACGACCCCGGCCCAGCCCGGGTTGGGCACCGGACCCCCCAATAGTCGCAGCACCACCACGCCTGCCAGAGCGACCACCCCAGCCACCAGGGCGAGCTGGCGGACCCGAACCCCGCCCGAACTCACCATGCCGGGCTCCACGTCGGGCCGCGACGAACTCCAGCCGGACCGAGTTCAGCGGCGATGTCGGCAACGCCACGGATCGCATGGGCCACCGTCGGCCCGAGCCGGACAGTGGCCTCGGGGTCGACCTGCGCCCAGGGCATCAGGACGAAGTTGCGCTCATGGGCGCGCGGATGGGGCAACAGCAACGCGGGCGTGTCGGATAGCCGCTCCCGATCGCTGCCCGGAGTGCCGAACTGGACCAGGTCAAGATCCAACGTCCTTGCCCCCCAACGGATCTCCCGGGTCCTGCCGTTGCGGTGTTCGATTGCGTGCAGAGCCCGCAGCAGCGCAGTAGGCGAGCCGGAGAACGTTGCCAGGACCACCCCGTTGAGGTATGCCGGTTGGGCCGGCCCCCCGAACGGGTCGGACTCCACGAGGTCGGACACCCCGGTAACGGTGAGCCGCGGGACCTCCGCCAACTGCTCGACAGCATCGGTGAGGGTCGTGACGCGATCCCCGACGTTCGAGCCCAGCGCGATGACGACCCGCGTGCCCCGCTCGCGCCGGATCTCGACGCGGATGTCGGTGACCGGAACACCGACGGGAGCTTGCGGTTTGTGGACGACGACGTCGACCACCTCGACCCGGTCGCGACGCAGGATGTCCGCGGAAATAACCTCGGCCAGCGCCTCGATGAGGTCGAACGGCTCTCCAGTGATCCGCTCAACCACCTGCGCGGCGATCTCGCCGTAGTGGACCGTGTCGACGAGGTTGTCCGAGCGCCCGGGTCGGCGCAGGTCCATCTCGATCGCGACGTCGACGACGAACTCCTGGCCGTCCCGACGCTCGTGCTCGAAAACCCCATGGAAGCCAGTCCCCCGGATGCCCGTCACGACGATCCGATCGGTCATCCGACACCTCCGTGCGCCATGCTCGCCTCGACCACGTCGAGGGCGTCGCGGGTCGATCGGACGTCGTGCACACGGACTGCCCAGACTCCGGCTAAAGCAGCTAGGACGGACGTCGCGGCCGTGGCAGCATCCCGCTGCATTGGTGGCCTCGGGCTGGCGCCTTCCGGGCGACCGACTTTGCCCAAGAAGGCTTTCCGCGAGGCACCAAGCAAGAGGGGCAGCTCCAGATCAGCCAGGGCGGACAGGTGGGCGAGCAGCGACCAGTTGTGCTCGGCCAACTTGGCGAAACCCAACCCCGGGTCGAGAACGAGCCGGTCGGATCGGATCCCCGCGGCCAGGGCGACGTCGCGTCGCACGGCGAGTTCGCGGCATACCTCCACGACGACATCCCCGTATGCCGCGCGGTCCTGCATGTCAACGCTGTGACCCCGCCAGTGCATGAGGACGATGGGGACCTCTCGGGCAGCGACCAGCGGCAGCATCTCCGGGTCGGCGAGCCCGCCGCTGACATCGTTGACCAGCAGCGCACCGGCATCGAGAGCAGCCTCGGCGACCTCCGCCCGCATCGTGTCCACCGAGAGGCGTGCTCCCTCAGCGGCCAGAGCCGACACGACGGGGATGACACGTCGTAACTCCTCCGCAACCGTAGGGCGTTGTGCGCCGGGGCGAGTTGACTCACCACCGACGTCGAGCAGGTCAGCGCCGTCGGCGAGAAGCGCCCGTCCGTGGGTCACGGCCACGTCCGGTTCGAACCACTGCCCGCCGTCGCTAAACGAATCCGGGGTGACGTTGACGACCCCCATGATGAGCGTCCGGCTCCCGTCGGAAAACGGCCCAGGCGAGTGCGGACGGCACACCGTCGCCGAACGCGAAGAGGGTCCACCAAGGACATTCGCGTCCCCCACCGCACCCCCCGCGCAAGCGGGGGCGGTCACCGCTTGCCGCCGAGCAGGAGCGCCATGGCCTCGGCACGCGTTGCGGCACTGCGCAATTGCCCACGCACCGCCGACGTGATCGTGCGCGAGCCCGGCTTCTTGACGCCGCGCATCGACATACACAGATGCTCACACTCGATGACGACGATGCACCCCTGGACGCCCAGGTGTTCAACGAGGGCATCCGCCACCTGGGTGGTGAGGCGTTCCTGGACTTGGGGCCGCTTGGCGAACACATCGACCAGTCGGGCGATCTTGGAGAGCCCGGTGACCTTGCCGTCCTTGGCAGGGATATATCCGACATGCGCGACGCCGTGGAAGGGCACCAGGTGGTGCTCACACGTGCTGTAGACCTCGATGTCGCGCACCAGGATCAGCTCGTCGTGGTCGATGTCGAAGGTCGTCGCCAGAACGTCTTGCGGACGTTGATCGAGCCCGGCGAACGTCTCGGCCAGGGCCCGCGCGACCCGGGCCGGAGTCTGGCGCAGTCCCTCTCGATCGGGATCCTCTCCGATAGCCAGAAGCAACTCGCGGACTGCGGACTGCGCGCGGAGATGGTCGACCGGCATACCGGTCAGTGTCCTTGCTGCGCCGCGCCGAAGTCCTGCGGCGCGCTTCCCGGGGGAGGCATTGCGGGGACGTGACCGTTGCTCGTGGCGGCCGCTTCGGCAGGAGTGAGAACCGGCGGGCGCTCGCTGATCCCACGGTCTTCGCTGGATAGCCAGGTCGGCCGCAGGGGACGCTTGACGATCGGGGCGAAGATCTCAGCGAGCTCCTTGGCGCCCAGGGTCTCCTTCTCGAGCAACTCAAGGACGAGTCGGTCCAGGATGTCCCGGTTGTCGTTAATGACATGCCAGGCCTCGTCGTGGGCCTGCTCGATGAGCTTGCGGACCTCTTCGTCGACGACGGCAGCCACCTGCTCGGAGTAGTCGCGCTGGTGACCCATGTCTCGGCCGAGAAACACCTCACCGGTTCCCTGGCCGAGCTTGATGGCGCCGATCCGCTCGCTCATTCCGAACTCGGTGACCATCTTGCGGGCCATCGTCGTGGCCTTCTCGATGTCGTTGGCGGCGCCGGTGGTCGGGTCATGGAAGACCATCTCTTCGGCAACCCGACCGCCGAGGGCGTAGGCCAGCTGGTCGAGGATCTCGTTGCGGGTCGTGGAGTACTTGTCGTCCTGCGGCATGACCATCGTGTAACCGAGGGCCCGCCCGCGCGGCAGGATGGTCACCTTGGTCACGGGGTCGGTGTGGTTCATCGCGGCGGCGACGATGGCATGGCCACCCTCGTGGTATGCCGTGATCTTGCGTTCCTTGGCCGACATGATCCGGGTGCGCTTCTGGGGGCCGGCGATGACCCGATCGATCGCCTCGTCCAAGGCGGGGTTGTCGATGAGTCGCTTGTTGGTTCGAGCGGTGAGAAGAGCGGCCTCGTTGAGGACGTTGGCCAGGTCTGCGCCCGTGAAGCCGGGCGTGCGCCGGGCGACGGCCAGCAAGTCGACGTCGGGGGCCATCGGTTTGCCCTGAGCGTGGACCTGCAGAATGCGGTGCCGACCGATCATGTCCGGAGCCTCGACCGCGATCTGCCGGTCGAACCGGCCGGGACGCAGCAGCGCCGGGTCGAGGATGTCTGGACGGTTGGTGGCGGCGATGAGGATGACGTTGGTCTTGACGTCGAAGCCGTCCATCTCGACGAGCAGCTGGTTGAGGGTCTGCTCACGCTCGTCGTGCCCACCGCCCAGTCCGGCGCCGCGATGACGCCCGACGGCGTCGATCTCGTCAACAAAGACGATGGCGGGGGCGTTGGCCTTGGCCTGTTCGAAGAGGTCACGCACTCGCGAGGCGCCGACACCGACGAACATCTCCACGAAATCCGAGCCGGAGATCGAGTAGAACGGCACACCGGCTTCGCCGGCGACGGCTCGGGCCAGCAGGGTCTTGCCGGTTCCCGGCTGCCCGTAGAGCAGCACACCCTTGGGGATTTTGGCCCCGACGGCCAGGAATCGCGCTGGGTCCTGCAGGAATTCCTTGATCTCGTGGAGCTCCTCGACAGCTTCGTCGGCTCCGGCGACGTCGGCGAAGGTTACCTTGGGCATGTCCTTGGTGGCCAACTTGGCGCGGGACTTGCCGAACTGCATGACCCGGTTGCCCCCGCCCTGCATCTGGCCCATGAGGAACCAGAACAGGGCCAGGACGATGACCATCGGCAGGACCAGGCTGAGCATCGACGCGAACCAGTTCTGGGTATCGATCTGGTCGGTGAAGCCTTTGGTCGGCTTGTGCTCATCGAGTGCCTTGACGATCTGTGGGCCACGGGCATCGACGTAGAAGGCGTAGACCTTCGTCGCGTCCTTGACCTTGGCTCCGTCGGAGTAGGTCATCCCATCCTTGAGCGTGAGCTCAAGCCGCTCGTTGTTGACGACCCGAGCGGACTCGACCTTGTCCTGGGAGATGAGCTCCAGGGCCGCAGACGTGTCCACCCGGGTGTAGCCCCCGCTGTCCGAGAAGAACATGAGGAAGGCAGTCAACCCGACTCCGAGCAGGATGAAGATGAGCCACTGGGGGCGAATCGCGCGTTTGGTCGTCATGAATCTACGGGGCGCTGCCCCAGCCTCCTGGTCGTCGTGCGTCGCTCACGGGGGGACGGCTGCGGTCACCGATTTGCCCTCGGGATGGATTCTCGCAGGTCAACGCCCGGATGCGCGCCGGTGTTCCGCCGATACTGGCCAGGCCGCCGGGACGTATGCCGTGTGGCCGGTTCAGCTGTAGACGGACGGGGAAAGGGTGCCGATGCACCGAAGGTTGCGGTAGTCCTCGGCGTAGTCCAAGCCGTAGCCGACGACGAACTCGTTCGGGATGTCGAACCCGACGTATTTGACGTCGATCTTTACCTTGGCGACCTCCGGCTTGCGCAGCAGCGCGCAAATCTCCAGAGAGGCCGGTTTGCGGGAGCTGAGGTTGGCCATGATCCAGGACAAGGTCAGACCGGAGTCAATGATGTCCTCAACGACCAGCACGTGTTTGCCGGTGATGTCGGTGTCGAGGTCCTTGATGATCCGCACGACGCCGGAGGACTTGGTGCCCGAGCCATAGCTCGAGACGGCCATCCAGTCCATCCGAACGGTCCCCGGCATGGCCCGCATGAGGTCGGCCATGACAAGCACAGCGCCTTTGAGCACACCGACGAGCAAGAGGTCCTTCCCGGCGTAGTCCGCCCAGATCTGCTCGGCCATTTCCTCGAGTCGGGCGAGGATCTGTTCTTCGCTGAGCAGCACTCTGGTGAGGCCCGAACCCATGCTGGCTGCGTCCACGACGCGCTCCTCCTGACAGTCACCGGCGCAGGGCGCCGTCCGGTCGCGGTCGAACCGACCCTATCGAACGAGTGATTCACTGGCCCCGGCTCACCCACCGTGGGGGGGTTCCAAGCGGCTGAGGCATTGCTCACTCACGGTAAGCAACGCCTCAGTGTCGCGTCCGGGGCCTCCTGGGTCTGAGGCTCTGGTTTCACACGGTGAGCAGCGCCTCAGCGTCCAAGACCCAGCTGGATCGACCCGGCGACCCGCTCGCAGACGACGCCACCGGGCAGGTCGACCGGGCCTTGACCCCGCCACGCCAGCACGAGGGCGTCCAGCGACTCGACGTGCACTGCGGACAGCGACCGCGCCCCCGCCTCAGTGGCGAGGAGGCGCCACACGCGGCGCCGAAGCGCGGCCGGCAGGGCCGCCACGGCGCCAACGGGCACCCGAACCTCGCCCGGGGTTCGACCGTCGTCCTCAGCTTCGGCCGGGGGCGTCGACTCACGGGTGTCACCGACAGGCCCAAGTTGCGCCCGGGCTTGGCTTGCCAACTCGTCGAGCAGGTCGGCGTCGTCGCGCAGCAGGTCTGCCGAACGCGCCAGGGCCGCAGCCAGACCCGGCCCGAGATCACGCTCCAGGTCAGCCACCGCCCGCCGCGCCCGCACCCGCGCGAACCGGTAGTCGGCGTTGTGCGGATCCAGCCACGGCACGAGCCCAGCCTCCACACACGCCGCTTCCGTTTGCGTGCGGCTGATCCCGAGCAAGGGGCGCACGTAACCGTCACGGGTGGGCGGCATACCGGATAGGGATCGTGCCCCGGAGCCGCGGGCGAGTCCCAACAAGACCTGCTCGGCCTGATCGTCCCGCGTGTGCCCCAACAGGACCACAGCCGCCGTATGCCGGGTGGCTGCGTTCGCGAGCGCGGCATACCGAGCGGAGCGAGCGGCCTCCTCAGGGCCAGCGGGCGAGGCTGCCACCTCGACCCGGACGACGTCGACGGGGTCCAGTCCCAACGCGCGGCATTGCTCGGCCGCGCGGGCAGCGACCTCGGCGGACTCGTCCTGCAAGCCGTGATCGATGATGACCGCCCCCGCGCGGACCCCTGCCCGGGGCCCCTCGAACGCCGCCGCCGCAGCCAGTGCCAGCGAGTCGGCTCCTCCAGAACAGGCCACGAGGACTCTCGACCAGGCGGGCAACTCGCCAAGAGCCGACCGGACCGCAAGGCGGATCGCCGCCACGGCAGGGCCGGGACCAGCCACGCTAGGCCACCCCGCTCAGCCGTGGACGCGGGCGACCCACGCCTGCGGATCGGCCATCTCGGCAGCGATCGGCAACGTGTCGGGCGACGTCCAGATTGCGTTGAACCCGTCCAGACCCACCCGATCGATGACGGCACGGACGAACACGGCCCCATCGGCGTATTGCCGCATCTTCGCCTCCAGCCCGAGCAACCGCCGGATGAGGCGATCGAGGTGACCCAGACCGGCACGACGTTGAGTGAACTTCTCGCGGATCTGGGCGACCGAGGGGATGACCGAGGGGCCCACGTCATCCATGACGACATCGGCATGGCCCTCCAACAGCGACATGATGGCCGTGATGTCAGCGATCTTGCTCTTCTGCTCGGGGGTCAGGAATACCTCTGCGAGCCCGGTCGAGCCAGGCTGGAATGCCTCGGGCAACCGCTGGACGATCTGTCGGAGTCGCTCGGCCAACTCGGTCGGCGTTGGCGCCAGATCGACGGCCAGGGTGCGGGTCCGTTCGATCATGTGCTCACGCAGCCAGGGGACGGCAGTGAACTGGACCCGGTGGGTCTCCTCGTGCATGGCTACCCATAGCCGGAAGTCCCGAGGGGAGACGCCCATCTCACGCTCTGCCTGGACGATGTTCGGGGCCACGAGCAGCAGCCTGGGCTGCCCGGACGGGGCTAGGTCGTATTGCCCGAGCACCTTGCTCGCCATGAACGCCAGCAGCGCTCCGGTTTCCGCCCCGGTCACCTTGCCGCCCATCGCCGACATGCCGGGTGTGGGCTGGGACGGCATACCGGAGGTGATCTTGGCGACTACGGGGTCCATCAACTGACGCATCGAGTCGATGTTGGCTGCCGCCCAACCGGCCCGGTCGACGACGCGGACCGGGGCCGACCCGGGAGGCGAGGAGAGGCGCGAGGTCTGGGCGACGGGTTCGTGGGCTGCCTCGGCGGCGCGACGCAGGTCGGCGACCACCGCCGTGGCTTCGCCCGCCGTCACCTTGGGGCCGGGACCGGCTAAACGGGCCGCTGTGACGCGGGCATACTCCCAGTCGATGAACGACTCAGGCGTGTGGTCGTCGGACTGCTCGGTCACCGCGGGAATCCCTTCATGGTCAACGGCACCCGCAGGTCGCGAGCGCCGCTCCGAACCGGTCCAACGCCTCCCGGGCGTTGGTCGTTCCCACCGGCCCTTGCTGCAGGACCGCGAAGATCAACAACCGGCCGTCCGCGGTGACGACCGTCCCGGCCAAGGAGTTGACCCCGTTGAGGGTGCCGGTCTTAGCGCGGACGACCCCAGCGCCGCGGTTGACAGGAGCCGCGGTGAACCGCTCAGCGAGTGTGCCGGTGAGGGCGGCAACGGGGAGATGGCGCACAGCCGCGGTGAAGGCTGGTGATCCGTCCAGGACCGCCACCTGCAGGACGTCGGCCAGCACCCGCGCGGGCACCGCGTTGGTTCGGCTCAGCCCCGACGCGTCGTGCAGGACGACACCCGTCGCGTCCACGCCCGCGATGGCGAGGGCGTCCCGCAGGTATGCCGCCGTCCCCTCGAAGTCGCTCGACCGTCCCGCTCTAAAGGCCGCCTGCCGGGCCAGCGATTCGGTCAGGGTGTTGTCGCTGAGCTCGAGAGCAAGGCCCATGAGATCCGTCACCGGGGCGGACTGGACCGAAGCAAGCTCCGCTCCTGCGGGTTGTCCGCTGACCGGCGGTGGGGCGACGGTGGGCCCGCCAAACCGGGCGGTGACCCCCCGCTCGTTCAGCCGCGCCATGAAGGCCGAGGTAACCTCGCGAACCGGATCGGCCGGACCGATCTTCCCGTCGTGGGCCCACTGGGTGGACAGCCCGAGCATGGCCACTGGGCCGACGATCCCCGTCGCGCGGAAGGCGGGTTGCCAGCCAGGTGCCACCGCGGCCCCGGGTGCGTAGCTGGTGTCGACCTGGACCGTTACGGAACGGACGCCAGTGGGCTGCAGGGCGGCTACGACCCGGTCAGCGAGGTCGCCAAGACCCGCCCGCCCGACGATCGCCGATGGGTCACCCTTGTCTGGGGCGAGGAACATGTCGCCACCTGCGACGAGGATCACCTGATCCGGCCGCGACCCGGCCACCACTCGGGTCGAGAGGCTCGCCCCAGGCGGGAAAGCGCTCTCGACTGCTAGTGCCGCAATGATTTTCAGGGTCGACGCCGGGATCCGTGCGTCGTTGGGGGCGGTGTCCAGCAGGTGGGCGCCGGTGAGGGCGTCGCGCACGACAACCGCTGCCCCCGCCAGGTCGGAGTCAGCCAGCGCCGGGGCGACCGCGGCCTTGAGCCCAGCCACGCTCGGGAGGGGGGCCTGCTCGTCGACGGGAGTGACCGGCATACCGGGTGGAGGTAGGGAGGGGAGCGGAAGAGGACCTGGGACCGGGGTGGTGGGCGACGACGAGGCGTATGCCGCGGGCTCGGGTGCCCTCGTGAGGAAGCCCGGCGCGAGGTCGAACACGTCAGCGGCCCCGTAGCCCCCGATGACGATGGTGGCGAGGGCGACGACGGCGACTCGACGCACGTGACACCCCCTAGGCTGTGATGAGACCGACGACAACCGAAAGCGTAGGTCACCCGACACCAGCGAAGAGGGGCACGGACGTGGAGTTCGACGTCACCATCGAGATCCCCAAGGGACACCGCAACAAGTACGAGGTCGACCACGCGACCGGGCGGATTCGGCTGGACCGGATGCTGTTCACGTCGATGGCCTATCCGGGTGATTACGGCTATATCGAGGACACCCTTGGCGAGGACGGCGACCCGCTCGACGCCGTGCTGTTGCTGGACGAGCCGACCTTCCCAGGTTGTGTCGTGCGAGCGAGGGCAATCGGCGTGTTTCAGATGACCGACGAAGCTGGCGGCGACGACAAGATCCTCTGCATCCCGGCGGGCGACCCCCGCCAAGCACACATCACCGAACTGGACCAGGTGAACAAGTTCGAGACGGCCGCTATCGGGCACTTCTTCAATACCTACAAGGACCTGGAGCCGGACAAGTCAGTCGACAGTTCACGTTGGTTCGGTCGGGTGGTCGCCGAGCGGGTCATCATCGAGGCGATCGAGCGGGCCAAGACCGCCGGACACACAACGGCACGCTGGCGTCCCAGCGAATCCCACTAGGACCGGTTGGCCGCTGCCGTCAGGGACGGCCCCCGTAGGGGATGAGGTCCTTGCGCCAGATCGTGGCGATCTTGACGACCGTCCCGGTATAGGGCGCGTGGATCATCTGACCGTTGCCGATGAAGAGACCCACATGGTGGATGCCCGCGACGCTCGGGCCGAAGAAGACCAGGTCGCCCGGCTTGAGTTCATCGACCGGGATGCGAGCCGTCTGCTTGTACTGACTTCCGGTGTAGTGCGACAGCTTCACGCCCGCCTGGGCCCAGGCCATCATCGTCAGGCCCGAGCAGTCCCAAGAGTCCGGGCCGTCGGCCGCCCAGACATAAGGTTCACCCAACTGAGCCCGGGCGAAGGCGATCACTGCGGCCACCCCTGCTTTGGGAGCGGGCCCGGTCCCCGAGGTCGTGCTGGGCAACGGCGAGGAAGTCTGAGATGTGCTCGGTTTAGGGGTCGATGACGTTGAGTTCTTCGGCGTCGAGGTAGGTGTTGACGCCGCGTTCTTGGCGTCCTGCTCGGCCTTCTTGCGAGCAGCTTCCTCGGCGGCCTTGCGAGCGGCGGCCTCTTCCGCCGCCTTGCGGGCAGCTGCCTCCTCGGCGGCCTTGCGGGCAGCTTCCTCGGCGGCCTTGCGCCTGGCCTCTTCGGCGATCCTCGCTGCCTCGATGGCGGCGAGTCCATCCTGACGTTGGCGCTCGAGTTCGACCGAGGTGTGACGCAGGACCGCAAGCTGAGCGACGGCCTGATCCTGGCGGGCTGCGACGCTCGCGGCGGCGGCTGCCGCCGCGTCGTTGTCGCGTTGGGCGATGTCCCGAGCTGCCTTGGCAGCGTCGGCAGCGTCCTGCTGGCGCTGCTGGGCCTCGGCTGCGGCCTGCTGCAAGGTGGTAGCCAGGTTCCGCGCCGAATCGGCCTCGCGCATTACTCGCGCCCGTTCCTCTCCGACGGCCTCCAAACCAGCGGCACGATCGAGCGTCAGGCCCGGACCGCCAGCGCCGAAGAAGATGTCGAGCTGCCCCAGCCCTCCCCCGCTTTGGAACACTTCCGCGGCATACCGGGACAAGGTCAGAGTCGCCAGGTCCGAGGCTGCCGTTGCCTCCGCGGCCTTGGCGGTCGCCTCCGCACTTTGGGCAACTGCCTGATCGAGCTCCTCGACCGCGCGGTTGTAGTCCTCCGCGGCGGCCCCGGCGCGCTCCTGCTGGTCTTGCAGCTTCGCCCGGGCCGTCGCCAACTCGGCGTCGATCGCGCTGACTTGGGCAGCGGCCGAACCGGCGGCGGCCTGCGCGGCGGCCACCTGAGCCGCAGATGGAACAACCGGGGTTGGGTCGGCCTTCGCGGGCGCCGCCCCGGCCGAGACCAGGGTCAGGGCGGCGAACCCGGCGAGGGTCCAGCGAAGCGTGCGCCGGGGCAACGGCCGTGAGTTCGCCACGCCATGAGCTCCTTCGCTGCCGAACGGCGGGCTACATGAATTGCCCGCACCTCTCCCCCAGGACGCAATGAGACTAGAACTCATTCGTCACATGCGAAACAGGGCTCACTCCAATCACGTTGCGACACGCCGGGATTGGAAAATCTCACCCGTGTCATTTACCGAATGACAGCCTTGTTTTTTCGCAGCTAGACGAACGAATTCGGTCGCGTGTTCGAAAGAAGTAACGATGCGATAACGAAAGGCCCCGCGGTGGCCGCCAGACTCACTCAGTGCAGGAGGGGGTTGTACTTCAACGAGTTCGGTCGGCAGGCGCACTCCGTGGCGATCTTGAGATCGGGCGCGATCCGGCCCTTCTCACGCAGCGCGAACAGCTGGCGCACGACGCGATCCCGCAAATGCCACGGGTCAATGGTGTTGAGGTAGATCTTGGTCCCGCCCTCGAACCCCGCCAACGTCGACACCCGCCACTTGAGCACGGCCCGCCAGGGCATCGGCAGGTCGACGTCTGGCGGTTGGTAGTGCCACTCCTCGTTCGAGGGCACCGCCGCACCGGTAGCGGCATGGCAGGCATGCAACACGTCCGAGAAGCCGCGCAGATCCTCGGCCGGCTGCTCCCACGGCCGCGCGAACTCGCTCTTGCTGTAAATCTCCAGCGACGGATACCGGTGGCCGAACCCAGCGAAGGCCACGGCATACGCATTCTCCGCGACGATGAGGTTCTGGCGCGCGGCGTAGTCGACCGCGAACTCGTTGTAGAGGTTGAGGTTGTCCCGCAGCCGACGCAGCTCGTGCTCGGTCCGCACGCTGCGCTCGTCGACCGCCACGAGTTGCTTGTGCAGGTGGTCGAACGACGCGCCCGCCGGCCGCAACCAGTTCTGGAAGACCGCAACGAAGCGGGCATAACGGTTCGCGTCGTAGAGCGAGCGCAGTGCCTCCACCGTGAACCGGGTGTATGCCGCGTGCTCATCCACTGTGAGCGACCCCGAGCCGGCCAGTTGGTCGGTCGTCGTCGCGCCCTCGACGAAATGGCGCCGGGCGACAATGACGTCGTGGGTGCCGGCGAAGAACGACATCGCTCGCTGGGCCTTGTCGTGCGTGCTGAGCCCCGCCCATTCGGCTTCGTTCATTCCCCCAGCCATCGCCCGAGTGCGGACCATTCCTTCGACATGGGCACGGCCTGGCTCGGTCGACAGATACCGATCGTGGTGCTCGCGCGCCTCGCGACCCGGCTCGAACCCGTAGTTGAGTCGCCAGTAGTCATAGGCGACGATCTCGAACAGGTTGGGGATCCGCCGGAACTGAGCAACTGACTCCTCGATGCGGTCGGCGGTCAGCCCACGCAGCAGGTGCCAGCCGTCCGGGTCGGCGACCAGCCGCGCCTTCTCAGGCGGGGTCTCCAGGTAGCGGAGTTCGCAGAACGCGCAGTGCCGCCCGTCCATGGCCAGGTCGATCGGTCCGGGCGCGGGCAGGCCGGAGGCGATCGGCCGGTTGCCGCGCCCGGGCACGGTCCACACCGAGGTCCCCGAATAGGGGTTGATCTGCTTGACCGTTCCGTCGGGCATCCGACGCAACGGTTCCGGCCACGGGTGGTCGGCCTCCATCACACCGGCCAGGCTAGCCACGACCGTCGTCCTACCATGGGCCAAGAGTCCCGACCCGGCGAGGGGAGATGGGCAGTGCGGATCGGCGAGTTCGCGCGCCTCACCGGGCTGTCCGTCGCCCAGCTGCGCCGCTATGAGGCGGCCGGTCTCCTCTCACCGACCACTCGTGACGAGTTCGGTTATCGCCGGTATGCCGCCGCGCAGGTCCCCGTGGCGATCCACCTGCATCGGCTGGTCCAGGCCGGCGTGCCGACGCCCCTGGCCCAATCCCTCGTCGGTGTGTTGGAGGACCCGTCGGTCAGCGTCCAGGTGAGAGGCGAGCGGATCCAGGCGGTGGCGGCATACCTGGACCTGCTGGCGGCCGACCCGACCGGCGGGATGCTCGACCTCCCCCTCCCGCCGCCAGCGCGCACACGGCATACCAATGGTCGGACGGGCGGCCGCGGCTGAGCACGCGTATGCCGCCCGCCGCCGACCAACGTCATTCGGTGTGTCGCCGCGGTCAATAATGCCCAGGAGCGACGTCCCTTCGACAACCAGGGACGCTGGCAGGAGGTCCAACCCTGACGCGACCTCAGCACACAGACATGCCCCCGACCAAGGGTCGAGGGCATCTGCTGAGCCGCCTTGGGGAATCGAACCCCAGACCTATTCATTACGAGTGAATCGCTCTGCCGACTGAGCTAAGGCGGCCTGCGCCCCTGCCGAGGCGCGGGCACCGAGTATACGGACCCGGCCCCCACCCCACGAAACCGATAGGCGGCGCAGTCCGTGAGAGGGTCGCCGTGCCGACGCTGGTATGCCGCTCCATTGGCCTACCCTCGTAACCGTGACTACCAGGGGCCCCCTCTTCAATGCCAGTGCCGCCTTCGCCGTGGGCATCGCCATGGCGTGCTCGGCCTGCTCCACATCCCCTAACGCGGCGCCCCTTGCCGGAAGCCCCGCGAACGCGTCCACGTCTTCGTCAGCGCCCGGCAAGGCTCCGACCTCGTCGGCCACCTCTGGCTCGACGTCGGGCTCGACGTCGAGCTCGGCGTCGGGCTCCGGTGGCTCCACGGTGACCGTGGCTCTCACCGGCGACGTCCTCCTGCACGCCGGCGTCACCGACCAGGCCAGAAAGGACGCCGCAGCCAACCCCGCGAAAGCAAGCCACGGGCTGGACTACCGGCCGCTGCTGGCGGGTGCCAAGCCGTTCGCCGAGAGCGCCGACCTGGCCATCTGCAACCTGGAGACGCCCATCGCCCCTCCTGGCGGTCCCTACACGACCTATCCGGTCTTCTCGGTCCCGCAGGAGATCCTCCCCGCCCTCGTCGACACCGGCTTCGACGCGTGCACGACCGCGTCGAACCACTCCATCGACAAGGGCGTCGACGGCGTCAAGCGGACCCTCGACGCCATGGACGCCGCCGGTCTCAAGCACGCTGGCAGCAACCGCAGCGCCCAGGAGGAGGCCGGCACGACGATGCTCGACGCGCACGGCGTCAAGGTGGCACTGCTCGCCTATGCCTACGGGCTCAACGGTTTCCAGCTGCCAGCCGACAAGAAGTGGGCCGTCGACATCATCGACACGGCCAAGATCCTCGCCGACGCCAAGGCTGCGCGGGCCGCGGGCGCCCAGATCGTCCTCGTCGCCCTCCATGCGGGCACGGAATACCAGATCCTCCCGACCGCTCAGCAGCGCGAGGTCGCGACGGCATTGGCGGCCTCGCCCGACATCAACCTCATCTACGGGCACCATGCGCATGTGGTCCAGCCGATCGACAAGATCGGCGACACCTGGGTCGTTTATGGGCTGGGCAACATGATCGCCCACCAGCACCGGCTCCCCGAGCTGGTCAAGGCCCAGCATGAGGTCATGGCGCGGTTCACCTTCACCCAGGGCAGCGACGGCCGCTGGACCGTCACCCAGGCAGAGGCCCGCCCGGCGGTGATGAGCAACCTCAACGAGCCGTTGCGCTACCTCGACCTCGCCACGCTCTTGGCCGACCCGGCCGTCAGCGAAGCCCGTAAGGCGGCATACCGGGTCTTCTACGACCGCGCCGTCAAGTCCTTGACGGCGTTGGGAGGCGACACCAAGGGCCTGGTCATCGCGGGTCGCTGACCGCACCCTCGGCGGCGGCCACCCGGACGGTCAGCACTTGAGGCCGTCGGTGGGCACGGTCCCCTTGACGAAGTAGGTGTCGATCGGCCGGTCGATGCACGAGTTGGACCGGGTGTATGCCGTGTGGCCGTCCCCGTCGTAGGTGAGTAGGACCGCGTTGGCCAGCTCGCTCTTCAACCGCACCGACCATTCATAGATGGTCGCCGGGTCGCGGGTCGTTCCGACCACCACGATCGGGCCGCTGCCGGCAGCGGTGATCTTCGTTGGCTTGGCACCCGTCTGGATGGGCCACACCCCGCAGGGCACCGAGCCCCAGGCAAGGAACCTCCCCCACGTCGGAGCCACCTTGGCGAACGCGTCGCCGTTCTTCTCGATGATCGCCACATCTGCGGTGTCCGGCCGGTCCAGGCAGTTGACGGCGTAGATGACTTCCATGATGTTGCCGGCGTACCTCCCGCTGGAAGCGCGGTCGGCATACTGATTCGCCAGCTCCATCAAACCGTTGCCGTCGCCGTTCTTGGCAGCCATGAGCGCCGCGGTCAGCGACGGCCACGCCTGCTGCGAATACATCGCATAGGCCATCCCGATGGCCCCCCACGCCTCGGTGAGCTCGGTGATCCTCTGGTCATTGGTGACCCGGATCGGTTGGGCGTCTAGGCTCTTGAGGAAGTCCTGCAGCCACTGCATCCCCTCATCCACCGTCGACCCCAGTGGGCAGGTGCTGCGCTTCATGCAGCTGGCGACATAGGCGCGGGTGGCCGCCTCAAATCCACGGGCCTGCCCCTCAGACAGTTCCTGGGAGGTGAGATCCGGCGGGACGACCCCGTCCAGGACGAAGCGGCCGACCTTTCCGGGGAACAGACCGGCATACGTGGAGCCGAGGAAGGTGCCATAGGACTTGCCGAGGTAGTGCAGCTTCGCTTCGCCGAGGGCGGCACGCAGAACGTCCATGTCCTTGGCCGCGTCGACCGTCGACACATGGGCGAGCAGCGCTCCGCCCTTGGCCTTGCACCCGTCGGCAAGCAGCTTCGAGCCGGCGACGAACTCCTGTTCCTCCGCTGGTGTGTCTGGTGTCGGGTCCATGCCGAGGAAGGCATCCAGGCCCGCGTCGTCCAGGCAGTCGATCGGGGCGGACGCGCCCACCCCGCGCGGGTCGAAACCGACGATGTCGTATGCCGCGCGCACTGGAGCGCCAACGATTTGGTTGGCATAGCTGGCGTATTCCACCCCCGACCCGCCCGGACCGCCCGGGTTGACCACTAGCGACCCGATCCGACCCGAGGGGGACTTCGCCGTGACCCGTAGCAGGGCAAGCTGGATCGTCGGCCCCTGCGGCTGGGCGTAGTCGACCGGCACTTCGAGCTTGGCGCACTCCCCGCCCGAGCAACTGCGCCATTCAAGTTGTTGGGAGTAGAAGCGTTCCAGCCCTGTCGTTCCCGCGGGAGGTTGACGGATGGCAGTCGAGTTGCCCGACGAACCGTCCGCCCCGGCCCCCCCGCCGACTCCCGGCGTCGAGTCGTCCGACGGGAGGAAAGGCAGGACGAGGCAGGCCGACAGGGACAGCGCCGCCACGGTGCCGGTGGCAAGCAGCGCCAACCTGGCACGGACGCGTCCGTGGTCCAGGTCTCGCGTGCGCATCCGGGCGGTCGAAAGCCTCATGACCGGTGGTGCTCCTTATCGTCCCCGAGGGTGTGCGGCATACCGAATCGTCCCACGCCCGAGACGGATCCGCCGCGCCCGACGCTACCTGTTCGAGGGTGTCGGCACCTGAAGCGCGACCGCCATGGCTTCCAAGGCGAGCAGCGGCGGGACATTGAGGTTGATCCGCTCGCGGGCCTCGCCGATCGCGTCCATACACTGCAAGAGTCTCTCGGCACTCATCGCACCGGCGAGCGCTCGGACCTGGTCGAGCGCTTCGGCATTGACGAGCTCGACGGTGGCCCCGGTGCGGAAGAGGAGCGCATCGCGGTACATCGACAGCAGGTCGACGAGCGACCTGTCGACGACATCCCGACCGAACCGGGTCGCGCGGGCCTTCTGCTCCTTCTCCAGCGCAGCAAGCTGGGCCCGGATGTGCGGTGGTTGGGTGCGCGCGCCGGGGTCGGCGCCAAGGGTCTCCATCAGCCGCGTGCGCTCGGCGGCGTCGCGCGACGCGGACGACGCGCCGGCTTCGGCCTCGGCGATGCCCGCAAGATCGGCGGCCGCACCCACAGCGTCACCCACCCCGCGAATCCGCAACGGGAGGCTGATCACCTCGTGGCGCCGGTTGCGGGCCCCCTCGTCTCGGGCCAGCCGCCTGGCCATCCCGACGTGGCACTGCGCCGCCCGAGCGGCATACCTGGCCATCGGCTCCGGTATGCCGTCCCGCCGCGTCAGCAGGTCCGCCACCGCCGCAACGGGGGGGGTCCGCAGGCGGACATGCCGGCACCTGGAGCGGATGGTGACGATGACGTCTTCGAGGGATGGGGCGCACAGGATCCAGACGGTCCGTGGAGTCGGCTCCTCGAGGGCCTTGAGCAGGGCATCAGCCGCGCGTTCGGTGAGTCGGTCGGCATCCTCGACAATAATGACCCGCCAGGCCCCGACAGACGGCCGCAACCCCGCCTCCTGAACGAGAGCTCGGGTGTCCTCGACCTTGATCGACAGTCCTTCCGTCGAGATGATCCGCACGTCGGCGTGGGTACCTTCGATCGAGGTGCGGCACTCTCGGCAGGTGCCACACCCACGGTCAGGGCATTGCAGGGCGGCGGCAAACGCTCGGGCAGCGGTGGATCGACCCGACCCCGGGGGGCCGGTGAGCAGCCACGAGTGGGTCATCCCGGAAGGGTCGGCGGCGGCATAGCTGAGTGTCCGGACCGTCTGCGACTGGCCGACGACCTCGTCCCACACGCTCACAGCGCGACCCCCTGGCCTCGGAGCCGATCGACGACCGCGACGTGCAGGTCGTCCGGGTCGGCGGTGCCGTCCAGGATCAGGTAGCGCTCCGGAGCGGCGGCGGCCAGGTCGAGGAAGTGCTGGCGCACCCGCTCGTGGAAGTCGTCGCCCTCGGACTCGATCCGGTCATGGACCTCGCCACGACGGGCCCGGCCGACCTCGGCTGGCACGTCGACGACGAAGGTGATGTCCGGGAACAGGCCGTCGACGGCCCAGACCAGCAGATCGTGGATCTCGCGCGGCCCCAGATCGCGTCCGGCCCCCTGATAAGCGATCGAGGAATCGGTGTAGCGGTCGGTGAGCACGTCGACACCGCAAGCCAGCGTCGGCCGGATCAGTTGGTCGACATGGTGAGCCTTGTCGGCGGCATACAGGAGAGCCTCGGCGCGGGGGCTGACATGGTCTCCGTGCATGACCAACCGGCGGATCTCCGCCCCGAGCGGCGTCCCACCCGGCTGCCGGGTCACGAGGACCTCACGCCCGGCCGCCTCCAGGGCTGCGGCAAGCAGCTGCACCTGGGTCGACTTCCCGGCCCCGTCGCCCCCTTCAAAGGCCACGAACAACCCCCTGGGGGGTGTCGTCGCGGGGCTATGGCTCACGGTCCAGAGCCTAGGCCGTATGCCGGACACCCGGCATACGGCCTAACCTCGCTGCGATGCTCAGGCCCCGCGGTGGTCACGCACCTCATGGCCGACCACCCAGCGACGCCCTCCGCTCCTCGCTCGTCCCTCGCTGCGATGCTCAGGCCCCGCGGTGGTCACGCACCTCATGGCCGACCACCCAGCGACGCCCTCCGCTCCTCGCTCGTCCCTCGCTGCGATGCTCAGGCCCCGCGGTGGTCGGCGTTGGCGTGGATGGCGTCGTGGACGTACTGCGCCATCCCCAGCCTGATGTCCTCGTAGGTCTTGGTGAACCGAGGATCGGCCAGGTAGAGGTCCGCCAGTCCCCGGTGCATAGCGTATGAGCAGTCGTAGAACCGCTCGATGGACCGCCGATGGGCCTCGGCAGCCTCCATCGCGACCTCGCTGGTGGGCGGCATACCGGCGTCCATGGCCGCCGCGAAACCCTCCCCGACTGCCTGCATCTCCGCCTTGACCTCGATCCAGTCTGCCGTTGTGTAGCGCGCGGTCCGCTCCCGGGACTGCCGCCAGGCGTCGGTCTCGCCCCAGCGCTGCTGCGCCTCCGCCTCGTAGTCGTCGGAGAAGCCGTCCCCAAACAGGTCCTTCAGCTCCTCGCGCGTTGCCGGTCGGTCGTTCATCGTTGCCTCCAAGGCCGTGTCGATGGCTGTGACGAGGTCCTTCAGCTCGTCCAGCCGATGCAGGACCGCAGCCCGCTGCCGTCGCAGGTGCTCGGCCGTGGCCCGCGGATCGGTGGCGCCCTGCTCGAGCAGCGTCGCGATCTGCTCGAGTGGGAACTCCAACCGGCGGTAGACGACGACGTGCTGCAACCGCACGAGATCGGCGGCGGTATAGAGCCGGTAGCCAGCCCGCGAGCGCTCGCTCGGCACGACCAGCCCGATCTCGTCGTAGTGGTGCAGCGTCCGCACCGTCACCCCGAACAAGTCGGCCACCTGGCCCACCGTCAGCGGGGCGTCGATCTCGGTCACGGTCGTCGTCATGCCCTTACGGTCGCCCCTCACCTCGGGTGAGGGTCAAGTCGGTTTCCCGCACTGTATGCCGCCGCGCCGGCCTTGCGCCGTCACGGGGCCACGCCCTCCTCGCCGAGAGGTGGCATTCGGTGGATTCGGGACCGGCCGAGACAGCCGAATCCCGCCTTTCGTGCGAACGGCATACAGCCGGAGGGGTCTCAGCCCGACGCGCGAGGTGAGCTGGTCTTCGCAGTCCGCGTGCTCGCCGCCTTGGTCGTCGTCTTCGCCGCCTTCGTCGCAGTCTTGCGAGCCGCCGTCTTGGTGGCCGGCTTTGCCGCGATCTTCGTCGCGGTCTTGCGAGCCGGTGCCGCTCGCTTACGGGTCACCGGGCCACGAGCCCGCTTCTCGGCGATGAGCTCAAAGGCCCGCTCCGCAGGCATCGTCGCGGGGTCGTCGGCCTTGCGCAGCGTCGCGTTGGTCTCGCCGTCGGTGACATAGGGACCAAAGCGGCCGTCCTTGAGCACCACCGGACGCCCCGACTCCGGGTCGGCCCCGAACTCGCGCAAGGGGGCTGCCGCAGTCCGACCACCTCGGGTCTTGGGCTGGGCATAGATCGCCAGGGCCTCCTCCAGCGTCACGTCGAACAACTGCGACTCGGTGGCCAGCGAGCGAGAATCCGTGCCGCGCTTGAGATACGGCCCATAGCGACCGTTCTGGGCGGTGATCTCGACGCCCTCAGCATCGACCCCCACGACCCGCGGCAGAGACAACAAGCGCAGCGCCGTGTCCAGATCGATCGTCGTCAGGTCCATGTCTTTGAACAACGACGCGGTACGAGGTTTGGCCTCCCCATTGCCCTTGGCGTGCTTCTTGGCGTGCTTGGTGCCGGCTTCCGCCTCGGGCGGATCGGGCAGCACCTCCGTGACATAGGGCCCATACCGGCCTGCCTTGGCGACGATTTCATGCCCGTTGTGGGGGTCACGACCCAAGACCCGGCCGTCGTCGCCGGCGGCGTCGAGCAGCTCGCGGGCCTTGGCCGACGTCATCTCATCAGGCGCGACATCGTCGGTGATCGTGGCCCGGCGCGGCTGGACGGGCTCGGCGGCCACGTTGCCGTCGTCCGTCGCCGGAGCGAGTTCCTCGACGTAGGGACCGTAGCGACCCACCCGCACGACCAAGCCGTCACCCAGGTGGATCGTGGAGATCTCCCGAGCATCGATTTCCCCCAAGTCCTCCACTAAGTCGCGCAGCCCCTGGCCCGTTGCCGCCTCGTCGCCGAAGTAGAAGCGCCGCAGCCACTCGGATCGGTGCTCGTCACCGGCGGCGATTCGGTCGAGGTCCTCCTCCATCGAGGCGGTGAAGTCGTAGTCCACCAACTCGGTGAAGTGCTCCTCCAACAACCGCGTCACCGCGAAGGCGAGCCAAGTCGGGATGAGCGCCGACCCGCGAGTGCGGACATAGCCGCGGTCCTGGATCGTGCCCACGGTCGCGGCATACGTGCTCGGACGGCCGATCCCCTTCTCCTCCATGGCTTTCACCAGGGTCGCCTCGGTGAACCGCGGTGGCGGAGTCGTCTCGTGCCCGTCCGCGTCCGCCCGCAACACGTCGACCGGGACACCCACGGACAGCTTCGGCAGGCGCCGCTCCGCTTCGTCCTCGCGCGCGCGGGCCAAGCGGTCCTCATCGACGCCTTCCTCGTATGCCGCGAGGAAACCACGGAAGGTGATGACCGTGCCGCTCGCGGACAGTTCGACGGTGCCAGCCTGCGAAAGCCCGAGCGAGGCGCCGAGTTTCACGGTTGCCGTCGAACCGCGCGCATCGGTCATCTGCGAGGCGATCGTGCGCTTCCAGATCAGTTCGTAGAGAGCGAAGTCCTCCCCGCGCAACTCGCCCGCGACCTGAGCCGGGGTCCGGAAGTGGTCACCGGCCGGGCGGATCGCCTCGTGTGCCTCCTGGGCGTTCTTCACCTTGGCCGTGTAGACCCGCGGCGTCCCGGGAACGTAGTCCGCACCGTAGAGGTCGCGGGCCTGTCGCCGCGCTGCGGACACGGCCGCCCCCGAGAGGGTGACCGAGTCGGTCCGCATATAGGTGATGTAGCCGTTCTCATAGAGCCGTTGGGCGACCCGCATCGCGTGCTTGGACGACATCCGCAGTTTGCGGGACGCCTCCTGCTGGAGCGTCGACGTGGTGAACGGCGCGGCCGGGCGACGGGTATAGGGCTTTTCCGCGACGTCGGTGACGGCGACCTCGGCCGACCGCAACCCCTCAGCGATGGCCACGGCTGCGGCCTGGTCGAGATGAACAGCCGACCCCTTGAGCCGCCCGTCGTCCCCGAAGTCCCGGCCCGTGGCGACCTTGCGACCGTCGACGCCGGTGAGCCGGGCGGTGAACGGTTCCTTGCTCGCGCGGGGCGTGACGTCCGCCTCGACGTCCCAATAGGACGCGGCGACGAAGGCCATTCGCTCGCGCTCGCGCTCGACGACCATCCGGGTCGCGACCGACTGGACGCGGCCAGCCGACAGCCCCTGACGGACCTTTCGCCACAGGACGGGCGAGACCTCGTAGCCATAGAGCCGGTCGAGGATCCGCCGGGTCTCCTGGGCGTCCACCAACCGAGTGTCCAGCTCGCGGGTGTCGGTGACGGCCCGTTGGATCGCCTCGCGGGTGATCTCGTGGAACACCATGCGCTTCACTGGGATTCGCGGCTGCAACGCCTCGAGCAAGTGCCACGCGATGGCCTCACCCTCGCGGTCCTCATCGGTGGCCAGGTAGAGCTCGGAGGCTCCTTTGACCAGGCGCTTGAGGTCGGCGACCTTCTTGCGCTTGTCGGCATCGACCACGTAGTAGGGCTCGAACCCGTTGTCCACGTCGACGGCGAACTTGCCGAACGGCCCCTTCTTGAGCTCGGCCGGCAGGTCTCGCGGGTTGGGCAGATCGCGGATGTGACCGACCGATGCTTCGACCTCGAAATCCCCGCCGAGATATTCGGCGATCTTCTTGGCCTTGGCCGGCGACTCGACGATGACGAGCTTGCGGCCCTTCCCTGCTGCCACGGCATACCCCTTGCTGGTCAATGCACGACGTGCAGCGGATTCGTCGCTGCGCGGACGTCGGTGCCCGCGCCACGGTAGCGGACTGTTCGCCCGAGTCGCGAACGCACCCCTGCCGAGCGCCCCGGCGGCTCCCCATGGGGGAGGGGCGCGGCATACTGGCTGGTCATGCGCACGGACTCCCGGGTTGCCGCCCTGCTCGCCAACGGGGTACGGATGCCCCTGCCGGACACCGTCCAGGTCGCCGACGACGTGGACCCAGCCCGGGTGAGCGGGGACGGGGTGGTCATTCACCCCGGCTGCCGCATCTCGGGCGCAGAGACGGTCATCTCGGCCGGCGTCACACTCGGGGCCGAGGGGCCGGTAACGATCCACGACGTTCGGCTCGGCCCGAAGTCCTCGATCGCCGCCGGGTATGCCGCGAAAACCGTTCTCCTGGAAGGCGCCTCGCTCGGGGCTGGGGCGCACGTGCGAGAGGGGACGTTGCTCGAGGAGCAGGCCAGCACGGCTCACACGGTGGGGCTCAAGCAGACGATCCTGTTGCCTTATGTGACGCTCGGCAGCCTCATCAACTTCTGCGACTGTCTCATGTCGGGCGGGACGTCGCGGCGCGATCACTCCGAGGTCGGGTCGAGCTACATTCACTTCAACTTCACTCCCGACGGGGACAAGACGACGCCGTCGCTGTTCGGCGACGTCGTCCACGGGGTGTTGCTCGACCAGCCGGCGGTGTTCCTCGGCGGGCAGGGTGGGACCGTCGGGCCAGTCACCGTGGGCTTCGGCTCGGTCGTGGCCGCGGGGTCGGTACTGCGCTCGGACGTCGGTCCGGGGAAGTTGGTTGTGGTGGGTCCGCCGCCGGCGATGACCGTCGATCGATCACCGGCCGACTATCGGTCGGTCAATCGCCTGGTTGCCAAGAACCTGCGCTACCTCGGTGAGTTGGCCGCGCTGGAGGCGTGGCACCGACAGGTGCGGGCGCCGTTCTTCGCAGCGCAGGAGTTGGGACCGCTGGTCGCGGCGGGGGCGCTGGCAATGCTGGAATCCGCTCGGGCGGAACGAGTTTCGCGGTTGCGGTCGATGCTCGCCAAAGCGCCTTCGGACAACGCGGCTGCGGCTGCCGCTCGTGAACACCTCGACGAGGTATGCCGCGTGGTCACCTCCGCGGTCGGCCCACCTCCCCGAGGTGTCACCGATCGGTTGGTCGCAAAGGCCGGCTCGACGGCATACCTGGATGCCATCCACGGGCTCGGTGGTGAGGAGCGAGGGGGTGTCGTTGAGTGGCTCGGCGGATCACTGGCGGCCGCTTGGTCGCAGGTGGGGGTGCTGCTTCCCGGCGTTGCTCGCCTTCCCCGCACGCCCATGGCGTAAGGGGGCGAGGGCACCCTCATCGTCGGATCCAGTTTCACCACCCACAACCAGGGGTGGCTCAACCCCGGACGGCACACTGGGCTCCGCTCTGTGTCGCGCTGGGCGAGGCAGCGGATGGCGGGTCGTTGGCCAACCGAAGCGTCATGGATGGGTTCTGGTTCGGCCTGTCCGAGGGTTCCTAGCTCTGCTGAGGACCCGTACTCCCGTTCCCGGCGCCGAAAGGTGGGATCTGCCGCTTGGGCGGGCGGCATACCCGCCTCATCCCACCTTTCGGCGCCGGGTGGGCGCTCCGTGGTGCAGCGCGGCTGAGGCAATCAGTGGCCGAAGACGTCCGAGTCGACGGCGTGGTGCTCGCCGGTGTCGAGGTGATCGAGGTCGGCCATCTGAGCCGGGGCGAGAGTGAAGTCGAAGACCTGGAGGTTCTCGGCTTGGCGCTCACGGCTCTTGGACTTGACGGCCACCGCGTGGCCTTCTTGGACTGCCCAGCGCAGCAACACCTGGCTGGGCGTCCGGCCCACGTGCTGCGCGATCTCGGTGACGACCGGGTGGTCCAGCAGCCCGTTGTCCCGACCGAGCGGACTCCACCCCTGTGTGACGATCCCGTGTTCGGTGTTGAAAGCGACCGATGCCGAGCGGATGAGGTAGGGGTGCCGTTCGATCTGGTTGACCTCAGGTGCGACGCCAGTCTCGTCGATCACTCGGCGCAGGTGCTTGGGCTTGAAGTTGGACACCCCGATGGCGCGGGCCTTGCCCGCCGCACGGAGCGCGATGAGCCCCTCCCACCCGTGCACGTAGCGGTCGCGGGCCGGGTTGGGCCAGTGCAGCAACACCAGGTCGACATAGTCGAGTCCGAGCCGGTCGAGGGCGCGGTCCAGGCCCTCGGCGGCCTCCGTGACCCCGTGCCAGTGGGCGTTGAGCTTCGTCGTGACGAACAGGTCGGCACGCGGCATACCGGATGCCGCGAGGGCGCGGCCAACTCCCCGTTCGTTCTCGTAGTTCTCGGCGGTGTCGACGTGGCGATAGCCGACCTCGATGGCGCTGAGCAGGGCCTTCTCGGCCTCGGCGTCGTCCAAAGGCCAGGTTCCGAGGGCGATCTGCGGCATCCTGGTGCCGCCAGTGAGGGCAAGCGTGGGCGCAGTGCTGGTCATGTCTCACGGTGGCACAGCCGCCTGTCCAGAGGGGACTTGGCGCAGCAGAGTGACCGACGAGACACCTCAGCCGCTGGCAGTTGAACGGGTCTCCTGGCACTTCGCCAAGCACCACCATGGCCGTTGGCACTTAAACCGTTTGCTTGGCAGTTGTTTCTGCCACAAGAACGGTTTAAGTGCCACCGCAGCGGAGGACACAGGCCAGCGAAGACTCAGTGCAGCGGAGGGCCCGAGACGGCCGTCGGATCAGGCGGCTCCGACACCGGCGTCGGCTGCGGCACCGGAGAACTGGGCGGCATACAGGCGGGCATAGGCCCCCTGCTGGGCGAGCAGTTCCGCGTGCGTGCCCTGCTCGACGATCCGGCCCTCTTCCATGACGAGGATGACGTCGGCGTCGCGGATGGTCGACAGACGGTGCGCGATGACGAACGACGTACGGTCCGAACGCAGCGCCCGCATCGCCTGCTGCACGAGCAACTCGGTGCGGGTGTCGACCGACGACGTCGCCTCGTCGAGGATGAGCAACGCCGGTTCCGACAGGAACGCCCGCGCGATCGTCACCAACTGCTTCTCGCCGGCCGACAGGTTCGACGCCTCGGCGTCGAGAAGCGTGTCATAGCCGTCGGGCAGCGAGTGGACGAACCGATCGACGAACGTCGCCCGCGCCGCAGCAAGCACTTCCTCTTCGGTTGCTCCGGGCCGACCATAGGCGATGTTCTCGCGGATCGTCCCGGCAAACAGCCACGTGTCCTGCAACACCATGCCGATCCGGTCACGCAGATCCTCACGCGTGAGCTCGCGAATATCCACGCCGTCCAAGGTGATTCGCCCGCCGTCGAGCTCGTAGAACCGCATAACGAGGTTGACCAGCGTCGTCTTGCCGGCCCCAGTCGGACCGACGATGGCGACGGTGTGACCGGGGTCGACGACGAGGTCGAGGTGCTCGATGAGGGGGCGGTCGGCGGCATACGAGAAGGAGACGTCCTCGAAGCGCACCTCCCCGTGGGGCTCGGTGATGGTGACCGGGTATGCCGCCTCGGCCTCCTGTTCCGGCGCGTCCAGCACCTCGAACACCCGCTCGGCCGATGCGACGCCCGACTGCAGCAGGTTGGCCATCGACGCGACCTGGGTGAGCGGTTGGGTGAACTGGCGGGAGTACTGGATGAAGGCCTGGACGTCGCCGAGCGAGATCTGCCCGGCCGCGACCTTGAGCCCGCCGACGACCGCGATGGCGACGTAAGTGAGGTTCCCGACGAACATCATCACCGGCATGATGATGCCGCTGACGAACTGCGCACCGAACGCGGCGTTGAACAGCTCGCTGTTCTTGGCGTCGAACTGGGCCTGCACCTCACGCTGACGGCCAAAGACCTTGACGAGCTGATGCCCGGTGAAGCTCTCCTCGATGATCCCGTTGAGCTGACCGGTGGCCGCCCATTGCTGGACGAACAGCTTCTGGCTCCGCTTGCCGATCGCCGCGGCGACGACCATCGAGATCGGGATCGTGACTAGCGCAATAAGCGCGAGCAGCCAGGAGATCCAGAACATCATCCCGAGCATCGCGACGACAGTCAGGAGCGAGTTGAGCAGCTGGGACATGGTCTGCTGCAACGACATTGACACGTTGTCGATGTCGTTGGTCACTCGGCTGAGCAGCTCACCGCGGGGCTGGTTGTCGAAGTAGGCCAGCGGCAGCCGGTCGAGCTTGGCCTGCACCTGCTCGCGCATCCGGTACATCGCCCGCTGGACGACGCCGACAAGCATCCGCGTCCCCAGCCACGACAGCACCGAGGCCACCGCATAGATCGCCATGACGAGCAGCAACACGTTGGCCACAGCGGTGAAATCGATCCCCTGCCCGGGGACGAACGCCACGCCAGCGAGCATGTCGGCCATCCGGTCCTGGCCTTGGGCGCGCATCGCCTCGATGACCTGAGCGCTCGTCGTGCCGGCCGGGATGTTGGTGCCCAGGAGCCTGCCGACCAGGCCGGCGAAGATCAGGTCCGTCGCTTTTCCGAGGATCTTCGGGCCGACCGAGTTCAGCACGACGGACAGCACCACCAACACGATGACCATGGTGACCTTGAGCCGCTCGGGCGCCAGCCAGGAGAGCAGGCGTCGCGCGGAAGGGCCAAACGAGATCGACTTCTCGGCCGGCATACCCATGGCCATATGCGGCGGGCCCCCGGTGCGACGCGGGCCACGACGCGCCTCGGCGGCCTTCTCCTCGGCGGTTTTCACACCCTCGGCGCTCATGCCGCCACCTCCTCAGCAGCGCGCTGGGACACGACGATCTCCTGGTAGGTGGGACAAGACTCCAACAACTCGGTATGCCGCCCCCGCCCCACGACCAGCCCATCGTCCAGCACGATGATCTGCTCAGCGTCGATGATCGTCGAAACCCGTTGGGCGACAACGATGACCGTGGCTTCGCGGGTGACCGGAGCAAGCGCCGCCCGCAACCGGGCGTCCGTCGCGACGTCGAGCGCCGAGAAGGCGTCGTCGAAGAGGAACACCTCCGGGCGCCGGATCAAAGCCCGCGCGATGGCCAGGCGTTGCCGCTGACCGCCGGAGACGTTCGTGCCGCCTTGGGCAATGGAACCGCCAAGCCCTTCGGGCATCTCCCGGACGAAGTCTTCGGCTTGGGCGATCCGCAGGGCCTCCCACAGCTCGTCATCGGTGGCGTCGGGGTTGCCGTAGCGCAGGTTCGACGCGACCGTGCCGGAGAAGAGGTAGGGCTTCTGGGGGACCAGCCCGATCCGTGACCACAAGGTGTCGGGGTCGGCATCCCGGACGTCCACACCACCGACGAGCAAGCGCCCGCCCGTGACGTCGACCAGGCGCGGGATCAGCGTCATGAGCGTCGTCTTGCCGGCGCCGGTCGAGCCGATGATCGCGGTGGTCTCGCCGGGTCGAGCCTCGAACGAGATGTCTTGCAGGACAGAGCGTTCCGCACCCGGGTAGCTGAACTCCACACCTTCGAGCACCACCGACGCGGGCGAGGCCAGCGCGGTGACGGGGTGGGTCGGCGGGTGGACGGAGGGGACGGTGTCGAGGACCTTCATGATTCGCTCGGCCGACACGGCCGCCCGCGGGATCATCATGGACATCATCGTCGCCATCATCACGCTCATGAGGATCTGCATGAGGTAGGACATGAACGCCGTGAGGGCGCCGACGAGCATGTCGCCGTCGTCCACCCGGTGAGCGCCGAACCACAGGACCGCGACGGTCGAGGCGTTGAAGACCAACATGACCAGCGGGAAGACCAGCGCCATGAGCTGGCCGACCCCGAGCGAGGCTCCGGTGAGCGAGTCGTTGGCCACCGCGAAGCGGGCCCGCTCGTGCGGCTCACGGACGAACGCCCGAACCACCCGGATGCCCGTGATCTGTTCGCGCAGAATGCGGTTCACTGAGTCGATCGAGTCCTGCATGACGCGGAACCGCGGCAGCATCTGACGCAGGACCAGCCCGACGAGCAGGGCCAGCAGCGGCACGGACACGGCCACCAGCCAGGACAACCCGACGTCCGTGCGCAGCGCCATGATCACCCCGCCGACCATCATGATCGGAGCGCCCACCATCATCGACAGGGCCATG
>WBZS01000181.1_pt1 | contig 59304 bp, 50 predicted proteins | sample 5204201 | NCBI WGS metagenome assembly WBZS01 (sample SAMN12344357, study PRJNA552823) | activated sludge metagenome | biome: Activated sludge suspended growth; feature: Nitrification reactor; material: Wastewater; isolation source: activated sludge from nitrification reactor of wastewater...
AAGAAACCGGCCAACCACTACGACGGGGCCTGCAACGCCTGCCACACCGACACCGGCAACTGGAAGAACGCGACGTTCAATCACAGCACGATCGGCGGCACCGATTGCGCCGCATGCCATGCCAATCGCAAGCCGGCCAACCACTACGCCGGGGCTTGCAGCGCCTGTCACACCGACACCGGAAACTGGAAGAACGCGCGGTTCAACCACAGCACGATCGGCGGCACTGATTGCTCGGCCTGCCACGCCAATCGCAAGCCGGCCAACCACTACGCCGGGGCCTGCAACGCCTGTCACACCGACACCGGCAATTGGAAGAACGCGATCTTCAACCACAGCACAATCGGCACCACCGACTGCTCGGCCTGCCACGCCAATCGTGCGCCCGCGAATCACTACGCCGGGGCCTGCAACACCTGTCACACCGACACCGGCAATTGGAAGAACGCGACGTTCAACCACAGCACGATCGGCAGCACGGATTGTTCCTCGTGCCACAACCCGCCGGCCAATCACTTCCCGGCGCCGTGCGCGAACTGTCACAAGGACACGGGCAACTGGAAGAACGCCAGCTTCAATCACACGTTCCCGACCAACCACGGCGGCGGCGGGTGTGCGAGCTGCCACGCGGGCAACAATTACAGCAGCTGGTCATGCGACTCGTGCCATGCGCCCGACAAGATGACCAACAAGCATCGCGAAGTGAACGGCTACGACGGCAACTGCATCAAGTGCCACGCCGACGGGCGAGGGGGAGATTGATGCGCGCAAACCGACGGGGTGCCGGCCGCTGGCTGGCCGGCGCCCTGCTGGCGCTGATGCTGGTCGCGGCGCCGTCGGCCGCGGCGCAGAGCGACGTGGCGCTGAACGCGCTGACGATCGAGATGTGGCCCGAGTACGACCGCGCCACGATGCTCGTGATCCTGCGCGGCACCCTGGCGCCTGAGGTCAAGCTCCCGGCGTCGATCACGCTGGAGTTGCCGGCGCGCACGAACGGGCCGTTCGCCGTAGCCGCCCAGCAGCCCGACGGCTCGCTGGTCAACGCCCAATTCGTCACCTCGGCCGCCGGCGACAAGATCGCTGTCACGCTGCAGGCGACGGCCGCCAGCTTCCAGGTCGAGTACTACGATCCCGCCTTCACGATCTCGGGCGATCAACGGACCTACAGCTTCGACTGGACAAGCCCGTGGCGCGTCGTCGCCGCCAGCCTGCGCATCCAGGAACCGCGCGATGCCGGCGGACTGACCGCGCAACCGCCGGTGACTCTCGCCGGGAGCAGCGACCTGGGTTTGAACTATCACACCGCCGCGCTGGGCGTCCTCGAACCGAATCAGGTCGTTCACGTCGAACTTGAATACACCAAGACGACGTCGGCGCTTTCGGTCGAGGAGCTTCCACAGTCTGCCGGGGTCGCGTCCACGACGGATGCCCTGCCGGTGAGCCAGCCCGTCGCGGGTCTGAGCCTGCCGACCGGCCCCGACGCCTGGCAGGGCTGGGTCGCCGGCGCCCTCATCGCCGCGGCCGTGGGGCTGGGCAGTTGGGGCGGCCTGATCTGGTGGCGCGGCCGTTCGCCCGTCGTGCCGGCCGCGCCTCGGTCGCGCAAACCGGCGACACCCCGGCTCGCCGTCGTCGCACCTCCGGCTCGCCCTGAGTCGGACCCGGCTGCGCCCACGAAACGATCCGCTCAGAACTTTTGCACACACTGCGGTCGCCCGGTGTCGGCCAACGACGCGTTCTGCCGCAGCTGTGGGACCCCGGTCCGCGCGCGTCAAAAAGCCTGATCGCTACTCGCAAGGGAGAACACCATGTCACATGCTTCTCAAGTCCTCCAACCGTCCCTGTCGCCGGCGCGCGGTCTGCCGCTCAAGTTCTGGCTCGGCGGCGGCGCGATCCTGGCCGCGATCGCGGCCCTGACCTTCGTAACCATGCAGGGCACGCAGCAGTACTTCTACTCGGTCGACGAGGTCCTCAACCCGGCCACCGGCGCAGCCGGTAAGAGCCTGCGCGTCACCGGCGCCGTGCTCGGCGACACGATCCAGGTCAACGCCGAGACGCTCGAGATCACGTTCGACATCGCGCACGTGCCGACCGACGACGCCGAGGTCCAGGCGGCGGGCGGCCTGGCGGCCGTGTTGCACGCCGCCGCGATCAACCCGACCGCCAACCACCTGCGCGTGGTCTATGTCGGCCCCAAACCCGATCTGCTCAAGAACGAGGCGCAGGCCATCGTCGTGGGCAAGCTTGGGGCGGACGGCGTGTTCTACGCCGACGAACTGCTGCTCAAGTGCCCGACCCGTTACGAGCAGGCGCCGGGCGCAACGCCGGCGACGCCCTGACGACCAAGGAGCCATCGCATGATCGCGTTCATCGGATACGGCGCCCTGATCCTGACCTTCGTTCTGGCCGTCTTGGCCGCGGCCCTGGCGCTCCTCAGCGGTCCGCGCGGCAAGCCGGCCTGGCTCAATCTGGCGCATTCGGCGGCCCTGTTGACCTGGCCGGCGCTCACACTGGCGGCGATCTGTCTGGTCAGCCTGCTGGTGACCGACCACTACGAAATCGGCTACGTCGCCAACGTCACCAGCCGCGCGATGCCGCTCTACCTCAAGGTCACGGCCTGGTGGGGCGGGCAGGCCGGCAGCCTGTTGTTCTGGAGCTGGTTGATGACAACCTTTGCGGCGGCGGCTCTGCTGCGCCGTTGGGAGCAGGACCGTGACCTGCTGCCCGTCGTCATCGCCGTCATGATGGTCACGGTCGGTTTCTTCGTGGCCCTGATCGTGTTCTTCGAGAACCCGTTCGCCGCGATCTGGATCACGCCCGCGGGCGAGACGATCGAGGCCATGCTTCAGCCGGCCGGCGCCTTCGCCTTCGCGGCCAGCGACGGCCGCGGCCTCAACCCGCTGCTGCGCCACCCCGGCATGATCATCCACCCGCCGATGCTGTACACGGGCTTCGTCAGCTTCGTCGTGCCGTACGCGTTCGCCATCGCGGCGCTGGTCGCGCGCCGAAACGATGACGCCTGGATCCGCACCACGCGCCGCTGGACCCTGATCGGCTGGCTCTTCCTCTCGCTGGGCCTGATCCTCGGCGGGCGCTGGGCCTACGACGTGCTCGGGTGGGGCGGGTACTGGGGCTGGGATCCGGTCGAGAACGCGGCCTTCCTGCCCTGGCTGACCGGCACCGCGTTTCTGCACTCGGTGATGATCCAGGAGAAGCGCGGGATGCTCAAGAAATGGAACATGATCTTGATCATCCTGACCTACGCGCTCGTGATCTTTGGCACGTTCCTGACGCGCTCGGGCGTGTTGTCGTCGGTGCATGCCTTCGCGCAGAGCGCCATCGGCCCGTCGTTCTTCATCTTCATCGGTCTGACGTTCATCGTCTCGCTCGCGCTGCTGTTTCGCGAGTGGGATCATCTGTCGGCCGAGAACCAGCTCACCGACATCCTCTCGCGCGAGTCGGCGTTTCTGCTCAACAACGTGCTCTTCCTCGGCATCGCGGCCACGGTCTTTTGGGGCACGGTCTTCCCCATGATCTCGGAGCTCGTGACCGGGCAGAAGATCAGCGTCGGCCCGCCGTACTACAACCAGGTGACCGGCCCGCAGTTCCTGGTGCTCGTGGCGCTGATGGGCATCGGGCCGCTGCTGTCCTGGCGCTCGATGTCGCTGCGCCGGTTGGGTCTGTTGCTGCGGGTGCCCGGCGCCGTCGCCGCAGTCGTGGTGATCGCGCTGGCGATCGCGGGCATGCGCGATCCGATCGCGCTTGTGGCGTTCGCCGCGGCCACGCTCTCGGCTGCGGCCACCCTGGCCGAGTTCGCGCGCGGCGTGCGCGGTCGCATGCAGGCCAACGCAGAGCCGGTCTGGACGGCGCTGCTCACCCTGGCGGCCCGCAACCGCCGGCGGTACGGCGGCTACGTCATCCATCTCGGCGTGCTGGTGATGACCGCGGGCATCATCGCGTCGAACCTGTTCCAACAGGAGACCCAGGGCCAGCTGGCCCCCGGCGAGCAATTGACCGTCGGCCGGTACGTGATGGTCTACTCGGACCTGCAGCAGTTCACGACCGACGACGACCGTGAGGTGACGCGCGCGACGGTCGGCGTCTACCGCGACGGCCAGTTGATCGACACCCTTCACCCGCGCGTCGACTTCTTTGTCAGCAGCGAGCAATCGATGACCATCCCGGGCGTGCGCAGCGCGCTTGAGGACGACTTCTACGTGCTGCTGACGGCCTGGGATGGGGCCGGGACCGGCGCCGCCACGTTCAAGGTCTACGTCAACCCGCTGGTCAACTGGGTGTGGGCCGGCGGCCTGATCTTCATCCTCGGCACCCTGATCGCGGCCTGGCCCGATGCCCGTGAGCCGCGGCGTGTGACGCTCCCGGCACGCGCGCCGGCGGTCACCGGAGATTGATGCCATGCTCAAACGAGCCCTGCTCCTGCTCGGCCTGGCGCTGTGCGCGCTCCTGATCGCGCGAACGGCCGAGGCCCAAACCGGGCAGCCGACCGACGACGACGTCAACCGGGTCGCCAAGAACCTGTACTGTCCGGTGTGCGAGAACATCCCGCTCGACGTGTGCGGGACGGTGGCCTGCGCGCAGTGGCGCGAGACGATCCGCGAGAAGCTGGCCGCCGGTTGGACCGATCAGCAGATCATCGATCACTTCGTCACGCTCTACGGCGAGCGCGTGCTGGCCAGGCCGTCGACGAACGGGTTGACGCTCCTCATCTGGGTGCTGCCGCCGTTGGCCGTGCTCGGCGGGGCGGCCGCCTGGTGGGTGACGCTGCGTCGGATGCGGAAGTCACCGGGCGCACAGTCCGCCGCCATGGCGCAACAACCGTCATCGACGGCGACGCAGACGCTCGACCCCTATCTCGCCCGGATGGAGCGCGAGTTCCAACGCCGACAAGACGCTTCGAGCACAGCGCCATGACCGACCTGACCACAACCCCCACAGCAGTCCCTGAGCCGCGTCGCCGCTGGCGCTGGTGGCAGATCGGGGCCTGGGCCGTCCTGGCCGGCCTGCTCGGCCTGGTCGCATTTCGGATGAGCCGCAGCGGCCCGCTGGCCTCCGGGCCGGTGGGCGCCGGCGAACGCGCTCCTGATTTCTCGCTGACCACGTTTGACGGTGCGCAGACCTACACGCTCTCCGAGTTGACCGGGCAGGTCGTGGTCGTCAACTTCTGGGCGTCGTGGTGCGGGCCGTGCGAACTTGAGGCGGCCGAGCTCGAGGCCACCTGGCAGACCTACAAGGATCGCGGCGTGCTGATCCTGGGCGTCGACTACGCCGACTTCGAGAAGGACGCGGCCGTGTTCAACCAGCGCTTCGGCATCACTTATCCGGGCGGCGTCGATCTGGGCACGCGCATCTCGCAGGCCTATCGCATCAAGGGCGTGCCCGAGACCTACATCATCGACCGATCCGGTACGCTGGCGAACGTGATCATCGGGCCGACCACCCAGGCCGACCTCGCCGCCGTGCTGGATCCGCTTCTGGAACCCTGACCATGGATGTCGCGATCGTTACCGTCGGCGTCGTATTACTCGGCGTCATCGTCTGGCTGGCGTCGGGCCGGCTTCGCAGCCCGCTCGCCAACGCGGCCCGTCCGTTGGGCGAACGCGAGGCGCTCGAGGCCGAGCGCGAATCGGTGCTCACGGCGTTGCAGGACCTCGAGGCCGAGCGGGTCGCCGGGGCCCTCACGCCCGAAGACTTCGCCGAGCAGCGCGTGGCCCTGATGACGCGCGGGGCCGACGCGCTCCGGCGCCTGGATGCGCTCTCGCCTGCGCCCGCCGTGGAAACGGACGCTGCGGCGCTTCAGAGTGCAGCGCTCGAAGCCGCGATCGCGGCCCGACGCAAGCTCGCGCCGGCGACGAATGGCGCGCCGCGCATCAACGGAGGCGCGGCACCTGTCGACGGTCTGCCCGATGACGCCGCGCTTGAGGCCGCGATCCAGGCGCGCCGGCGCCTCGCGAAGCCTGCTCCGGCTCAGCCCGCAATACAAGCGCTCGACGGCCAGGCCGACGCCGGCTCGGGCCGGCTCACCTGCAGACACTGCGGCGCCGGCGCTCAGTCGGGCGATCGTTTTTGTGCGGTCTGCGGCAACGCCTTGCCTCAGCCGCGCGCCTGTGACCACTGCGGCGAAGTCGCCGAGGCGGACGACCGGTTCTGTGGGCGCTGCGGCGTCCGACTCCCCGAGGAATCCAACTCACAATGACTGTCTCGAACGTCACCTCGACGCCGCGCTGCGGCGCTGCTCTGGCCCACGGTCGACGCCGACCGGGTGGGGCGCCGGTCCTCGCAACCTTCGTCGGTCTGTCGCTGGCCGGGGTGCTGCTGGCGGGTTGTTCGTTGGCGGGCGACGTAACGCCGCCGCCGGGCATGGACACCGGCGTCCGGCCGTCGGCGCCGCTGGCCGCCGCGCCGGGCGGCTCGATCCAGACCGTCAGCGCCGACAGCTTTCCGTCTGCGGCGCCGTCGGTGGTGCAGGGCGCCGAGGTCTACGCCGCGCATTGCGCCGCGTGCCACGGCCCGACCGGGCACGGCGACGGCGAGAAATCGGCTCAGCTGATGACGCAGCGCACCGAGCCCATCCCAGACTTCTCGACGCCCGAGCGGCTCAATCCGCGCACCCCAGGCGAGCTGTACCAGACGGTGACCCAGGGCAACCTCGACAAGTTCATGCCGCCCTTCGGCGACACGTTGACCGACGCCGAGCGTTGGAGCGCGATCGCGTTTCTTTATACCTTGAGCGCGCCGCAGACGACGCTGGACGCCGGCCAGGCGCTTTATTCGACTCAGTGCGCGAATTGCCATGGTCCGAACGCCGATCCCGCTCAGGCCGCGAGCGACCCCGCGCCTACCGACTTCACCGACCCGGCGTACATGGCCGGGCACTCGCAAGCCCAGTTGCTCGCCGGTCTCAACCCGCACACGCCGCCGCTCGAGCCGGGGCTGTCGCCCGACGAGGGACAGGCGGTCGTGGCGCACCTGCGGATGCTGTCGTTCTCGACGGCCGCGACTTCCGCGGCTGAGACCAACGTGACGGCGCCCGAAGCAGCCTCGGCCGGCGCGGTCCACGGCCGCGTCTCCAACGGCACGCAGGGTGCGTCCCTGCCGGCCGGGCTGTCGGTCGTCCTGCATGGCTACGACGACTTCAACCAGGCGCTGATGCTGACGACCACCGTCGACGCCTCCGGGGCGTTCGAGTTCGTCGACGTCCCTGCGGTGGCGGGCCGGCAGTTCATGCTGACCGTCGACCACGCCGGGCTCGCCTATGGATCCGACATCTTCAACTTCGACTCGGGGCTCGACGTGTCCGGGCTGGCCCTGACGATCTTCGACGGCACGCCCGATGCCGCCCAGGTGCGCATCGATCGTCTGCACCTCGTTGTCACACAGTCGGCCGCGGGCGGACCCTTCACCGTGACCGAGCTGGTCCTCTTCTCCAACCTCGGCGAGCGCACCGTGGTGTCGCCGGATGGCCCGGTGGTGACCGTGCCGCTCCCGGCCGGGGCGACGGCGGTGGCGGTGCAGGATCTGGCCGAGGGTCGCGACTACGTGCGCACCGCGGACGGCGTGGGCCTGCTGCTGCCGGTCCGGCCCGGGCCCAGCGCGGCCCAACTCACGCTGACGTTTCAGCTCCCCGCGGGATCGAGTCTCGAGTTCAGCCAGCGTGCCCAGCACCCGGTGCAATCGCTGGATGTCGTCGTTGGCGAGACCCTGACGCTTCAGGGCGGGGCCTTGCAAGACGGCGGGCTGCAGAGCCTGCAGGCCGGCACCGTACACGTCTACACCGGCGGCGATATCGCTGCGGAGGGCACGATCGCGTTCAGGCTCGACGCGGCCACGGGGGCGGTGAGCGTGCCCGCGGTCGATGGCAGACTGCTCGCCGCCGGCGGTGTGCTGGTCGTGGCCGGCGCCGGTGCCGGCGGGTTCTGGTGGTGGCGCCGGCGCTCCTTGCCGGTCGAAGACGAAGCGGACGACGACGAGACCGATGACGTCGAGACCCTGCTACAGGCCATCGCCGACCTGGACGATGCGTTCGACGCCGGCCGTCTGCAGCCGAACGACTATCGCGCCGAGCGGGCGCGCCTCAAGGCGCAACTCGTCGCGCTCTCCGGCGCATCGACGACCAGGGCCTGACCGGGTCCGGCGTTTCGCCCCGAACTCCACGATTTGCGCGGTTGGGCCGAGGCGAAGCACCGGCCCAACCGCGCACCCCTTCGCCTTCTCACGCCAAATCCGCGCTTGCCTATAATGGGGCCAGGGTCCTGCGTTGCGGAGGTGTACGATGTCCTGGCGTCTTCTCGTCGTCGTGGCCTTGTGTCTGACCGGTTGTTCATCCGCGCCGACTTCGGCCTCGCCCACCAGCGAGCCGACGACCGCGGCCATCCCCACCATGACGGCCTTGCCCGGGCCGACGTCGCTGGCCGAGGGCCTGACAGCCCGGCTGAGCACACCCGATCCTTCGTCGGATTGTCCCGATCACTACCCCTGGTTTTTCGATAACGCTGCCGCGGAGTGTGCGGCGCCGGTGCTCAACACCTGGGCGGCGCTCCAGCGCTTCGAGCACGGGTTGATGGTCTGGTTCCAGGAGGGCGGCCTGACCTACGTGCTGGTCGATGACGGCTCGCTGTTCAGGCCCTTCGACCTCGCCATCGATCCGGGCGAGTCGTATCTGCCCGGGCTGGATCCCAACCTCACCGCGCCCGACGGTCGGGCGGTGCCCGAGGGCGGCTTCGAGAAATTCTGGCGCGGCCGGGTGCCCGGTTACGAGTGGGTGCAGCCGCAACTCGGCTGGGCCCTGGAGGCCGAGACCGGCTACTCGGCGCTGTGGCAATGCAACACCGCCGAGCTCGACGCCGCGCGCTGCTACTTCACCGGCCCACGCGACGAGATCGTCGCCCTTGCGCAAGGCAGCGCCAAGTACTGGAACTACGTGCAGGCGCCGGTGCGTTAGCCCGGTCCAGCTGAGCGACGAATGCGAAAGCGGGTGCAGCACGGGTTGACCCGCGCCGCATCCGCTTTCGCCATAGCTTGGGCCGTTTGCCGCGATGGCCCTGAGTCCACAGGGCAATCGCACCGAAATTGACACGACCCTTTTTTTTGCCGCGGATTTCGCAGATGAGGGAGCGTGTTTCCACAATCCGCGTCATCCGCGCAATCCGCGGCAAAAACATGCCCTGTTTGGTTTAGATGCGATTGCCCTGCCTGAGGCCAAACGGCACAGTGCCGTCGGCTGGGTATAATTCGCGAATCCCAACGCCTTTCACACAAGGAGAGTTACATGACCAGAGCAGGACTCATTGGAGCGGTGGTTATCTTCCTGTTTGCATCAATGATCTCAGGATTCGGACCGGCGTTGGCGGTGACCTGTTGCGTCATACCGGTTGGGTTGGGCGCGGGATACCTGTCTGCATTTTGGGATCGGCCGCAGCAGATGGGGGAGGCAGTCAGAAAGGGCACTATGGGCGGCGCCATCAGCGGAATTGGCGTTATCCTTGGCCATATAGCCGGAGCGATACTTGCGGTCGTGTTTCGTGGCGACGAATTGGCCGCATTCAGCCGCGAATTTGCGAGATCTCTTGGAGCCGACGCGAGCGGCACGAGCGATGTGTGGACTTACGCCGGGATCGTCATCGGGCAGGGGTGTATTGGACTACTCGGATTGGTCATGATCATAGGCCTCGGCGCGTTGGGCGGCGTCATCTGGTGGCAGACGACGGGCAAGAACCAGGGCGGCGTCGCTGCTGCCTGAGGTCGTCTTCCCGAAATCAAAACGGGCGCCCCCAGGGCGCCCGTTCTTGTTTAACTCATAGCCGCCGGTCACTGCACGCGCCGGGCCGCCACAAGCTGCCCGAGCAGGTGCCCGTACACGAAGTTGACGAACGGCATCGTGAAGAGGATGCCGATGCCGCAAGCGATCACGCCGATCATGGCCGCCAGCCACGAGCCCACAATCGAGACCACGAACAGGATGACGTACTGGCCGGCCCGCGCCCGGAACTCGGCCAGCACGGCGGCCGGTTTGATCGCCTCACGCACGTGCCCGGTGATCACGTACTCGCTCAAGGCCGGTGCAATGAACAGCGCACAGGCCAGGCTCAACACGATCGCGATGCACTGCACGCCGATCATGGCGAGGTTGATGGCGTCTTCCATCGAGCTGCCGCCGCCGCTGGCCGCCAGCACGCCGAGCAGCAGACCGTAGCCGCAGACGATCACCAGGATCGCGGGCAACATCACCACGATCGAGATCACGGCCACGCCGAACCCCTTCCTGAAATAGCCGCCCAGGCTCTGCCAATCGGGCAGCCGATCGCCGCCCTCCGAGACTGACTCGGCGATCGCAAGCATGTGACCGACCGGGATGAAGTTCGCGATCGGGATCATCGTCAGGACGCCGCCGATCAGCGTCTTCTTGATCCAATCCTGATCCTTGGGCGGATAGGCAACAGCAGCAGAAAAGTCCATGATTTCCCTCCGAAGATGAACGGTCGAGCGCCCCAGTATAGCTTGAGACAAAAACGGAGGACGAGGGTCGACCCTCGTCCTCCGTCGTTCGCTCGTGGTCTGCCGCTCGCGTTCAGGTATGTGAGTCGTTCGCGCGGGCGCGCGAGACCTGGTAGGCCTCGCCCGCGAGGTAGGCCGAGATCCACGTGGCGTAGGTCAGACCGGCCAGCGCTCCGACACCGCAGCCGATCACGCCGACCGCCGGCAGCAGCGTGAACGCCACGACGTTCACGATCAAGACGCTCACGTACATCCCGGGTTGGCGGCGGATGTCGGCCCAGATCGAGCCCAGCTGGAACGCCGCGCCGAACCGGTCTTCGACGGCCAGGCGGCCCGTCGCCGCGATCAAGGTCAGGCTCGCCCAGACCGCGTACCCGACGACCAGGGCGTTCACGCACAGCGACAGCAACAGCCCGGCGCTGCGCAGGCTTTCGTTCTGGGCGTTGTTCGCGATGGCCCACTCGATGCCCAGGTTGACGCCCGTCAGCAACGCCCCGAACAGCGCCAGCGGCAACGCGTACACGATCACGACGATCAACCACAACAGGCCGCGCCTCAGCAGCGTGCCCCAGTGCGCCCAATCGGGCAGGGGGCGCGCGTCGTCGCGGAACACGCGGCTGGCGATCTCCTGGCCGTAGCCGGCCACGACGATCTGACCGAGCACGGGCACCAGGCCGAGCACGCTCGCGATCACCAGCTTGACGATCCAGCCCCGATCCTGTCGCGGAAAGCCGAACGCCTGACCATATTCCATCTGCATCTCGTCACGGGTCTCCCTGCGGCTAGGTTCCGCTGACTATACGGGTATTCGAGGGCGCTGACAAGGGAAAGACGAGGAGCGAGGGGCGAAGGGCGAAAGGCCAAAACCCCAGAGCCTCTTATACCGCCGCGCGGCAGCGTTCGCTCTTCCCCCTTCGCTCCTCGCCCCTCCCTCTTCCTTCACCTGGGCTGCCCGGTTACCGGATCGACGCCGACGTCGAGCGCGCCCGAGGCGACCCGGTCGCGCGCGGTATCGAAATCCCGCTGGTCGAGGGGCGTAATCAGGCCGCGCGGATCGTGCAACGAGGCGAACAGCACGCCGCCCGTGGCGATCGACATCGGCTGAACGCCGGTGAGCGGCGTCCCGGCCGCGTACAGCCGCAGGGCCCGGGCCAGCGCCGCGTTAGGATCGACACGGGCGACGCCCAACACGCCCGTCGGCCACGCGCCGGGATCCGGGCCGAAGGCGGCCTGCACGTCGGCCTCGTCGCCGACCACGGTGATGCCGTTCTCAGCAAGCGCCTTCAGCATCGCGCCGGTCGCTGGGGCCGGCGTCACGAAGATCACGTCTGAGCCGTAGGTCGCGAACTGCGCGCCCTGACTGGTTGCCAGGGCCGGGTCGCTCAACTCGGCCAGATCGAAGAGGTCGATCAGACAGGTCGCGCAGCTGTAGCGCACGCCGCTCAGAAAGCCGTTGCGGTAGGCCAACGCGCGCACGTCGGTTCCGGTGTTGACCAGGCCGACCTGGCGCGCCTCACTCGCCAGCCCGGCGGCCAGGCCGAGCAGGAAGCCGGCGTGGTCCCAGCGCACGGCCGAGCTGTCGAGGGCGAGGCCGCCTTCAGGCGCGGCCGCGGCGTTGAGCACGATGGTGTAGGCGGAGTCGGCTGCCCCGACCTGCGCCAGGCTCTCGGCGTTCGGCACGATCAGGATCTGCACACCGCCCAGCCCGGCGCCGGCTTCGCTCACGCCGGAGGTCAGGCCCAGCTCGGCTGCGGTGACCGCGATTGACTCCGGGAGCGGGGCCGGGCCGAGATACACGATCTGCGGCGGCGGGGTTGTGGCCGTGGCGGCTGGCGCGATCGGGGTCTGCGCGATGGGGGTGCCGTCGGCCACGACGGCTGCCGTCGGCAGGATGGTGGGCGTCGGGACCGGTGTGGGCGTGCCCTGGCACGCGGTGAGCCAGGCCAGGCAGGCGAGGCCCAGGCTCAGACGGCGCGCGGCAAGGGTGGGGCGCTTGAGGATCATGGGGCGTGTCTCGGCCTCTGTCGGCGGGCGCGGCGCCTCAGTCGCTCTCGGCGTCCCAGGTGCGCGTCGACTTGGGTTGGGACTCCGGCGCGTCGGCGTCCTCGGCTGCCGCGTCGGCGCCTTCGGCGTACGGGTCGTCGTCGAGGCCGATCACCTCACGCTGTTGCGCGCCGGCCTTGGCCGGGCCGACCACGCCCTTCTCTTCGAGCACGTCGATCAGCCGCGCCGCGCGTGTGTAGCCGATGCGCAGACGCCGCTGCAGCAGCGAGATCGAGGCTTTCTTCATCTCCCGCACGGCCTTGATGGCTTCGTTGAGCAACTCGTCTTCGCCGTCGGGCTTGCCCAGCGGCTCGCCGAACTGGCTCGGGTCCCACAACGGTCGTTGCGGCGTGCTGCCGCTGGCCGCGATCGGCGACCCGCCGCTGCCGCTGCCGCCGTCGCGCAGCAACGCCGGGATCGGCGCGCTGGTCGGGCTGTGCATGGCGGCCGGGGTCTCGCCCGGCGCCGCGTCCTCGTCGAAGCCGCGTGCGTTCTTCCAGTAGCGCACCAGGCGCCCGAGCTCGATATCGCTGACATACGCGCCCTGCGAGCGCACCGGCGCCGGCGCATCCGGGCTCTGGAAGAGCATGTCGCCGCGGCCAAGCAGGGCTTCTGCGCCCGGCTGGTCGAGGATGACGCGCGAGTCGACGCCCGAGGCCACCGCGAAGGCGATCCGGGCCGGGAAGTTGGCTTTGATCAGACCGGTGACGACGTCGACCGACGGGCGCTGTGTGGCCAGAATCAGGTGGATGCCTGTGGCGCGTGCGAGCTGCGCCAGACGCGTGATGATGCGCTCGGTCTCGTCCGGGGCCAGCATCATCAGGTCTGCCAGCTCGTCGATGATGATCACCAGGTACGGCAGCTTCTTCTCGCCGGCCGTCACGGCCCGGGCGTTGAAGTCCGCGATGTTGCGCACGCCGGTCTTCTGGAACTTGCGGTAGCGCTCGTCCATCTCGCGCGTGACCCATTGCAGGGCCGCGACGACGCGCTCGATCTCGGCGATGACGGGCATGATCAGGTGCGGCACGCCGTTGTAGCCGGTCAGCTCGACGCGCTTGGGGTCGACCATCAAGATCTTGCACTCGTCGGGTGTGTTCTGCAGCAACAGACAGGCGATGATGCCGTTGACGCAGACCGACTTGCCCGAGCCGGTGGTGCCGGCGATGAGCAGGTGCGGCATGCCGGTCAGGTCGGCCGCGATCGGGCCGCCCGATACGTCCTGCCCGAGCGCGATGCGCAGGGTGCCTTTGAGTTTCTTGGTGAAGCGTTCGGACTCCATCACGTCGCGCAGCGCGACGACCGACGACGTTTCGTTCGGCACTTCGATGCCGACGTATCCCTTGCCCGGCACCGGGGCCTCGATGCGGATCGATTTGGCCGAGAGCGCAAGCGCCAGGTCGTTGGCCAGCGACGTGATTTTGTTGACCTTGACCTTGGTCTTCTTGCCGCCGCGGCTCTCGACGAAGTCGGGCTCGACGCCGAACTGTGTGATCGTCGGGCCTCGGTTGATCTCGACCACGCGCACCGGCGCGCCGAACGAGGCCAGCGTGCCTTCGATGATCTGGACGCGCTTGCGGTCGTAATCGTCGTCGGCCGTGCTCTCGCTGCCGTGCTCGAGGATGTCTTCGATGCGCGGCAGTTCCCAGGCCTGTTCGGCGCCGATCACCAGCGGTTGATCGAACGACGGGCTGGCGGCGGTCGGCGCGACCACGGCCGGGGCCTGCGGTTCGGGCTTGGCCGGCTTGGCGGGCTTCAGGCGCGGCGCGGTGTCGGCTTTGGGCGCCGGCGCCGGCTTGGGCTCGGCCAGCGGCTTCGGCTGCGCCGCGGCCTGTCCACGCGTCGGCCGGTTGATCGGGATCTCGCGCCCGTCTTCGAGCGCGAGGTCACCCTGAACCGGGGTGGCCGACTCGCCGCGCTCGAACAGACCGGAGATCCGCGCGACGATCTCGGGCAGCGACAGCCCGAGCGTGAAGACGACGGCCACGATCCACCACGCGATCAGCACCACCCCGGCGCCGAGCAGCCCGACGGCTTCGGTCATCGCCGACAGCAGAAAGGCGCCGATGAAGCCGCCGCCCTCGCCGGCCTGCGCGATGCGCAGGGCTGCCGTGCGATCGCCGTTGATGGCGAAGAGGTGCAGGGTGATCAACAGGCCGAAGTACAGCATCACGATGCCGCCCAGACGCTCGAACTCGACCCGCGGCAGCCGATCGCCGTATTTGCGCAGGACGACCCAACCGCCGACGACGATCAGGGCGACGGGCAGGGCAAAACGACCCGCGCCCGCGAGCTGGCTCATGGCGGTCAAAATCGCGTCCAGCAACGGGCTGGTGTCGGGCGTGAACAGGCTGAGCAGTGTGACCAGGCCGAGCACCACGACCACGATCCCGGCGATGTCGAGTTTGCGGTCCAGCGACATGCCGGCCGGGGGTGGTGGCGGCGCGGCCGCAGCGGCTTTGCCACGCCCGCCGCTCTTGGCACGGGATCCGCGCCCGGTGCCTTTGCCACGGCCGCCTTTGGCCGGCTCGGGTTTGCGGAATAAGTTCCCCAGGAAGCTCATAATCGGCTGATCAGACCTTGTGAATGAAAGTCGTTCGATGCTGCGTGACCGGCTCGGTGAGGGCGAAAACCGGCCGTTTTCCGGCCGCGATGATCGCAAAAAGGCCTGCCGATGGGTTGTGCAGTGTCGAAAAAACATTATAGCGCAGGCGGCCCTGTTTGCATATTTGTTCTAGTTGAAGTGTGGCATGATTGAGCGTGGGCGAGACATGGATTTCAATCCACCGAAACGACGCGGTCTTCTTTGGGCAGCAGGGCTTGCGGCGCCGCTGGTCGCGGTCTTGTTCGCCGGGATCCTGTTGACCATCGCCGAGCCGGCGTCGAGCCTGAACTTCGTCGGCGTGGCGCTTGTGCTGATCGCCTTGCCGCCGCTCGGCTGGCTTCTGTATCGGGCCACCGGCCTGGCCGGTGCCCGGTATCGCGTAGCCGCCGGTGCGCTCGAGGTGATCTGGGGCAGCCGACGCGAAGTCATCCCGCTGCGCGATATCGAGGAGGCGCACCCGGCAACGTTGTTCACGGGCGAGCTGGCGGCGCGCGGGCTCAACTGGCCCGGTTGCGTGGTCTGCCGCTTCGAGCACCCGCAGCTGGGTCTGGTCGAAGTCCTGGCGGCCTCCGGTGAGAAGCGCGACCTGGTGCTGATCGGCTATCCCGGCGGCTGGTTGGCGCTCTCGCCGCGCGATGCGCCCGGGTTCCTGCAGGCGCTGTCGGGCCGGCGTCTGGCCGAGCCGCGCGCTGGCGCTTCGACGGTGCCGGCGCGGGTGGGGCGCTCGCTGCTCGGCGATCGCGTCGCGCTGGGTCTGTTGGCGGCCGCGGCGCTGATGCTCGGCGCCCTGATCGTCTACCTGCTGCTGATCTGGCCGCAACTGCCGCCGGTGCTGGCGCTCCGCTTCAACGCGGACGGCACACCCGAGCGCTTCGGCCCGCCCGCCGGTCTCTTCATCCTCCCCGCGATCGGCGCCGTGGCCTACGTGCTCAACACGCTTTACGGCGCGATCCTGCACAGCCGCACCGCGGACCGGGCTGCCGCCTATGTCATGCTGACGGCCTCGATCGCGATCCAGGCCCTTGTCTGGGTGGCCACGTTCTACGTCCTGTTCGCCGGCGCGTGATCCGTCGGCGCCCCATCACTCGACTGCAGCGTCGGGCGCGAAGGCCTGGATCACGGCGTCCGCAACCCGGCCCGGATTGCCCTGGTCGGGCCCGAAGTGATCGAGGCCGGGCAGCACCCGGACCGTGCCGTGCGGCACCACCTCCGCCAGGATCTCGGCCGTCTGCCGTGCGCTGCGGCCGCTCTTGCCTCCGACCAAAAACGATGCAGCGGTCTCGATGCCGCCGTAACGCGGGTAGGCGTTGTCGAGACGCCCGACCTCGGCGTGCTCGCGCAGGTTCTCGGACAGGAGACCCAGGGTCTTGTCACGTTCGGCTCCGCGAAGCACAAACCCCATGATGAACTTCATCCACCAGCGTGGCGCGACCCGCGCGGCATCGGGGCCCAACGCACGGATGAAGGTGATGAACGCATCCAGCGGCCTGCCGGCGGTGAGGTGTTCGCGATACTCTGAGATCCAATCGACCGGGATCGATCCCTTGATCGACACGCCTGGTTCGTAGACAACGATGCCCGCGGGTGCGTGTCCCGCCATCGTCAGCGCCGCCTCAAGCACGACCAGGCCGCCGTAGCTGTGGCCGAAGATGAAGTCCGCGCGCGTCGCAGCCCGAACCGCGGCCAGGTCCTGACACTCCCGGTGGATTCCGTAGTCGGGTCCCTGGGGCCCGCTGCCGCCCCGCCCGCGACGCTCGACGACGTGCACGGTGAAACGCCCGGCCAACGCGTGTGCCAGCTCCGCGTAATCCTCAGCCGTCTTGAGCGCTCCAGGGACGACGATCAGGCCCGGGCCGGTGCCCACGGTCAGGTACCGGATGAGGGTCCCATCCTGGGAGCGTGTTTCCGAACGGGTCTGTGACAAAGCGATCTTCATCTGAAAGCTCCTTGGCTCATTCGAGCGGCGTCAGACATCGACGACCGACGCGAGCCAGAGTACCCGGAGGTCGTTCGGGGGTCCGGGCGCCAACCTATCCGTGAGCTATCGATCGTTGCCCAACCAATGTGCTGGCATCACCCGTTTTTCGCCCAACTTCCTGCTGGCTGAGTCGTCACATCGACTCGCCAAGCTCGTGGCTGAGCTCGCGCTGTTTCACTTGAGGTGCCATCGCCCTGGCGATGGGCGATATCGCCGCTTGGTGACTGAAACAAATGTGCTATAATCGATGCGCTCTGGTCGCCAATTGGTGCGCCGGTCCACCCAGATGATTTTGAATAACGCGCGCCGCCGGGATGCCGGCTCGCGCGCTCAAACGCCAGGAGAGCCCCATGACGAGCGCAGATAGCGCAATCCGCGTGCAGGGATTGGGCAAAACCTACCAGGTCACCGAACGCGAAGGCGGTTTCGGCGCCGCGATCCGCAGCTTCTTCGTGCGCAAATTCAAGTCGGTCGAGGCCGTGCAGTCGATCGGTTTCGAGATCCAACCCGGCGAGGTGGTCGGGTTTCTGGGGCCGAATGGGGCGGGCAAAACCACGACACTCAAGATGCTGTCGGGGCTCTTGCATCCGACGGCGGGCACGGCCACTGTCCTGGGCTTCACGCCCTGGGAACGTCGCCCGGACTATCTGCGGGCGATGACGCTGGTGATGGGCCAGCGCAATCGTCTTTCTTGGGATATCCCCGCGGCCGACTCGTTCTTGCTCAACCAGGCCGTGTACCGGTTGAGTGACGCCGACTTCAAGGCTGCGCTCGACGAGCTGGATGAGCTGCTCGAGTTGGGCGACATCATCCGCAAGCCCGTGCGCAACCTCTCGCTTGGCGAGCGGATGAAATGCGAACTGGCGGCCGGGTTGCTGCATCGGCCCAGGGTGCTCTTCCTCGATGAACCGACGATCGGGCTCGACATCACGGCTCAGGCGCGCATTCGCAGCTTCCTGCAGGAGTACAACCGTCGTACCGGTGCCACGATCCTGCTCACCTCGCACTACATGGCCGATGTGACCGCGCTGTGTGAGCGTGTCATCCTCATCCATCATGGCAAGCTCAAATACGACGGCGGGCTGGCGGACCTCTCGCGCCAGATCGCGCCGTACAAGCTGATCGGCGTGACCTTCGGCGATGCGGCAATGCACGACCTCAGTCTCTATGGCACGACGGTCACGGTCGCCGAGGACAGCGAGAAGTCCTACATCCAGGTCGATGCCGACGCCGTCACGGGTATCACGGCGCGGCTGCTGGCCGATCTGCCGATCCATGACATCACGATCGCCGATCCGCCGATCGAAGACGTGATCGAGAACGCCTTCAAGGCTTGAGCGCGCCCGCCGTTCGCGGCGCTTCCCGGCAGGAGCCGTCTATGCTGCGCATCTATCAACGTCTGTGGCAGGTCAACTGGTCTGAGCAGTGGCAGTATCGCGCCAACCTGATCATGTACCTGTTGTTCTGGATCGTTTCGCCTGTGGTGTATCTCGCCGTGTGGACGACCGTGGCCAACGCGCAGGGCAGTGTGCAGGGCCTCGCGGCCAACGACTTCGTCGTGTATTACATGACGCTGTTGATCGTCGACCAGCTGACCAGCGAGGTCACGATCCACTACTTCGGTTACAAGGTGCAGGATGGATCGCTGTCGAACGAGCTCATCCGCCCGATCCACCCGATCCTGACCAACACGCTGGTGTCGAACCTGGCTTTCAAGGTCCTGATCCTGGGCGGGCTGTTGCCGGTGTGGGTGGCGTTGTGGTTTCTTTACCAGCCGGATTTCTCGATGGTGACCCTGAGCAACGTGGCCCTGGCGGCCCCCGCGATCGTGCTCGGCTTCGCTCTGAACTTTCTGCTTGGCGCGGCGCTGACATGCCTGGCGTTTTGGACGACGCGGGTCTGGTCGCTGGCCGAGTTCTACTGGGCCATCGTCAGCCTGTTCTCGGGCCAGTTCGTGCCCCTGACCTTGATGCCGGCTGCCGTGCAGGGCGTCGCCGCGTATCTGCCCTTTCAGATGTTCAAATACTTCCCGATCCAGATCATCCTCGGCCGGCTGACACCGGACGAGATCGTGCGGGGTTACGTCTCGGGCGTGATCTGGCTGGTGATCGCCGCTGTCTTGTTCGGGTGGGTCTGGCGCGAAGGGGTCAAGCAATACTCGGCGGTGGGGGCCTGAGCATGCACGCGTACAAGCTGATCTCCACGTTCGTCAAAGTCAACCTGCAGATGTCGTTCGCTTATCGCATCGACACGATCGTCAACATCCTGCTGAACCTGTTCTGGCTCGGGTGGGAGCTGATCACGCTGCAGATCATCTTCAGCAACACGACCACGCTCGGCGGTTGGGGCTTTGGCGAGATGATCGTGCTGCTCAGCGTGTTCAAGATGATCAATCTGCTCATGGCGGCCCTGATCTGGCCGAACACCGAACGCTTCAACACCAGCGTCCGCGACGGCTCGCTCGATTACATGCTGTTGCAGCCGGTGAGCAGCCTCTTCCTCGTCAGCTTCTCGCGCATCACGATCTGGCGGCTGTGGGATCTGGTCCTGGCCCTGATCCTGATCGTGATCGGCATCTCGCTCTCCGGCGGCGGCACGTCGCTCGGGCAGGTGGCGGCCTTCCTGCTGCTCCTGGCCACGGGCGCGATGGTGCTCTTCAGCCTGTGGATCGTGTTGATCGCGCTGACCTTCTGGTTCACGAAGTTCGACAATAACGTCACGATCCTGCAGGCCCTGCTCGACGCGGGACGTTACCCCGCCACGGTCTATCCGTTCTGGCTGCGCGCGTTGATCACGTATGTGGTCCCGATCGCGGTGGCCACGACCGTCCCAGTTCAGGCGCTGCGGGGCGAACTCACGCCCGACGCCATCGCGCTCTACGTCGCACTGGCCATCGGCGCCTTTGTAATCGCGCGTCAGGTCTGGCACGCCGGTGTCAGACGCTACAGCGGAGCGTCGAGTTAGGCGAGGAGCGTGGAGCACTACGCTCCACGCTCCTTGCGTCACATCGCCGAAGTCACGGTCTCGACGTGTAGCGGGAATTCCGGCTCCTGGGCGCGCGTGATCCAGCGCCAGGCGGTGCGCAGGCCACGGCTGAGCAGAAAGGTCGGCGTGAGCACCTTGATCGTCAAACCGGTGCGGCCGTCGGTGGCCGGCGAAGCGATCCAGAGCGCGCGGGCAGCCGGGACCTCGGGCGTGTTGCCGAGGATGCGCACCACGGTCTTGAGCGGGTTCAACTTTTCTTCGTGGCCACGGACGGCCTGAACCTGGCTGAGCATGTCGGTCGTCACCAAACCGGGGTTGAACGCGTAAACGCCGACGCCGCTGTCGGCGTACTCCCTGGCCAGCGCGGCCGTGAAGGCCCGCACCCAGGTCTTGCTGCTGGCATAGGCGTTCTGGAACGGCACGGGCTCGGTGTCGCCGCGGCCGAGCAGGTTGATCAGCTTGCCGCGACCCTGCGGCACGAAATGCCTGAGCGCCGTGACCGAGCCGTTGTAGACGCCCAGGATGTTGGTGCCGACGGTGCGGTGGAACTCGTCGGAGGGCAGGTGGGCGGTGGGGCCGTACGGCGCCGAGAGACCGGCGTTGTTGACCCAGATGTCCAGGCGCCCGAAGGTCGCCAGCGCGTGGGCTGCGAGGGCCTGCACCTGAGCCAGGTCGCTGACGTCGCAGGCGAACCCGGTCGCTCGCCCGCCCTGTGCCTGGATAGCCTGAACGGCGGCGTCGACGGACTTCTGCGACCGTGACGCGATCACCACCGCCGCGCCTTCGCGCGCGTACTTCTCGGCAATCGCCAGACCCAGGCCACGGCTGCCGCCGGTGATCACCGCAACTTTGTCTTTGAGGATGGACATGCATGCTCCTTGATCAGCCCGATTGTCCCGCGTATATCGGCGCAGAGCCATTCAGGCTGGGTTTTGGCTCGAACACTCATCAAATATTAAGCGCCCGCTGTTATTTTGTAAGTGTAAAATATCACCTGTGGATAACAATGTTCACGCCGAAATTTCCATAACACGATAGGATTTAGCCTGAATGTCGGAACTCAGTGCACTCAAGCTGGCTCTGCGGCAATGGGCTGAAGCCTATATGGGGACGGCCTGGCGTGAGACCGGGCAATTTATCCGGGAGCATGGCCTTTCCAACGCCCAGTTCAGTTTGATGATGACCATGCATTACCGGGGCGAGGCCAAAATCACGGATATCGCGGACATGCTCGGCGTCAGTGCCGCATATGCCAGCCAGATGATCGACAAGATGGTGCAGGGCGGCTTCCTGAGCCGTACGGAGGATCCGCACGATCGACGGGTCAATCGGGTCAACCTCAGCCCTGAAGGGCGTGCCCTGACGGAGGCCGCGATCGAAGTGCGCAGCGGCTGGATCGAGACCCTGACCGACGCCGTCGCCGAAGAGGATCAGGCCACGGCGGCCCGGCTCCTCACGCAACTTACCGACGCCATTCGGCCGATCGGAAAACGAGGCGCGCCGAAGACACGCTCGACTTCTGAAGGAGAGAACATATGACGACGACGACCCGGCCGCCCCGTGCCTCGGGGTTCGCCAAGGTGATGATGGGTTTCCAGGCTTTCATGCTTCGCCGCAACTGGATGGGCGGGATGGGCGAAGAAGTGATGGTGATCACGGTCACCGGCCGCACCTCGGGTCGGCGCTACAGCACCCCGATCGGCTATCTGCGCGACGGTGAGACCATCGTGGCGCTCTCGCAGGGCAGCCAGTGGGTGCGCAACGCACTGGCCGCGCCCGAAGTCTTGCTCGAGATCAAGGGCCAGAAGATCCGGGCCAGGGCCGAGCACGTTGATTCGCCGGCCGAACGCGAACGGATCCTGGGTCTCTACCGCGAACAGCGCAAAGCCAATTTCACACGGTACTTCGGTGTCTCCGCTGACGCCGAGCCCGGCGCCTTGGCCGCCGCGCTGGCGACCCGCGAGTTTGTGCGCTTTACGCCGATCCAGTAGCTCAGACTGAGTGATAGAGAAAACCCGCGCCTCCGGCGCCTAGAAGGATGGACATGACGACTGAACCAATGCCTCGTACGCCGTCTCCCGAGGAGGCGGCCTTCTACAAACGCCGTTGGCTGGCCCTGGTGCTCCTGGCCAGCAGCCTGGGCCTGATCGTGATCGACAGCACGATCGTCAACATCGCCTTCCCGACGATCCGGGCCACGTTCGGCGCTTCGTTCGCCGATGCCGAATGGGTCAACTCGATCTATTCGTTGGTCTTCGGCTCGGCCCTGATCACGTTCGGCAAGCTCGGCGATATGTACGGCCGCCGCAACCTGTTCGTCATCGGCGCGATCGTGTTCCTGATCGGCTCGCTGGGCTCCGGCGTGGCCTCAAGCATCGAGATGATGATCTTCTTCCGCGGCGTGCAGGGCCTGGGCGGCGCGATGCTCTCGCCCTCGACGCTTTCGATCATCTCGTCGACCTTCAAGGGCCGCGAACGCGGCATCGCCTTCGGCGTCTGGGGCGCGACGGCCGGTGTAGCCGGCGTGCTCGGGCCGCTGCTCGGCGGCTGGCTGATCGAGTACGGCACGACTGCCTTTGGCGAGCCCTGGCGGCTGGCCTTCCTGATCAACGTGCCCGTGGGCATCATCGCCGTGGCCGGTGCGTTCTGGGCCATCCGCGAGACCCGCGACGCCGCGATCAAGCACCGCATCGACGTGCTCGGTATCGTCCTGGCCTCGCTCGGTCTGGGCGCGATCGTCTTCGGCGCGATCGAGGGCCAGACCTACGGGTGGTGGGAGGCCAAGCAGGTCTTTACGCTCGGCGGGCTGCGCTACCCGAACGTGGCCGACGCCGCAACGATCCCGGCCGGCACGCTCAGCTTCATCCCGGCGGCCTTCGCGCTGGGTGCCTTCCTTGTGGCTTTGTTCGTGCTCTGGCAGATCGTGCAGGAGCGCCGCGGCGGCGAGCCGCTGTTCGAGATGAGTCTGTTCAACTATGCCAGCTTCCGCTGGGGTCTGCTCACGGTTGGCGTGGTCGCGCTGGGCGAGTTCGGCATCATCCTGGTGCTCTCGATCTTCTTCCAGCTCGCCAAGGGTCTGGGCGCGTTTGAGACCGGCCTGCAACTGCTGCCGTTTGCGATCGCGATCATGATCGCGGCTCCGGTCGCCGGTACGCTTTCGTCGCGCTTCGGCGGCAAGTGGGTGGTCACGACCGGCATGGTGCTCGAGACCATCGGCCTGATCTGGATGAGCCAGGTGATCGCGGCCGACGCCGACACGTTGACGCTCGCGATCCCGCTGGCGATCTATGGCGTTGGCATCGGCCTGGCTATCGCCCAGCTCTCGAACATCGTGCTCTCCGACGTCCCGGTCGCACGGATCGGCGCCGCTTCGGGCGCGAACAACACCATCCGCCAGGTCGGGGCCTCGCTCGGTATCGCCCTGATCGGCGCCGTGCTCTTCGGCACCTTCGCCGTCGAGGCCAAGACGCGTATCGACGCGAGCACGGCCTTCACCGATTTCGGTGCACGGGTGGCGGCCAACGCGAACCTCAGCCAGGGCGAGAAGCTGATCGGGCAGGGCATCGCGCAGTTCGGCGATCAGGTCAAGACCCAGATCAAGGCCGGGCTCGACGCCAACGAGGGCTTCGACGGCAGCAACGCCGATATCGTCGCGACGGCGCTGGCCAACCTTCCGCCTCAGGCCGTCGCCGGGCTCAAGATGGCCGGCCTCGACCTGACCCGGCCCGAAGTGGTCGAACAGGTCAAGACCGACCTGGCGCCGGATGCCGCGATCCTGTCGGCCGATATCCAGCGCGCTCTGGCCGAGGGCTTCGCCGTGGCGGCCCGTGCGGACGCGCTTCTGGCGGCGTTCTTCGTCGGGTTGGGCGCCGTGGCGTCGCTGCTGCTGCCGGTGAGCAAGCCCGAGGCGCAACGCGCGGAGGCTGCCGTCGCCGCACACTGAGCGCGCGATCGGCCGCGACCTGCAGAAGTTCTGCCGATCGCGTCCACAGTCCGCGCACAATTCGAACCGACAATCCACACATCGATCGAGAGCGGGTGCGCTGCCAGGACGCGGCGTGTGACGCAACAGCCTGGCCGCGCGCCCGCTTTCTCGCTTGGATTGCCGCTAAATCAGGTCGAAGTAGAGGGAGTCAAACCATGACCATGGGACGACCCGGCGGGTCGCGTGGCAAGCAGCCCGCCATCAGCAACAAGGGCTTGCAGCGGTCGATCGCGTACCTGCGCCAGCAAGGGCGACGCGCGATCCTGCCCTATACGTTTTTGATCATCGCGACGCTGTCGCAGCTGGCCGTGCCGCGGCTGGTGCGCGACATCATCGACGCCGTGACCAACGGCTACGTGGCCGGGCAGGTGCTCGACGCGTGGGAGAAGATCCCGTCGGCCTTCCGCTCGGCGGCCGTGACCAAGCTGCTCGAGACTTTCTCGTTGCCGTCGGCCTGGACGCAGGATCAGTTCCTGGCCGAGATGCACACGCGCTTCGACGGCGCGCCGCAGGCCCTGCTCAACGCCGCGATCGCGATCGTGATCTTTGCGGCGCTGCGCGGCGTCTTCGCTTTTCTGCAGACGTTCTGGGCCGAGCGCAACTCGCAGGGCGTGGCCTATGACCTGCGCAACGACCTGTACGCCAAGATCCAGCGCCTGTCGTTCTCGTACTACGACCAGAACCAGACCGGTCAACTGATGATCCGCGCCACCGACGACGTCGAGAAGGTGCGGCTCTTCCTCGGGCAGGGTCTGGTGCAGCTGGTCGGCGCGATCGTGCTGCTGACCGGCACGTTGATCATCCTCTTCACCACCAACGTCGCCCTGGCCTGGACCGCGATCTGGATCCTGCCGGTGGCGATGGTGCTGTTCATGGTCTTCGGCATCATCAGCCAGCCGCTGTTTGGCAAGGTGCAGCAGCGCCTCTCGGCCCTCAACACCATCCTGCAGGAGAATCTGGCCGGCATCCGCGTCGTGCAGGCCTTCACGCGCGAGAAGCAGGAGCAGGCCAAGTTCAAGACGGCCGCCGATCAGCTGCTCAGCCAGCAGATCACGCTCTCGCGGTTGTTCACGTTCCTGTTCCCGCTGGTCTTCCTGGTCGCCAACCTCGGGCAGGCGACGGTGCTGTACTTCGGCGGCCAGCAGATCATCACCGGCACGCTGACGCTCGGCCAGTACCAGGAGTTCTCGCTCTACCTGGTCTATCTCTTCTTCCCGATCGCGCAGCTGGGCTTCATCATCACGCAGTTGGGTCAGGCCGGCGCCTCGGCCGAGCGCATCTTCGAGATCCTGGATGCCAAGAGCGACGTGGTCGACAAGCCCGATGCGATCGCCATGCCGACGGTCGCGGGCCGCGTGGCCTTCGAGAACGTCACCTTCAAGTACTTCGGCGGCGGTGAGCCCGTCCTCAAAGACGTCAGCTTCATGGCCGAACCCGGCCAGACCATCGCGCTGCTCGGCGCGACCGGCTCGGGCAAGACCACGATCATCAACCTGTTGCCGCGGTTCTACGACCCGAGCCAGGGCCGGATCCTGATCGACGGCCACGACCTGCGCGACGTCCAGCTCGACTCGCTGCGCGCGCAGATCGGCATCGTGCTGCAGGAGACGACGCTGTTCACCGGCACCATCCGTGACAACATCGCCTTTGGCCGGTCGGATGCCAGCCTGGAAGACGTGATCGCCGCCGCCAAGGCCGCGGCCGCGCACGACTTCATCACAAGCTTCGCCCAAGGGTATGACACGCCGGTCGGCGAGCGCGGCACGACGCTTTCGGGCGGACAGAAGCAGCGCATCGCCATCGCGCGCGCGCTGCTGCTCGACCCGCGCATCCTGATCCTCGATGACAGCACAAGCAGCGTCGACCTGACCACGGAGGCCGTGATCCAGGGCGCGCTCGACCGACTGATGAAGGGCCGGACGTCGTTCGTCATCGCCCAACGCATCACGACGGTCATGCAGGCCGACCAGATCCTGGTGCTCGACAAGGGCCAGGTCGTCGCGCGCGGCACGCACGCCGAGTTGCTCGAAGACAGCCCGATCTACGCCGAGATCTACAACTCACAGTTGGTCGGCGATCACGTCAGTCAGGCTGTCGGCTAGTCAGCTCGTCAATCGACTGGCCGACTAGCAGACTAGCCGACGACACGGAGGGACTTATGTTTGGTGGACCCGACGGCCTGCGCCGTCAATTCAGTCAAGACATTTTGAAGCCGCGCAATCTGAGCTACACGCTCGGGCGGTTTCTCGAATACTTCGGCCACGAATGGCCGCTGCTCGTGCTCGTGGCCCTGCTCGTCATCACGTCGACCTGGACCCAGGTGACCAACCCCGAGCTGACCGGTCAGGTGGTCGACTGCTACATCACGCCCGCGCTCGGCGCCGCCGACGGCGGCGGTTTCACGGCGTCGGCCGGCGGCAGCGGGGTCGCGACCCTGGCCGAGAACTGCTGGCTGCCCTCCGATCGCGGCACCGGCGACGTCACCCATGACGTGCTCCGCAGCGTGATCTACCTGGGCACGACGCCGCCCACGGCCGCCGAACTGCTGGCGCTCAGCAGCGACGAGCGCGTCGCCGGGCTCGGGCGCGTGATCGCGGCTGTGCTCGCCCTTTTCGTGGCCGGCGCGTTGCTCACCGGGCTGTCGTTCTTCCTGATGAGCTGGGCCGGGCAGCGCGTCCTGCGTGACCTGCGCGTCGACCTGTTCAAGCACATGCATCGGCTTTCGCTCGGTTACTACACCGAACACGAGGCCGGCGACCTGATGGGGCGCATCACCAACGACAGCAGCGCGATCGAGCAGGCCTTCGGCTTTGCGATCATCAACGTCTTCAGCGGCGCGTTGCTCCTGGTCTGGACCGCGTACAACATGCTGACCAAGAGCGTGCCGTTCGCGCTGCTGAGCATGTCGGTGCTGCCGCTGATGGCCTGGGCGACCGCGTACTTCTCGGAAGAGGCGCGCAAGGCCTATCGTTCCAGCCGGGCCGAGATGGGCAGCGTCAACGCCGAACTGCAAGAAGGCCTTTCGGCCGTGCGCGAAGCTCAGGCCTTCAACCGCGCCGATGAGAACATCGAGGCGTTCCGGGTGACCAACGCCGCCAACCGCGACGCCAACGTCAAGGCCGTGTCGTTTACCTCGGCGCTGGCGCCCGCGCTCGAAGCGTTGGGCTATGTCGCGCTCGCCATCGTCACCGGGGTGGGCGGGTACTTCTTGCTCAAGGGTCAGGACCTGTCCTTCATGGGTTTCACCACGGCCGTTTCGCTGGGCGTGGTCGTCACCTACCTGGCCTACGTCCAGCGCTTCAACCAGCCGATCCAGCAGATCGCGGTGCTGTGGACCAATATCCAAAACGCGATCGCGGGCGGTGAGCGCATCTTCGGCCTGCTCGAGACGCCGTCGGCGATCGCCGACAAACCCGACGCGCAAACCATGCCGCAGATCCAGGGCCGCGTCGAGCTGGTCGACGCGCGCGCCGAGTACAAGCAGGGCGTGCCGGTGTTGCGCGGCGTGACGCTCACGGCCGAGCCGGGTCAGACCATCGCGATCGTCGGCCCGACCGGCGCCGGCAAGACCACGATCATCAACCTGTTGCCGCGCTTCTGGGACGTGACCGGCGGTGCGGTCAAGATCGACGGCATCGACGTCCGCGACGTCACGCTCGAGTCGCTCCGGCGCCAGATCGGCATCGTGCTTCAGGATTCGTTCCTGTTCAGCACCAGCGTGATGGAGAACATCCGCTTTGGCCGGCCCGAGGCCACCGATGCGGAGGTCGTCGCGGCCGCGCAACTGGCGCGGGCCGATCAGTTCATCGAGCGGCTGCCCGATGGGTACAAGACCGTGCTCGGCGAGCGCGGCAGCGGCCTGAGCCAGGGCCAGCGCCAGCTGCTCTCGATCGCGCGCGCGGCGCTGGCGAACCCGCGCATCCTGATCCTCGACGAGGCCACCTCGAGCGTCGACACGCGCACCGAGCGCCTGATCCAGCGCGCCTTCGATGAGCTGTTGAAGGGCCGTACGGCGTTCGTCATCGCGCACCGGTTGAGCACGATCCGCAACGCCGACGAGATCCTGGTGCTCAGGGCCGGCGAGATCATCGAGCGCGGCAAGTTCGACGCGCTGATGGCGCAGAAGGGCTTCTTCTACGACCTGTACATGAGCCAGTTCAGGGCGCAGGAGCGCGCGCAGGAGAGCGCGCAGGAGGCCGCCGGGCCGAGCGCACCCGGCCTGAACGGGGCGACGGCGCCGGCGTAGAATTCTAACCTTCGACCTGACAGGTCCACCCGTGATTCTCGGAAAATCAAGGGTGATTTGAAATCGATAGCCGTCGATTTGTCGAAAATTCCAACAAAACGGGCCGGCCGGCAAGCCGGCCCGTTTTGTGCATCAGGGCTTTTGAGTAGACTTGATTCGTGGCCTGCTACTGCCGGCTTGAGGAGATCGAGCATGCAACATCCCGCCCGCCATACCATTGTGATCGTGTGCGCCGCCCTCACCGCGTCTGCGCTCCTGGTCGCGAGCCTCTGGGTCCCCGCGCCGGTCGCGGCGCAAGACGCCGGCACCGCCACGCCGACGACGACCGCCACGGCCACGGCCACGCAAACCCGCACGCCGCGCCCGACCGCTGCGCCCACGTTCACGGCGACGCTCACGCCCGGCCCCAATCAGTATGTGGTGCAACCCGGCGATTATCTGGCCAGGATCGCAACCCAGTTCGGGGTCTCGGTCAAGCGGCTCAAGGAAGCCAACAACCTCCTATCCGATTTCATCTACCCCGGCCAGATCCTGTCGATCCCGCCGCGGGCCACGGTCGTGAACCCGACCCGGACCACGACCGCGCTGCCGCCCGGTGCGCGCACGCACGTGGTCAAGGAAGGCGATCAGATCATCAAGATCGCGCGCACCTACGCCGTGCCGGTCGATCAGCTGATGCAGGCCAACGGCCTGACCTCCGATCAGCTTCGCGTCGGCCAGGTGCTGTTCGTGCCGACGGCCGCGCCGACGGCGACCAAGGCGCCGCCGACCGCCGTGCCCGCCGGCTGGGTCACCTACCGCGTTCAATCCGGCGATCGGCTGCAGCGGATCGCGATCTGGTACGGCGTGACCTGGGCCGACATCATCGCCGCCAACGGGCTCGACGGCTACGGCAACATCCGCGTCGGCCAGGTGCTGGCGATCCCGAACCCGCCGCGCCGGCCGGTGATGTACACCGTGCAGGAGGGCGACACGCTCGAGGCGCTCAGCACACGCTATCAGATCAGCATCGACTTCATCCGGATCGCCAACTACAACTTCAAGGGCGACACGTTGTACACCGGCTTGATTCTGATCATCCCGATGCGGCCGGAGATGATGCCCTGAAAACACGGGAAGCAGCCGGGTTGCCCGGCTGCTTCCCGTCTGGCAGAACTTCCACGCATCCGCCTCGTTCTTCGTGCACCTTGGCCACGCTTGGGCCGGACCGTTTCGATATAATCTAAAAGTCCTCACGTGAAGGATTTCACGAGGATCGAGTGAGGCGTATAGGCTCGGCCGGTGACCGCGATCAAGCCCAAACCGGGTGTCTCGATTCGTCGAGACACCCGGTTTTTGACAGCCTGGCAGGCGCGGCGGCCGCGAAACACAAGGGATGGTTATGACCTTGAACTTGCCCTACGGGCGCGTGTACAACTTCAATGCCGGCCCGGCGGCGCTGCCGGTCACGGTGCTCGAGCAGGTGCAGGCCGAGCTGCTGAATTACGGCGGCACCGGCATGTCGGTGATGGAGATGAGCCATCGCTCGAAGGCGTTCGAAGCGATTTTGCACGCGGCCGAGACCGACCTGCGCGCGTTGTATTCGATCGGCGCCGACTACACCGTGATCTTCATGCAGGGCGGGGCGTCGCTGCAGTTTTCGGCGATCCCGGCGAACCTGCGCGGCGTCGGGCAATCGGCCGACTACCTCGTCACCGGTTCGTGGTCCAAGGCGGCGTACAAAGAGGCCAAACGCCATGGCGCGACGCGCGTCGCCTTCGACGGCGCGCCCGGCCAGTTCATCCACGTCCCGCGCAACGGCGAGGCCGTGATCGATGCGCAGGCGGCCTACGCGTACATCTGCAGCAACGAGACCGTCAACGGCCTGGCCTTTCACGACGTGCCGCACGTGCCGGCCGGGGTGCCGCTGGTCTGCGACGCCTCGTCCGAGTTCGTCAGCCGCCCGCTCGACGTCACGCGTTACGGCCTGCTCTACGGCGGCGCGCAGAAGAACGCGGGCCCGGCCGGCGTCACGGTCGTCATCGTCCGGCGCGATCTACTGGCGCGCACGCCCGACACGCTGCCGCCGATGCTGGACTACAAGCTGCTCAGCGAGCACACGTCGCTCTACAACACACCGCCGTGTTTCGGAATCTACGTGACCGGGCTGGTGTTCAAATGGATCCTGGCCCAGGGCGGCCTCGAGGCGATCGCGCGCGTCAACCGGCAGAAGTCGAACACGGTCTACACCGCGATCGATCAGAGCGGCGGCTTCTACAGGGGCCACGCGCTGCCCGACAGCCGCTCGGACATGAACGTGACGTTCCGGCTGCCCGACGAGGCGCTCGAGGATCAGTTCGTCAAGGCGGCCAAGGCCGAGGGCATGGACGGTCTGAAGGGCCACCGCTCGGTCGGCGGGATCCGCGCGTCGCTGTACAACGCCGTGCCGCTCGAGGCCACGACCACGCTGGCCGATTTCATGCGCGAGTTTCAGCGCAAGAACGGTTGACGCCTAACGCACGAACTGATCGACGTAGTCGGCGCCCAGCCCGACCTTGCTGTAATGGGCGCGGCACATGTCGATCTTGGTGAAGACGTCTTCGTAGCCGGTCGAACGTCCGGTCTCGTCGACGTAGTACATGCAGCCCGAGATGTTGAAGAACGTGATCATCTCGTCGTCGGTGTCGACCACGAGCGTGTGAGTCTCACCCGGGGGCTCGAACACGTAGCTGCCGGCTGTGGCGCGCCACTCGTGCTCCAGGTAGCGCCACGAGCCTTTGAGCACGAAGCCGTGCACGGGCGCCGGGTGGAGATGACGGCTGACCACGCCCGCGCGCCTGACGCGCAGCAGGTTGCACCAGTGGCCGACCACGGTGTTGAGCATCAACGGCCGGAACCAGACGTTGGGCGCCTGCGGCACCCAGATGCGATCGTCCTCCGGGATCGCCGGTGAGACCACGACCTCGAGCGGCGAGAGCGGGTGCGCCGAGGGGTTTTTGGAACGCGGGATCGGATGACCGGACACCATGGGGGCCTCCTGAGGATCAGACGGCGAGATAGCCGCCATCGACGGGCAACACGACGCCGGTGACGAAGCCGGCGGCTTCCGAACAAAGAAAGAGCGCCGCACCGACCAGGTCTTCCGGGGTTCCCCAGCGACCCATGGGGGTGCGACCCAGCAAGACCTGGCTGCGGGCCGGGTCCTCCTGCAGCGGGCGGGTGAGCTCGGTCGCGATCCAGCCCGGCGCCAGGGCATTGACGCGGATGCCCTCGGGCGCCCAGGCCGCGGCCAGCGACTTGGTCAACTGGGCGATGCCGCCCTTGCTTGCGGTGTAGGCGGGCACCGCCGGGCCGCCGACGAAGCTGAGCATCGAGGCCAGGTTGAGCACGGCCCCGCGCCGCGCCGCCAGGGCAGGGCGAGCGGCCAGGCACACGCGCATCGCGCCGATGAGGTTGACCTGGATGACGCGCTCGAAGCCGTCGATCTCGAATTCGCGGCCGCCGCGCAGGATGATGCCGGCGGCGTTGACGAGCACGTCGAGTTCGGGCACGGTCGCGACGACGCGCGCCACATCGTCGGCACGCGTGACGTCCATGACCACGACCTGCAGACCGTCTTGCGCAGGCGTGGCGGCCACCTCGGCCGCAGTGGCGCCCGTGACGGTGACGGTGTAGCCCTGCTCGAGAAAGCCTCGGGCCAGCGCGAGCCCGATCCCGCCCGTCCCGCCGGTGATCAACGCGGTGCGCGAAGGGGAGTTCATAGATCGTATTTTACCCAGGAGGGGCAGGCCTGTCGCCGCACTGTCGGCGCCCTCGTGGCCGCCCGCCATGCCTCACGCAAAGGATTACAATCCACAGCAATGTCCCACAAAATCCTCATCTCCGATGGCCTCTCGCAGGCCGGGATCGATTTGCTCAAAGCGGCCAGCGACGTCACGGTCGACGCCAAGATCACGCCCGAAGCGCTGCTGACGGCTCTGCCCGAGTACGACGCCCTGGTCGTGCGCTCGCGCACCAAGGTCACCACGCAGGTCATCGCGGCAGGCCGCAAGTTGAAGGTGATCGGCCGCGCCGGCGTCGGCGTCGACAACATCGACGTCGCCGCGGCGATGACGGCCGGCGTGACCGTGGTCAACAGCCCGCTGGCCGCCACGCTCGCGGTGGCCGAACTGACGCTGGGTCTCATGCTCGACCTGGCGCGGCGCACGCCGACTGCGGACGCGGGCATGAAACGCGGCAAGTGGGAGAAGAGCGCGTTTATGGGCGACGAGCTGGCCGGCAAGACGCTCGGCCTGGTCGGCTTCGGCCGCATCGGGTCCGAAGTGGCCCGTCGGGCGCGCGCGTTCGACATGACCATCGTGGCCCACGATCCTTACCTCAGCGACGGTCAGATCCGCGACCGGGGCGCCGAACCCGCTTCGATCGATGCGCTGCTGCAGTGGTCCGACTACGTCTCCATGCACCTGCCGCTCACCGAGACCACGCGCAACCTGTTCAACGTCCGGCGCCTGGCGCAGATGAAAAAAGGCGCGCGGTTGCTGTGCCTGGCGCGGGGCGGCGTGATCGACGAGGCGGCGCTGGCCGCCGCGCTAGACTCGGGGCATCTGGCCGGCGCCGCGCTCGACGTGTTCGCGGCCGAGCCGCCCGGCCCCGGGTCGATCGCCGAACACGCCCGCGTGATCGCGACGCCGCATATCGGCGCGCAGACCCGCGAGGGCCAGGACCGGGCCGGGCTGGCGATCGCCGAAGAGGTGCTGGCCGTGCTGCAGGGTCGTGAACCCCGCTTCAAGGTGCTGGCCAACGATTAGGCTATAATTCCTGGCTGTAAGCGTAGAATGAAGGACGAAGGACGATCGCGCGAGGCCTGGCCTTCGTCGGTGGTCCTTCGTCCTTTGTCTTTCTAGGCGGGCCTGTAGCTCAATGGCAGAGCACGCGGCTCATAACCGCTTGGTTGCAGGTTCGAGCCCTGCCGGGCCCACTGGGGATGGTTGTTCCAGCCGTCCTGGTCTGTTGTTTGACCGTTGACGGCTCGTCGTCTTTTTCGCGCTTGCCGCCTGCCAATGCGATACTGCGGGCCGAATGCCGGCCTGGCCGGGCTGCTCGAGCGGATGAGCGACGTCTGCCGACGGAATCCTGTTTGTTGAGGAGAGTCTGCTATGACCTGGTCTGAGGATCTGGCTTCCCTGAAGGAACGCACGCGCGATATCCAGGATCTGAACAGCGCTGTGGCGGTATTGACCTGGGATCAGGAGACGCTGATGCCGCCCAAGGGCGGGCCGGCGCGCGGGCGCATGTTGGGCGTGCTTTCGCGCCTGTCGCACGAGCGCATCTCGGATCAAAAAATCGCGTCGTTGCTCGCGTCCGTCGAATCGTCGGGCAAGCTCAAGCCCGGCTCCGACGATGCCGCTTTCGTCCGCCTGGTGCGGCGCTATCACGAGCACGCTTCCCGCGTGCCCAGCGAGCTCGTGGCCGAGATCGCCGAGCACGACTCGCGCACGCAACTGGCCTGGGTTCAGGCCCGACCGGCGAACGATTTCGCAGCGGTCGAACCCCTGTTGGCCAAGTCGGTCGAGCTGCGACGACGGGTCTCCGAGTACTTCCCCGAGCACGCTCATCCGCTGGATACCCACATCGACATCTCCGATGAAGGGATGTCGGTGGCCATGCTCCGCACGTTGTTCAGCCAGTTGCGACAGGAGCTGGTGCCGCTGGTGCAGGCCGTCACAGCCAGGCCCGTGCCCGACGACAGTTTCCTGGCGCAGAAATTCCCCAAGGCCAAGCAGCTGGCGTTCAGCAACAAGGTGCTGGCGCGTCTGGGCTATGACTTTGAGGCAGGGCGGCTCGATGAGAGCGCCCACCCGTTCTCGATCACGTTGAGCGCCGGCGACAAACGCATCACCACGCGCGTCCGCGCCGACGAGACCGACGTGCTCTACAGCCTGATGAGCACGATCCACGAGTTCGGCCACTCGACCTACGAACAGAACATCAAGCCCGAATACGAGGGCACGCCGATGTTCTCCGGCGCCTCGTCCGGCGTCCACGAGAGCCAGTCGCGCCTCTGGGAGAACATCGTCGGGCGCAGCCGCGGTTTCTGGACGTACTGGTATCCGCGCCTGCAGCGCGCCTTTAGCAAGTCGCTCAAGGAAGTGGATCTTGAAACGTTCCTGCGCGCGATCAACAAGGTCGAGACGTCCTTGATCCGCACCGAGGCCGACGAACTGACCTACAACCTGCACATCATCATCCGCTTCGACCTCGAGTGCGCGTTGCTCGAAGGCAAGCTTGCCGTCAAGGACCTCCCCGAGGCCTGGGGCGCCCGCTATCAGAGCGACCTGGGCAGCCGCTCGGCCGATGACCGCGACGGCGTGATGCAAGACGTGCACTGGTACGGCGGCTATTGGGGCGTCTTCCAGTCGTACACGCTGGGCAACATCCTCAGCGCCCAGTTCTACAGCACCGCGCTCCAGCAACAGCCTGAACTGGCGGCGCAATTGGCCGCGGCCAAGACATCCGGTCTGCACCGCTGGCTGAAGAAGAACATCTATCAGCACGGCTCCAAGTACACGCCGGCCGAGCTGGTGCAGCGTGTCACCGGCAGCCCGCTGACCATCGCGCCGTACATCGCCTATCTGCGCGAGAAGTACACGGGTTTGTACGGTCTCTGATCACGGCGATGGTTTGTCTGAAAGAAAAAGGCCCGGCGAAAGCGCCGGGCCTTTTGTTTGAGGGGGGCTCGGTGACGGGGGAATCACCGAGCCTTAAGTTGTCAGGTCGCGACAGCAACCCGGACACGCTCTTGGGTGTGCGTTTCACTCGGAGGGTGAGCGCGTCAGAAGCAGGATCGCGCCGTTGGCTGAGAGGCGTCTATGGCGCACATAAGAGCCAGCTTAACCGTCGCGCTTTGGCCTGTTTTGGAACAGCCGTTCCCACGCGGCGACCTCTTCGGCCGAGAGTTTGGGCCCCTCTTCGTCGCGAGGCGTGGCGCGGCGCGGCGCCGGCGCGGCCAGTTGCCGGGCGAATTCAACGGCCGACACGACGACGGCACCGCGTTGCCGGGCCGCCGCCTGTATTCGCCCGTCGCCGCTGACGACGATCAGACCGCGCGGGTTGCGTTCGCGTGCGAGCAGGTCGAGGATGATGTCGTCGGCCGTGCGCGGCGGGCGCGCAAACGTCACGGCCAGGGTCGGGGTGTTGAGCGAAGGCGCCAGGCCGGCCGCCCCACGGTCGAACACCACCCGGCCCTTGCGCCGGGTTCGCGCCAGAAAGCCGCGCAGGAGCACAACCAGCTGCGCCTCGTCGTCGGCGTCGCTCAGGCTCATGCCCGACAACACGCCGATCAGGTTGTGCCCATCGATCAGGTACGCCACGCAGGAATTCTAACAGCGAGGAGCGAAGGGCGCATCGCTGCCGCGCAATCGCGTTGCGCCCTTCGCTCCTCGCCACTCGCCACTCGCCTTCACTGGCATCCCCGGCCCTTTGTGCTACACTCGCCGGCTTATATGTATGTCGATTGGCGTCGTTTCGCGCCATATCTGGCGATCTCGCTCGTCCTCAACATCCTGGTGACGCTGTCCGTGTTGTGGATGTGGGACCGTAACCGCCCGCGGATCGTCGTCGAGGCGCCGGCGGTCACGGCCACGGCGCCGGCCGGCTCGACCTCTGCGGCGCTCGTGCGCACGTCGACGCCGACCGCCGCGCGGCCCACGGCCACCGTGCACGTCGTGGCACCCGGCGACACCCTGGGCTCGATCGCGGTTCGCTATGGGGTCTCGCTCGAAGACCTGATGGCGGCCAACAACCTGACCGATCCAGACGTGTTGACGGTCGGCCAGACCCTGGCGGTGCCGATCGGCGGGCTGGATCCCACGCCCACCGAGCCGCCCGCCGATGTCCCCACAACCACGCCGATCCCGACCGCCACGACCGATCCCAACGCGCCTGCGCCCGAGGTAGCCATCAGCCGGGTCCAGTCGCCGGGCGTCCTCGATCAAGAGACCGTGGTGCTGATCAACACCGGCGGCCCGCTCGAACTCACCGGCTGGACCTTGCGCAGCGCCGACGGCCAGGAGTTCACGTTCCCGTCGCTGACGCTCTTCCAGGGCGGGGCCGTCAACATCCACACCGTAGCCGGCGAGAACTCCGTCGTCGACCTGTACTGGGGCCTGGCGAAGCCCGTGTGGGCCTCAGGCGCCACGATCCGGCTCTCCGACCAGACCGGCGAACTCCAGGCCGAGTACATCATCCCCTAGGCCTTCGAACCCGGGCGCCTGACACCCGCCGCCTCGGACGATACACTCACTCCATGTTTGATCGCGTGATTGAACGCCTGCTGGAGGCTGCGCGCGCCGAGGGCAAATTCGACAACCTGCCGGGGCGAGGTCGTCCGCTCGAACTGGACGGCAACGAGAACGACCCGGAGTGGGCGGCGCAGCACATCATGAAGAACCACGCCGCGCGTCCGCCCTGGCTCGAAGAGGATGTCGCGATTCGCGAGGCTGTCGATGAAGCGCGCGGCGAACTGGCGCGCGCGTCCGCTTATGCCCGCAACCAGGCCGGCCGCGAGGCTGAATGGCTGCGCGCGGTCGAGCGGTTTCGTCAGCGCGCGCAGGACCTGAACCGCCGCATCCGCGACTACAACCTGAGCACGCCGGTCGACCGCCTGCAACGGCCGCGGATCGATGTGGAGGCCGAGATCGAACGGGCGCGCCCGTTTGGCGGCGGCGCATAAACCGAAAAGGGCGGGCGGTCTCTGTCGCAACGCAAAGCGCCCTGGCATGGCCAGGGCGCTGTTGTGTTTTCACGCTCGATTGTGACGGCTCAGATCGTCTTCTCTTCGGGCTTCTTTTCTTCGGGCTTCGCGGCTTTTTCGTCTTCGGTCTTGAGGCCTTCGCGGAAGTTCTTGATCGCGCTGCCCAATTCGCCGCCCACACGGCCCAGGCGACCGACACCAAAGATCAGGATCACGATGATCAGAATGACAACAAGCTCAAATCCACCCAGGTTCATGGCCGCTTCCTCTCTCTGACACCGGCCGCTTTGATTGACCGCCACACGGTGTCGCGGCAAAGATTATAGCATGGCCTCTTGGCCGAAGCGCTGTGACCCTAGACTCTCAGGGCGTCCATAGATCAAGACGCCGTGGTCGAGGCTTACAGCGCCACCGCCAGGGTGATCAGGATCAAACCGCCCACGTTGAAAAGCGCGTGCGCGATCAGGCTGGGCCAGTTGTTCTTCAAACGTCCGGCCGCGTAGGCGATCAACAGACAGATGGGCAGGAGGCCGATCACGTCCCAGTACTTGAAGAGGTGAAAGGCCGCCCACAACAGGCCATGGATCCACCAGGTCGCGCGCCCGAAGGCGAGCTCCTGGCGGGGCAGCACATAGCCGCGCCACCACAGTTCCTCTCCCGCGATGTTGAAGAAGAACGTCACGGCGAAGAGCGCCACGAGCGACCACTGGCCCTTGATCCTGCCGCCGGCGGCCTGGTCCAATAGGTCCGCCGAGACCGGCGCCAGCGGGTTGGCCAGTAGCGGCAAATCGGTTGGCAAGGGCAGGGCGCCGCTGCGCACCAGGGCCAGGCCCACCTGAGAAAGCGCGCCGTAGGCCAGCAAGCCCAGGACGAACAGCGCGAGGCCCAAGAGCAGATCGCGCCACCGCGGGCGCGGGTAACGCATCCGGGCGCTGAAGGCCTGGAGAGACAACGGGCGGTGTTCGACTCGATGGTAGGCGCTCAAGGCGGCCGCGAAGAGCGCGGCAACCGGCACGCACAACGCGGCCAGGTAGCTCGTGAGTTCCGAGTAGCCCAGCGCTTCAAGGCTCGGGCGCACTCCGTAGAAGGCCACACCGAACGCCAGAGCCGGCACCCCGAACAGCAGGAGCGAGGCGCGCCAGCCCGCGGGCTTCACCGGCTCTGCGTCGGCGTCGGTCGAGCGAACGGGAACGAGGGATGTGGCAGGATCGAAGGCCATGGGTCAGCTCCTTTTATACATACACAAGGATATGTATAAATAGAAAAATGTGGCGGTGCCTTGCCGATCGTGTCGGCGGCACCGCCTTTCGCCTCAAGCGATTCCGTGAACGAAGATGTCGGCCAGCCCGTCGGCATGTTGCGCGTTGGCGATGACACCCGGCGCGGTCAGCCACAGCAGGACGAGCCCGTTTTGATACGCCAGGAAGGCGCGGGCGGCGACGGCGGGGTCGACCTCGGCTCGTACCGCGCCCTGTGCCAGCCCGAGGCGGAAGAACCCCGTGATCTGGTCGAGCTGCGCGAGGCCCTGTTGTTCGCGCGACTTACGCAATGGCGCCAGCTCGGCAGAGTCGCGGGTGCTGAACAACAACAACGCCGTTGTGCCGCGAAAACGCGCATCCTTCTCAAGCAGGTCGAGCGTGTACCGGAGCACGCGTCCGGCGATCTCGAGGAAGCCGCCGCCCTCGGCGATGGCCTGCGACACGGCGCGGCTGCTCACCGCCGACGTGTCTTCGATCAAGGCCGTAAACAGCTCGAGCTTGCTGCCGAAGTGATGATAGATCGCGCCGCGCGTCACTCTGGCTGCAGCGGCGATATCGTCCAGGCGCGTTGCGGCATAGCCTCGCCGGCTCATCACCTGGAGCGCGGCGTCGAGCAAAGCCTGGCGCGTGAGTTCGGCATCTTCCTTCGTTCGTCGCATCTTGGATCTTTGATTTAGATACTATATAGTATGTATAAGATTGTCAAGTCCCGGTTTGTCGAGCCCGTGTGGGCCTCCAGCGCATCGGGTGCCGGCGTGGATGACGAACCCGAATGGCCGTTCAGCCCTGGCGGGTTGAGCCGGCAAAACGGAGGGGGGCCGAGGCTCGGGGCAAGGCCCCGAGCCTCGGCCCCCCTCCGTTCCTCACCCACCATCCGGCTCGCTGAGCAGCCGACAAATCCCGGGCATGCAAAGCCTTGGAAAGGGGATGCGTGTGCTCATGGCGAGGGCGCAGGGCAATCGCATCGAAATTGGCTTCGACGCTTTTTTGCCGCGCATTGCGCGGATTTCGAAGATGGGGGAGCGTGTTTCCACAATCCGCGTCATCCGCGCAATCCGCGGCAAAAACATGCCTTGTTTGGTTTGGATGCGATTGCCCTGGGCGAGGGCGGACGCTGCCGGGTGCTGGCGTCTAGCTGTGCTAAACTGATTCCATGTCCGCTCAGGCCCTGTATCGCAAATGGCGGCCACAATTGTGGGATGAGGTGGTCGGGCAGGATCACGTCGTTCAGACGCTGCGCCACGCCATCGCCCACGAACATGTGGCCCATGCGTACCTGTTCTCGGGGCCGCGCGGCTGCGGAAAAACGACCAGCGCGCGTTTGGTGGCCAAGGGCGTCAACTGTCTCCATACAGACCCGGCCCAGCGACCGTGCAACGCGTGCGCGCACTGCACGGCCGTCAACGAAGGCCGCTTTCTCGACCTGATCGAAATCGACGGCGCCTCGAACAACAGCGTCGAAAACATCCGCGATCTGCGCGAAAAGATCAATTTTTCCCCCGGACAGGGCCGTTACAAGGTCTATATCATCGACGAGGTGCACATGCTCTCGCTCGGGGCCTTCAACGCGCTGTTGAAGACGCTCGAGGAGCCGCCGCCCCACGCGATCTTCATCCTGGCCACCACCGAGATCTACAAGGTGCCGGCCACGGTGGCGTCACGCTGTCAGAAATTCGAGTTCCGCCGCATCCCGGTCGTCGATATCGTCACGCGTCTGCAGACCGTCTGCGCGCATGAGGGCATCACGGCCGAGCCCGCCGCGCTTGAACTTGTCGCGCGTCAGGCGACGGGCGCGTTGCGCGATGCCGAGAGCCTGCTCGATCAGCTCATCGCCGCCGGTTCGGCGGCGAGCGGCGGGTCGACGGTCACCCTGGCGCATGCCCAGGCGTTGCTGGGCGCGGCGCTAAGCCAGACCGTGCACGATCTGACGGCCGCGGTGGCCGCCGCCGACTCGGCGCGTGGCTTGCAGCTGATCCAGACCGCCGTCGATGCGGGCGCCGACCCGCGTCAGCTCGGCCGACAGATGGTCGACTATCTGCGCCAGGTCCTGCTCATTCGCCTGGGCAACGGCGCGCTGGTGGATGCGACGACCGATGTGCGTGCGGCGATGGCGCAGCAGGCCCAGGCCTGGACGCCGGCGGCGTTGCTGCGCGCGATCCGGTTGTTCAACACCGCCGTCGGCGAAGCACGCGCAGGGTGGCAGCCGCAGCTTCCGCTCGAGCTGGCCGTGCTCGAGTGCGCGGCGCCACCGACCGTTGAAGAACCGGTGGCTCAGACCGTGGCGCCGCAGCGCGCCGCGCCGACCGGGGCCCCGCAGACGCGGGGCCCGCTGCAGGGCAGGGCGGAGGAGCTGGCCCATGTCGCGCCCGAGCCGCACACGGCCGGCGCCGCGGCCGCAACGCAGGACCTGGGGTTGCTCTGGCGTCGGGCCGCCGACCTCTTGCTCGAACGGCGCAAGATCACGGCGCTGACCAAGACCGACCTGGAGCGGTGTGGGGTGGTGGGGTTGCACGAGGACGAGCTGCGCGTGCGAGCCACCCGGGCGTTTATCGATCGGCTGCAGAATCGTCCCGAATTCGTCGGCACGTTGTCTCAGGCCGTGTCCGAGTTGTTGGGCCGCGCGGTTCGGATCGCGTTCCAGGCCGGCGAGGGCCCGGCAGCCCGCAGCGGCGGCGGCGCGCCGCCCGGCAGCCTGACCGCAGCCGCCATTGATCTGGGTGGCGAGTTGATCGAATAAGTCGCGCCCGTCAGGGCTTTGCCGTGACCGTCCGATTTCGTTCCCCTTGACTTTGAGGAGTTCACCATGACCTTTATGCGGGGCAATCGTCCGCCGCCCGGGATGAATCAAGCCCTGGCCGAGCGAATGCAGAAGCTTCAAGACGACATGCGCGCGATGCACGAGGCCCTGGCGGCCGAGCGCTTCTCGTCCACGTCGGGCGGGGGCGCCGTCAAAGTCACAGTTAACGGCCAGCAACGCGTCGTCGCGATCGAGATCGCGCCCGAGGCGCTCGCCGACACCGCCCTGCTGGCCGACATGTTGACGGTCGCCACGAATGCGGCGCTCGAGGAGTCGCAGACCGTGGCTGCCGAACGTCTGCAGGCGCTTGGGCCGGCCATCGGCCTGCCCGGCCTCGGTTTCTGAAACGCTGAAATATGCCTCATCCCGCGCTCCCTTCCGCCGTGCAGCGCCTGATCGACGAGTTCAGTCGACTGCCCGGGATCGGCCCCAAGTCTGCTTCGCGTCTGACGTTCTTTCTGTTGCGCCAGGATCATGCGCAACAGATCGATGCGCTGGCGCAGGCGCTCACCGAGTTGCGTGAGCGCACGCGCACCTGCACGACCTGTTTCAACATCACCGACGATGATCCCTGCCGGTTGTGCAGCGACTCGCATCGCGATGGTTCCGTGTTGTGCGTCGTCGAGGAGCCGCTTGACGTCCTCGCGATCGAACGCACCGGTCGTTTTCGTGGTCGCTATCACGTGCTGGGCGGGGTGATTTCGCCGGTTGAAGGCGTCGGCCCGGAGGATCTGCGTGTCGCGGAGCTGGTCGAGCGCGCGCGCACCGCGCAGCCGCCGATGCGCGAGATCATCCTGGCGACCAACGTCAGTCTTGAAGGCGAAGCCACGGCCATGTACGTGCAGCGTCAGCTGACCGCGATCGATCCGGGTCTGCGGGTCACGCGTCTGGCGCGCGGTTTACCCGTCGGCGGCGACCTCGAGTACGCCGACGAGACCACGTTGGCACGTGCGCTTGATGGGCGGCAATCGATGTGAATTCGGGGCGAGCGAGCCCTGTTGAACTTTGGGGCGCGGAGCAACTGGGCTCCGCGCCCTTTCGTTTTCTGCATGGATTCTGCGGTCAACGGCGGCTCAACTCCTGCAAGATAAATTTAAGATAAATACCCTTGACTCTTGAGGGCCAAGACGTATAATTCCCCTTCGCTGACGGGGTTGAACAAAAGCAAGTCTTCTCACCCCCAAGCGCCCGAGCGTTTACCGCCCTGGACGTTTCAAAAGCGAATAAGGGCCAGACACCGGCGACGAGACGCAGGAGCACGAAATTGCGTCTTGACAACTCCTGGTGAAGGGGGTAAGATCCCCTGCGCTCTGGGAACGGGCAAATTGCCCGAAAAAATGAGCCCCGAGCTCGTGAACCTTAACAACTGAAGAGTGACAGGAAATCTGTGAGAACAGGTATCCGTTGATCCTATCGATCACTTCGGTGATCAAGAAGTTCAATTACGGAGAGTTTGATCCTGGCTCAGGATGAACGCTGGCGGCGTGCTTAACACATGCAAGTCGAACGAAGAATTTGTAGCAATACGAGTTCTTAGTGGCGAATGGGTGAGTAACACGTAGGTGACCTACCCTGGAGTGGAGAATAACAGTCCGAAAGGATTGCTAATACTCCATATCGTCCCGGAGATTTGATGCTCTGGGTCTAAAGCAGCAATGCGCTTCAGGAGGGGCCTGCGGTCCATCAGCTAGATGGTGGGGTAACGGCCTACCATGGCGACGACGGATAGGGGACCTGAGAGGGTGGCCCCCCACACTGGAACTGACACACGGTCCAGACTCCTACGGGAGGCAGCAGTGGGGAATATTGGTCAATGGGCGAAAGCCTGAACCAGCAACGCCGCGTGTGCGATGAAGGCCTTCGGGTTGTAAAGCACTTTTCGAGAGGATGAGGAAGGACAGTACTCTCGGAATAAGTCACGGCTAACTACGTGCCAGCAGCCGCGGTAAAACGTAGGTGGCTAACGTTATCCGGATTTACTGGGCGTAAAGCGCGCGCAGGCGGCTTCGCAAGTCGGGCATGAAACCTCCTCGCTTAACGGGGAGAAGCTGTTCGATACTGCGAGGCTTGAGGTCGGTAGAGGGTGGTGGAATTCCGCATGTAGTGGTGAAATGCGTAGAGATGCGGAGGAACACCAGTGGCGAAGGCGGCCACCTGGACCGATCCTGACGCTAAAGCGCGAAAGCTAGGGTAGCAAACGGGATTAGATACCCCGGTAGTCCTAGCTGTAAACGATGTCGACTGGGTGTCGGCGATTAAAAACCGTCGGTGCCGTAGCAAACGCGTTAAGTCGACCGCCTGGGGAGTACGGCCGCAAGGCTAAAACTCAAAGGAATTGACGGGGACCCGCACAAGCAGCGGAGCGTGTGGTTTAATTCGAGGCTACGCGAAGAACCTTACCAGGACTTGACATGCAAGTAGTAGTGAAGCGAAAGCGGAACGATCCTTCGGGAAGCTTGCACAGGTGATGCATGGCTGTCGTCAGCTCGTGCCGTGAGGTGTTCGGTTAAGTCCGCTAACGAGCGCAACCCTTACCGTCAGTTACAAGTGTCTGGCGGGACTGCCGGTCTTAAGCCGGAGGAAGGTGGGGATGACGTCAAGTCAGCATGTCCTTTATGTCCTGGGCTACACACACGCTACAATGGCCGGTACAATAGGGTGCCAAGCCGCAAGGCGGAGCCAATCCTAAAAACCGGTCTCAGTTCGGATTGTAGGCTGCAACTCGCCTACATGAAGTTGGAGTTGCTAGTAACCGCAGGACAGCTATACTGCGGTGAATACGTTCCCGGGTCTTGTACACACCGCCCGTCACGTCATGGGAGCTGACAACACCTGAAGCCGGTGAGTTAACCGCAAGGAGACAGCCGTTTAGGGTGGGGTTGGTGACTGGGACGAAGTCGTAACAAGGTAGGTGTACCGGAAGGTGCGCCTGGATCACCTCCTTTCTAGAGACATGGGCAGCTACTCACGGTAGCTTGCTCCACCTGTGATCGCGTGTATTTCCTGTCACTCTTCAGGGGTTAAGGTCGAATGGGCCTTTAGCTCAGTTGGTTAGAGCGTCCCTCTGATAAGGGGAAGGTCTGAGGTTCAACTCCTCAAAGGCCCACTTTTCTCGGGGATGTAGCTCAGTTGGGAGAGCGCCGCCTTTGCAAGGCGGATGTCAGGGGTTCGAGCCCCCTCATCTCCACTGAGGTAAAAACTGGAGAACGGCGATTAGCGTCGTAAACCTGGCACGGTAACGAAATACGCGATAGGACAAGCCTGTGGTTGGCAACAGCCCGGTTTAGTCCGGGCTGTTTCGTCCCTGTCGGGTGTTGGAGATCGCGCTCTGCACATGTGCCAGACACGTGTGCAGAGCGCGGCAGCCAACGCGGCTCTGCCCGCCTCGCCTTGTGCGAGGTAACCTGCGCTTGACACATTCGTGTGTTGTGCAGGCTTGAACTTTGACAACTGCATATTTAACTGTGGAACTTCAATTTCTCCGCATCACGTGGGCTAAGCTACTAAGGGCGTACGGTGGATGCCTTGGAGACAAACGCCGAAGAAGGACGCGGTACACTGCGATAAGCCTCGATGAGTCGTGTGCAGACGTTATAGTCGGGGATTTCCGAATGGGGAAACCCACTGGAACTTTAAAAAGTCCAGTACCTGTCAGTGAATCCATAGCTGCCAGGAGGGAACGAGGGGAACTGAAACATCTAAGTACCCTCAGGAAAAGAGATTATTCCGCTAGTAGTGGCGAGCGAACGCGGAAAAGCCCAAACCGTCCAGCATGCTGGGCGGGGTTGTAGGACCGACATATGGAAGTTACCAAGCAGTGCGTTAGCAGAATGGTTCTGAAAACCAGCCATAGAGGGTGATAGTCCCGTAAGCGAAAACGCTCTGCCTTCCGTCGGGATCCTGAGTACTGCCGGACACGCTAACTCGGCAGGAAGCAACGGAGTCCACTCCGTAAGGCTAAATACGTTTGTCTACCGATAGTGAACAAGTACCGTGAGGGAAAGGTGAAAAGAACCCCTGCTAGGGGAGTGAAATAGAACCTGAAACCGTTCGCCTACAAACAGTCCGAGGGCTATGTACTGTTGAGCGCCGTGGTAACACGGATGTTCCGGTAAATGCCTGAGGGCGTGCCTTTTGGAGAATGAGTCCGCGAGTTAATACGTGTGGCCAGCTTAAGGGAGTAACACCCGGAGGCACAGCGAAAGCGAGTCTGAATAGGGCGTCTAGTCGCACGTATTAGGCACGAAACCCGGTGATCTACCCATGGCCAGGGTGAAGCGAGCTTAACCGCTCGTGGAGGCCCGAACCTTTTGTTGTTACAAAAACATGGGATGAGCTGTGGGTAGGGGTGATATGCCAACCGAACTGGGAGATAGCTTGTTCTCCCCGAAATAGCTTTAGGGCTAGCGTTGTGCGTTCAGTAGTGGAGGTAGAGCACTGGATTGGCTAGGGGGCTTATCGCTTACCAAACCAAACCAAACTCCGAATGCCACTACTCCAGAGCACAGCAGTCGGACTACGGGTGATGAGATTCGTGGTCGAAAGGGAAAGAGCCCAGATCATCAGTTAAGGCCCCTAAATCCATGCTGAGTGGAAAACGATGTGGGATTGTTTAGACAGCCAGGAGGTTGGCTTAGAAGCAGCCATCCTTTAAAGAGTGCGTAATAGCTCACTGGTCAAACGATCCTGCGCGGACAATTTACCGGGGCTAAGCATGGTGCCGAAACTGTGAACTCCTTCGGGAGTGGTAGGGGAGCGTTGTGTTCTGCTGTGAAGGTCAACTGTAAGGATGGCTGGAGCGAACACAAGTGAGAATGCGGACATGAGTAGCGTAAATCACGTGAGAACCGTGATCGCCGTAAGTCTAAGGTTTCCGACGCAAGGTCAGTCCGCGTCGGGTTAGTCGGGCCTTAGTCGAGGCCGTAAGGCGTAGACGATGGACAACTGGTTAACATTCCAGTACCGTCTGAGTGGAGCGAAGGAGTGACGCAGACAGGTATACCAGCCCACCCATGGACATGGTGGGTGCAAAGCGCGTAGGCGTTGAGATTCGTAGGCAAATCCGCGAGTCGAGCCGAGGCGTGATAGCGAGCCCTTGAGGCATAAGTGGTTGAGCCTGGCTGCCAAGAAAAACTTCGTAGCGTCGATACTCAGGCGCCCGTACCGCAAACCGACACTGGTAGACGGGTCGAAAAGACCAAGGCGACCGGAAGAACCTTCGTTAAGGAATTAGGCAAAATTACCTCGTAACTTCGGGAGAAGAGGTGCCCCTAAGCGTAAAGTCTTTACTGATCCAGCGCTCGGGGGTCGCAGTGAAATGGCTCTAGTGACTGGTTAACTAAACCACAGGTCTCTGCAAAGCCGCAAGGCGATGTATAGGGGCTGACACCTGCCCAGTGCCGGAAGGTTAAGGGGAGAGGTTAGCGCAAGCGAAGCTTCGAACCGAAGCCCCGGTGAACGGCGGCCGTAACTATAACGGTCCTAAGGTAGCGAAATTCCTTGTCGGGTAAGTTCCGACCCGCACGAACGGTGTAACAACTGGAGCACTGTCTCAACGAGGGATCCGGCGAAATTGAAATGGCAGTGAAGATGCTGCCTACCTGCAGTAGGACAAAAAGACCCCGTGGAGCTTTACTACACCTTGGCATTGCGTTAGGACTTGATCTGCGTAGTATAAGTGGGAGACTTTGAACCTGGGATTTCGGTCTCGGGGGAGTCGTCAGTGAAATACCACTCTGATGAAGTTCTGACCCTAACCTTGTGCCGTCAACCGGCCAGGGAACAGTGCCAGGCGGGTAGTTTGACTGGGGCGGTCGCCTCCTAAAGAGTAACGGAGGCGCCCAAAGGTTCGCTCAGGCTGAATGGAAACCAGCCGTAGAGTGTAAAGGCACAAGCGAGCTTGACTGCAAGGCCAATGCGCCGAGCAGAGACGAAAGTCGGGCTTAGTGATCCCACGGTTCAGTGTGGAATGGCCGTGGCTTATCAGACAAAAGCTACCCCGGGGATAACAGGCTGGTGAAGTCCAAGAGTTCACATCGACGACTTCGCTCGGCACCTCGATGTCGGCTCATCGCATCCTGGGGCTGTACAAGGTCCCAAGGGTTGGGCTGTTCGCCCATTAAAGCGGTACGTGAGCTGGGTTCAGACCGTCGTGAGACAGGTCGGTCTCTATCCACTGTAGGCGTAGGGGATTTGAGGGAGCCTGTCCTTAGTACGAGAGGACCGGGATGGACGAACCTCTGGTGTGCGGGTTGTCGTGCCAACGGCATAGCCCGGTAGCTACGTTCGGTCGAGATAACCGCTGAATGCATCTAAGTGGGAAACTCGTCCCAAGATTAGATCCCCCATGGCAAAAGCCAGTAAGGCCGCAGGTAGACCACCTGCTATATAGGCACCACATGTAAGCGCTGCAAGGCGTGAGTGAAGGTGTCCTAATCGGCCGAGGGCTTAGTCCATTGTGCGTGGTGCGGAGAAATTGAAGGTTCACAGTTACCGTCGAAAGACGGATGCAGTTGTCGGCTGGCTATGGCCAGCTCTAAAATCGATAAACTCTCTTGGTGATTTGTGCGTCGAGGGTACACCCGGTCCCATCTCGAACCCGGAAGTTAAGCTCGACAGCGCTGATGATACTTGGTGGGAGACTGCCTGGGAAAGTAGGTCGTCGCCAAGGGGTTTGTAACACTCTTCGGAGTGTTTAGAGAAGGCTCAACGTAAGTTGGGCCTTCTCTGCTTAACCGAGCCGTCGTGCCTGCGCATACCCCAATACGGGAGCGGGGACGCGGGTCAGGCTTCAGCTTGACCCGCGTCCCCGCTCCCGTTTTTTCATCCCTCTCGGCCGGCCGAACTCAGTTTCCACCGCAACCGGGCCAAGTGCTAAGGAAAAAGACAAAGAGCGTGCCGGCGAGCTGCTCGGGGCGAGTATCCGGCCGTGAACGAAACCGGTCTGTGCGACGTTAAGGGTGTAGAGTTATTGGATCCAAGGAGGATTCTGTGAAACGCCATCACGTGATCTTGAACCTGGGTGTCGTCCTGGCGCTCGGGCTTAGCGCCTGCGTCCCTAACGTCGGCCCGACGGCGCCGCCACCCCCTACGCCGACCGACGAGGCCCTGCCGACCACGGGACCCACTTCAGCACCGGCCACCGAGGCGCCGGCAGCGACCGACACGCCGCTCCCGGTGACGGGTTTGCAGCCCGACCAGCTACGCAACGCCGCCTACCGGTTCCTCGACATGCCCGATCGGCCGGTACAACTCACCGACGGCGTCCAGCCCCGCGACATGAGTGACCCGGCCGGCGCCGATTACCGCATCACCTCGATCGCCGAGGGCGGCGAGGCCCTGGCGCTAGGGGATCTAAACGGCGACGGCGCCGCGGATGCAGCCGTGATCCTGACCGCCGACCCTGACGGCACCGGCGTGTTCTTTCATCTTTTCGTCATGCTCAGCGATGGGGGCCAACCCTCGCAGACCGCCGAGACGTTCCTGGGCGATCGGGTCGCCTTGCATGCCTTGACCATCGTCGACGGCGAGATCGTCGTGCAGATGGATGTCGCCGGACCGGAGGATGGGGCCTGCTGCCCGTCGCAGCCCAGCGAGCGTCGTTTTCGCCTCGAGACCGATCTTTCACTTTCGGTCACGCTGGCCGAGAACGATTTACGGGTCACGTATCCGCTGGATTACGGCGGTGAGGCATTTGGGTACGCCGTCGCCGCGCAGCCCGCAACACCGTGGACGCCGTCGGGCGATGAAGCGCCGGCCGAGTTCGGCCTGAGCTTCCCGGTTTTCGGTCAGGCGGTCGGCGTGCCGACCGATCCGCCGTTCCCCGCCCGGATCCGGGTCTACCCGGTGCGCAGCTTCGCGTATTACGGGTTCGACCAGGATCTGGCAAAGATGCAGAGTCTGTTGGCCGAGGCCAACCCGGATCTGAGCACCTACGCCGCGATGCCGGGCCCTGGTGCGCCCGCCACGCTGCCGTATCTGCCTCCGACCAACGCCGCCCAGGTCTTCCGGGCTCAGCCCGCCATGGTCGACTTCGCCGGCGGCCGCGGTGTGCGTTACCTGACCCATTACGCGCAGGCCTTTGTGCCGATCACGCGCCGCGAGGTCTGGTACACGTTCCAGGGGCTTACCAACGACGGACGTTTCTACCTGAGCGTGACCTTCCCCATCCGCATCGAAGATCTGCCCGAGGCTGCGCCCGGCGAGTTCAATCCGCCGGACTTCATGGCCTACCTCCAGCAGCAGTTCGAGATCGTCCAGAACGCGGGCAACATTCAACCCAATCTGTCGCTGCTCGACTCGATCGTGAGCTCGATCGCCGTCACCGCGCAGCCGATCGATGAACAGGTCATCGCCATCGAAACGCCGGCTGCCGGCGCCGAAGGCGTGTCCGACGGGGTCGTGCTCAAGGGCACAGCCAGCATCTGGCCTTTCGAGGCGACGTTGGTCTACCAGGTCCATGACGCCAACGGCCAGTTGATCGGGCAGGGGCCCATCAGCACGGTCGGCGACATCCCGGGGCCTGTGACGTTCGAGACGCCGATCACGTTTACGCCCACCGAAGCCGGCCTGGGTTGGATCGACGTTCTTGATCTTAGCGCCAAGGACGGCTCGGTCGTCGGGGCTGCGCGAGTCGAAGTTCAACTCGCACCTTGAGACGGCAGCGCCCGAGCCTCAAACGAAAACACCCGGCCATGGCCGGGTGTTTTCGTTTGAGGCTCGGGCTTGATCAGGCCGCGCCGTTGACCTTGCGCGGCTTCTTGAATTTCAGCTTGACGCGGCCGAGGTTGATGACGTCGCCGGTCGACAATTCCTGGCCTTCGGGTGAGGTCACCTGACTGAAGTTAACCCACGTGCCGGAAGTCGAACCCTCATCGAAGATCCGGTAGACGTTTTCGGCGACCGCTTCGATGCGGGCGTGCAGGCGCGAGACCGACCGGTCGTCGAAGGTCACCTCGGCCAGATCGGGATCGCGACCAAAGCGCAATGACACGCCATTAAGCTCGATCCGCGTGCGCTGGGGCGCTGAGCGGTCGACCAGCTCGAGCACGGCGTGCGAATTCGCCAGATCGCCGCGCTGTTGTGCCGCGGCAAAGGCGGCGGAGAGCGGCTGCGTGAGCCGGCGGGGCAGGGCCAGGCTGGGCACGGTGACCCGCGGCATCTGCGGCCGCGCGAGATTGCCAAGATCGGGCATGCGCAGCCGGCCCGAGCTGTTGGCGCGCGCCGGACGCATGGGCTGGGTGGTTTCGACCGTGGTGATCGGTTCAGCGATCACCGGGCGCGCAACGGCCGGCTGCGGTGCTGAGCCGGCGCCCGGCTTTTGCGGCAGTGAGGCGGCCTTACCGGCGGTCGCCCGGCCCGGCAGGCGCAGGTTCTTCAACGCCTGCGGCAACTGCCACCCCTGCCGATGCCAGACATAGGCGCCGAACGCGACGAGGGCCACCAGGCTCAACAACCCAGCCCACAGGGCATACGGCGTCGCCCGCGCCGTCATCGTCGCCGCGGCTGGTTGAACGATCTTGGCCGGCGGCGCCGCGACAAACACCGTCGCGGTCGGACTCAGGCCCTCCAGCCCCAGCTCGTCCACAACCCGGATCTGCACGGTGCGGGTCAGGCTCTCGGTGATCCCTGTCAGGGGCCAGTCGATCGCCTCGCCGCCCGCAGTTGCCCGGGCTGCGACGTCGCCGTCGACCAGGAGTTCGACCGAGCGCAGGGTGCGGACATGGCCGTCCGAGAAGTTCAGCGAGTACGGGATTACGAGCGTCGCATCGCTGGTCGCCGGCTCGGCCGATTCAGGCAGGGTGCCGAGCGCCACCGCCGGCGGCTCAACGCGCAATTGGAAGACAGCTTCGCGGGTGCGCACGATCTGGCTATTGGCCAGCTCGACCGAGACGCCCAGGCGATGTTGCCCCGTCTCGTTCAGCATCGAGCGGTATTCGATCTGATATTGGCCGCGTTCGGCGGCCAGTGTGTCGAACACCGGAGCGAGGCTATCATCGCCGGCGAGGTAGATGTGGACGCCGCCGGTTTGCTCGGCCAGCGACTGAAGCGCCTGGGCGCCCGGACCTTCCTGCGTGCCGTCCGGTCCGACATAGATCGTGATGACCTTGATGCCGGCGCTCTGGGCGCGTTGCACGAGTGTCTCGACATCGACCGGCACGTTATTGTCGGCCAGCCCGTTGGACGCGAACACCACGATGCGGCGCATGCCGGGGCGGGTGGTCGCATCGCTGGCGATATCGATCGCGCGCGTCAGAAGAGCAATGTGGTCGGTCGCACCGGCGAACTCGGTGGCATAGCGGTCAAGGGCCTCGACCATGGGCCCGCGCGTGCTGGCATGAATCAACAGCTCTTGCTCGGGCGTGATCAGGCTGATATCGTCGAGGCTGGGCTGCAGGCCGTCTTCCGCTTGAGCGAAGGCGTTGATGCCCAGACGCAGGTAATCGAGGCGGGAATTTCCACGCAGATCGCGGGTTTTGAATGTGGGCCCAACGTCGAGCGCGAACACAGTCTGTACGCCGAGTGTGACGGCCCGAACCACCGTTGGCGGAACATCTTTGCCGTTTTCAGAGAGGGTGAACGCGCTTTCCGACAAATCCGCGACGGGTGAGCCATCGGCGCCGGTCACGGTCAGGTACGCAAACATCCTTGGGAAGTTGTTCGCGTCAACTGCTGTGATGGCGGCAAGCGGAGCGCCCGTTGTTTCTGCACGAACACCGGCGACAGGCCATTGGACCAGCACTGCCACGGCAAACAGGGCGCGTAAAAACCACATACGCATACCCCGCCATTCTAGCATCGCCGGTCCGGAGGGCAATTTCCATAACCCAGAGCTGCACGGAGTTTGATGATTTCGTAGGGCAATCGTAGGGGAAACGTACATAATTTTACCGAAAAACAACCACTTTATGTATACAAAAACACCCTTGAAATACTGCTCCCTCGGTCCGATTTAGGGAAATCCCCCGACGTGGGTTGAGCTGCAAAGGGGGACGAAAACGGCCTGTGCCCAGGATCTCCTGAGCACAGGCCCAATGCCAAAACAGAGTCGATCAGGTCAGGCTACGCTGCGACGGCCGGCAGCGGAGTCGCCACCGCCTGCGCGCCAGTGAGTTGCCGGAATGCCAGGGTCCAGGCAGACGTGGACCACGTGTTCAAGATGCCCCCCAGGACGATCAGCACCGGCAGGTACAACGCGCCGCACACGATGCTCGGCAGGAAGGCCGCCAGATCCGGCTGCGTGTTTTGAGCCGCATTGCCGATCAGGATGAACAGGGTCGGCAGTACCGCCAACACCATGGGCAGAGCCACGATCAGGCCGACCAGGAAGCTGATCACGATCGTGATCAAACCGAGCACAAGCACCGGCGCCCAGTTCTGGCGCAGGAAGGCCCAACTCTTTCGAAGCGAGTCCACCACGCCGACACCTTCAAGCACGATGTAATACTGGGCGAAGAACTGCCAGATCGAGATCGCGATGGCGACCGGGACCAACACGCAGATCAAAGGGATCAGACACAACGCCAGGATCCCGCCCGACAACACAACCAGACCGCCGGTCACGGCCGCGACCAGCAGGATCGGTACCGTGATGAGCAAGGTCAGCAGAAAGAGCGGCACGATCTTGCTAACACCGACGGCCCAGGCCTCTCCAAAGCTCACGCTGCCGGTCGAGTCGACCGCGGCGGCCCCGTGGATCAGACCCGCCTCGCCGATCAATCCCAGCACGTAGACGATCAGCCCGACGAGCAGGATCGCGCAACCGATGCCGATGATCCACGGCAGGTATTGCTGGAAGTCCATGTTCCTGAACTGCTCCAGCTGCGGCGGCAAGTCGACGCCGCCCTGGCTATTGACCTGGACGTTGCTGTTGTTTCCGCCGCCTGAGCTGCCGCCCCGGCTGCAACCAGCCAGAATGCCGAAAATCCAGAGTACCTTGTGGCGCCATGTGACCTGCCAGGCGCGCGAAAGGATGGAACCATAATCCAGTGATGCGTTCATAAGTGCCTCCACCCTCCATACGGATCGCGGTGTCCGCGGTTGCGATTCGGGCCAACACCGTGCCGGTATCTCGAGGGCTCGCCCCAAACGCCTGTGAGGGGCAAGTTGCAGCACGCTAACCGCGGGCGTGGGAGTCGGCGGCGTGCCGATAGACGAGCGTTTGCAGGATATTGGTGTAGGCCGCGCCGCCGAGGATGGCGACCAATAGCGGGGCGCCGCACACCAGCGCAACAGCGCCGCTGGTGACCGGGGCGACCAGGCCGCTGTCTGGCCAGAGCCAGACCATCGTGACGACCAGGATCCCGGGCACGGCCAGCAACCCGATCGCCAGCGACCAGACCAGCGTGACAGCCATGACCAGGACGAAGCCGACCCAGCCCTTCTTGAACACAGCCCAGGCGCGGCCTGGCGCCTCCCGGCCGCGCACATCGTCCAGGCTGAGCGCCAGCACCAGGAGCAGAAAGACCACGCTCCCGATCACGTTAATAGGCGTCAGGATCGGCCGAACCGCCGCCGACATCGTGACCGGCGCGCCAAGTGTCACCAGCAGGATCGGCAAGAGCGACAGAATGCTGAGCACGGCGCCCAGGGTCAGGCTGAGCGCCACGATGCGCGCGAAGCGGGCTCGACCCAGCGCCAGGCTCTCACGCACCGACGACCCGGCGCCGGGCTGCATGGCTCGGGCCGCGACGCGGTAGATCGCGGCCAACAGCACCTGCGTGACCCCGGTGAAGATCACGACCAGGGCCAGCCCACCGATCCAGACCACGGGCGCCAGATCGGGGGAGAGGCTAACCAGCACGGTCCGTGCGGAGTTCGGCAACAGGGCCGGGTCGATCTCGCGGAGCGTCCCGAGCGCGCCAAAGACGGCGCTGACGATCATGGCCGGGAGCCCCGCGACCAGGAGCAGCGCGTGCAGGATCCAGAGCGTCGGCTGCGTGCGCGTGATGCGCCACGCCTCGCTCGCCAGGGAGGTCAGATCCATGCCGGGTGGGTCATTCCCACTCGATCGTGGCCGGCGGCTTTGACGAGATGTCGTAGACCACGCGGTTGACGCCCTTGACCTCGTTGACGATCCGGCTCGAGATCCTGGCCAGCAGGTCGTAGGGCAGGCGGGCCCAATCGGCGGTCATGAAGTCGTCGGTGGTGACGGCCCGGATCGCGCAGGTCTCCTGATAAGTCCGCCCGTCGCCCATCACGCCGACCGAGCGCACCGGGAGCAGGACCGCGAAGGCCTGCGACGTTCCCGCGCTGGCGCCGGCGCCAGCGGTCCGCAGCATGCCGGCTGCGCCCAGCTCGTCGGTCACGATCTTGTCGGCGGCACGCAGCGTCTCGAGCCGCTCCCAGGTCAGGTCGCCCAGACAGCGCACGGCCAGGCCCGGGCCGGGGAAGGGTTGGCGCCAGACCAGGGCCTCGGGCAGACCGAGCTCGATGCCGACTTTCCGCACTTCATCCTTGAACATGTAACGCAACGGCTCGACCAGCTGGAAGTTGAGATCCGGAGGCAGGCCGCCGACGTTGTGATGGCTCTTGATCTTGGCCGCCGACTGGCGCTCCGGGCCGCGCGATTCGATCACGTCTGGATAGATCGTGCCCTGCATCAGGAAGCGTGCCTCGGCGCCGTCGAGCGCGCGCCGCGCCTCGCGTTCGAAGATGCGGATGAACTTCTCGCCGATGATCTTGCGCTTCTCCTCCGGGTCGGTGACGCCGGCGAGCGCGTCGAGGTATTCCTCGGCGGCGTTGACGGCCACCAGCCGGGCATGCAGGGTTTCATTGAAGGCGCGGACCACGGCCTGCGGCTCGCCGGCGCGCAACATGCCGGTGTCGACGAAGATGCAGGTGAGCTGGTCGCCGACGGCCCGCTGGACGAGCGCGGCGGCCACCATCGAGTCGACGCCACCGCTGACGGCCGCGATCACGGCAGCGTCACCCACCTTGGCGCGGATGTCGGCCACCGCGGACTCGACCATGCTGCCCGGCGTCCAGTCGGCGCGCACGCCCGCCACCTGAATGAACGCGGCCAGGATGTCGCGCCCGCGCTCGGTGTGGTTGACCTCGGGGTGAAACTGGATCGCGTAGATTCTGCGCGCCGGATCCTCGAAAGCCGCGATCGGGCAGTTGTCGGAGGTCGCCGTGATGGTGAAGCCCGGCGGCACGCGGTCGACGCGATCGCCATGGCTCATCCAGACCTGAAAGGGCTCCGGCTGCGGCAGGATCTGGCTCGCGGCCCCGGTCGGGATCAGGGCGGCGCGGCCATACTCGCGCTCGTCCGAGGCGAGCACGTGCCCGCCGAGCGTCTTGGCCAGCGCATGCAGGCCGTAGCAGATGCCCAGGATCGGCTTGCCCGAAGCGACGACGTAGCCGGGGAGCTGCGGCGCGTCGGCGTCGTAGACCGAATTGGGTCCGCCGGAAAGGATGTAGGCCGTCGGCTGGAGCGCCTGCACCTTCTCGGCTGGCGCGTCCCAGGGGAAGATCTCGGAGTAGACGTTGAGCTCGCGGATCCGGCGAGCGATGAGCTGGGTGTACTGCGATCCAAAATCAAGGATGGCGATGGTTTGCATGCGCCAATGATAGGCGAAAACACGCGGCCCGCGCAGCGCGCGGGCCGCGTGTTTTCGCCCAAAAAACCAGGCGTGTGGATTGTGTTATTCCGCGAAGATGATCTGACCGTCGGCCATGCTGCTGATGATGGCCAGCGACTCGATCGGCACGTTCAGGCTCTGGAGCAGGGCGCGCCCGCCTTCGAAGGTTTTTTCGACCAGCGCGCCGATGCCCGTGATCGACGAGCCGGCCACCTGGGTCAGGCGCACCAGGCCCATGATCGTCTGACCGGTGGCGAGGAAGTCATCGATGATCAAGATCTTTTCGTGGCTGCCCAGGACCTCGGGTGAGACGATCAGTTCGACCGTGCGGCCCTTGGTGTGCGAGGGCGTCAACGTCAGGAAGACCTCGTTGGGCATGGTCACGGGCTTGGCCTTGCGCGCGTACACGACCGGCAGACCCAGGTACTTGGCCGTCATGAGCGCGGGCGCGATACCCGAGATCTCGGCGGTGAGGATCTTGGTCGAGCCGAGCTGCGCGAAGCGACGCGCCAGCTCGGCGCCGCAGGCGTCCATCAATTCGGCATCGACCTGGTGATTGATGAAACCGTCGACCTTGAGGATGCCGTTGCCAAGGTTGCGGCCGTCGTGTTTGATGCGGTCTATGAGGGCTTGCATGAGTCGCGATTCTATCAGCGTTTCGCCTCTCGGGTCCTGGAAAAGATAAGCGAAAACGGGTGCCTGGCGGCGAAAGGCTTCGCCGCCAGGCACCCGTTTTCGCCGAACTGTCTCCGCCGACGGGCACTGGCTTGTGATAGCCCGTCGAGACAGGCGAAGGAACGGGGAAGAGAGCATGATCGATCTGGCCATACGCAACGGGGTTCTGTCGGATGGCACGCACCAGGCCGCGCTGGCGATCGATCGCGGGCGCATCGTGGCGTCGATGCCGATCTCGAGTTCGAGGCCGCGCGGGTCCTCGACGCGCAGGGCGGGCTGATCGTCCCCGGTTTCGTCGAGAGCCACATGCATCTCGACGTCGCCCTGATGAACGATGCCGAGCGACCCGGGCGACCGACGTCGTTCGAGACACCGGCCGAGCTCAACCGGATGATGGATGAGCGGCGGGCGGCCTTCACGCGTGAGGACATCGAGCAGCGCGCGACGCGGGCGCTGCGATTGGCATCGCGGCACGGCATTACAAGCCTGCGGGCGCAATGCCACATCGACGCCGCCGTTGGGCTGAAGCACCTCGAGGCGCTTCTGTCGGTGCGCCAGGCGCTGGCCGATCGGGTCAGCGTGCAGATCGTGTGTTTCCCGCACCAGGGCCTGCTCGATCAGCCGCGCACGCTCGACCTGTACCGCGAGGCCTTTCGTCTGGGTGCAGACGTCATGGGCTGCGCCAGCAACCTCGATCCGCGCGCGGCGGGCATCGCAGGAGTCCGACGGCACATCGACACCGCGTTCGATCTGGCGATGGCGTTCGACGTCGACCTCGACCTGCATGCCGATCTGGGGTTGCCCGAGCAGGTGACGCTCGACGAGCTGAAGACCGTGTATGCCGCGCGACGGGCGCTCGAGGTCGACTACGTCGGACGGATGACGGCCGGGCATGTCTGCGTCCTGGATTCGGCCGAGCCGGCCGCGATCGAGGCGATCCGCGCGGCGCAGATGAGCGTGATCAGTCACGCCGGATCTGTATCGACTGGGTCGCACCGACCGGCGCGGCGTGCGCCGCGGACTGACGCGAGTCAAGGCGTTGCTGAAGGCCGGCGTGAACGTGGCCTTCGCATCCAACAACGTGCGTGACGCCTATCGGCCGCTCGGCAACCTCAACCTGCTCGAAGAAGGCCTGATCCTGGCCTACGGCGCGCACATGGACACCGTGGCGGAGCTGGAAACCCTGCTGGAGATGTGCACGACAAACGCAGCCCGGGCCTTGAGGCTTGAGGATTATGGGCTGGCCGTGGGCGATCGCGCCGACCTGGTCGTGCTCGATGCGCCCACGCCGTCGGCGGCGGTGGTCGATCAGGCCGAGCAGATTTTCGTCGTCAAGAAGGGCAGGGTGGTCGCCGAGAATACGCGCACCGACGATCTGACACTGCCGGGTTGAGCGGCACACACCGGGTCTGCGGTGGGCCGACTCGCCGGCTCGTTTCAGAGATGATAGAAGGCCTGATAAGTACCCGCGGCGACGAAGCCGAGTTTCTCGGCCAGGGCACACGACTCCGGGTTGGCGGCATCCCAGTTCGGCCGCAGTCCGCGGCGCAGACACTCCAGCACCAGGCAGGCGGCCAGCGCCGTGGCCACGCCCTGGCGACGGCACGGCTCGGCGACGAAGACGCTGACCTCGAGACCGCGGCTGTTCACGAGCGAGCCATACGCGGCGCCGATCGGCCCGCCCTCAAGGAGCAGCGTGTAGCCGACGCTGCGCGCGACGAAGTCCTCGGCGGAGCCGAAATCGGCCACGTCCAGCAACGGTTCAGCGCCGGCCGCAAGCTGCGACGCCAGCGCGACGTCGACGGCTCGCGTGTGTGGGCCGTGCGGCGATGTCGCCAGCAAGGCTTGCAGGTGTGCGACGTTCAGGCGCTCGGTGGCGAAGCTATAGCGCGGGAAGCCGCGCAGGTCCGGGCCGAACACCGCTTGAGCGCGCTCGTGCCAGCCGGGCATCGAAGGCATCAACAGGCCAAAGGCGGGCAGCGCGCGCATCAATGCCTCGGCCGCCGGGCCTTCGGCCTCGCCGGCGAAATACCAAAACGGGCCGACAGTGATGGCGAAGACGGTGGGGCTGGCGACCGAATCGACCAGGGCCCGACCCAGCTGGCCTTCGATGGCGCAGTCGATGGCGGTGTCAACCCGAGGGCAGTACCGAAAAGCGGCGGCCAACCTCAGCCGGTGGGTGGGTGTTAAGGAATACGGTTCGGGCATGGGGCACCTGTCGCGTTCGATCCGTTATGACGGAGCCGGCGCTTCGTCCTCGGGCGTCAGCCAGTAATCGCCGCCGCCGCGCTCGCGCCGCATGAAGCCGAACTCGACCAGATCACGGCGAAGCGAGGCATAGTCGGCATGCACGTCGGTCAGGATGGCGTTGACCTCGCGCTCACTATAGCGACGGCCGGGTTCGAAACGCGTCGCGAGCCAGCGCAGGATCGCGAGCCAGCGCTTTTCTTTGGAAGGAAAGCGGGTGAGTCGCCCGGAGACCGTGTACTCCGCCACGATCTTCTTGTCCTCCGGGCTGAGCGGCAGCGGGTCGATCCAGGTCGTGTCGTTGACCGCATCGGCCGGCTCCTCGAGCGGCTTATCGAGGTCGGCCACGTAGGCGCGGTAGCGCGCCAGCCGATCGGGGTTGAGGCGATAGAAGCGCTGGGTTCCGGCCATCCGCAGTTGGAGCAGGCCGGCGGCATGCAGCTTCGCGATGTGGTGCGAGACCGTCGGCTCACTGAGCCCAAGACGTTCGGTCAGCTCACCGGCTGCATATTCGCGCTCCGCCAGCCACGACACCATCTGCAAACGGCTCGGGTCGGCCAGCGCCTTCATGAGGGAAAGAACATCGGGCAATTCTGTGCGTCGCATGGTCGCTCACAAGGACGGTCGGTCACCGGTTTGTGGCCAGCCGGAAGGGTCGGAAAATT
>WBZS01000399.1_pt1 | contig 59292 bp, 52 predicted proteins | sample 5204201 | NCBI WGS metagenome assembly WBZS01 (sample SAMN12344357, study PRJNA552823) | activated sludge metagenome | biome: Activated sludge suspended growth; feature: Nitrification reactor; material: Wastewater; isolation source: activated sludge from nitrification reactor of wastewater...
GCATCGTGCGGACGTAGTCGCCCATGGACGCCAGGGCGGCGTCCGGCGGGCGGATCACCAGATCGACGCCCTCGCCGAGCACGTTGAGGTCGCCGTCGGTCACGAGCGCCGCCACCTCGACCAGCGCGTCGGCGCCGGTGTTGAGGCCGGTCATCTCACAGTCGATCCACACGAGTCGGTCGGTCACGACGACCACTGTAGAGCCAGGAAGTGGATAGGCTGGGCGCGGCCCGACCCGGCGACGAGCCGACCCACCAGCGAGGGAGCACGATGGACCCGAACAACCTCCAGGACATCCTCGTGGAGGCCCCCGCGCAGCGGGAGAACCTGCGGCAGTTCATCGACAAGCTCGTGCTCGAGGGCTACACCGTCGGGGACGCGAAGGGGTCCGACCCCGAGCTGATCGATCCGGGCGGCCGCGCGGTGGAGACCTGGCGGCAGGACTACCCGTACGACGAACTCCTCAGCCGCGAGGCGTACGAAGAGGAGAAGTACAAGCTCCAGGTCGAGTTGCTCAAGTTCCAGTACTGGGGCCAGGACCATCAGATGAAGCACATCATCTTGTTCGAGGGCCGCGACGCCGCCGGCAAGGGCGGCACGATCAAGCGCTTCACCGAGCACCTGAACCCACGGGCGGCACGCGTCGTCGCGCTGACCAAGCCGACCACCACCGAGCAGGGGCAGTGGTACTTCCAGCGCTACATCAACCACTTCCCCACCTGGGGCGAGATCGTGATGTTCGACCGGTCTTGGTACAACCGCGCGGGCGTCGAGCGCGTGATGGGGTTCTGCAGCGACGGCGAGTACGACACGTTCATCCGCCAGGCCCCCGACTTCGAGCGCATGATCATCGACTCGGGCATCCACCTTACGAAGTTCTGGTTCTCGGTCACCCAGCGCGAGCAGCGCACCCGGTTCGCCATCCGTCAGATCGACCCGGTGCGCCGTTGGAAGCTCTCGCCGATGGACCTGGAGTCCCTCGACCGCTGGGAGGACTACACCGCCGCCAAAGAGGCCATGTTCGCCGCCACCGACAGCGACCACGCCCCCTGGACGACCGTTCGCAGCAACGACAAGAAGCGGGCGCGGCTCAACGCGATGCGGGCATTCCTCAACCAGTTCGACTACGAGGGACGCGACGACTCGGTGGTCCACGACCCCGACCCGCTGATCGTCGCGCGCGGACGCGACACCGTCGGCGACTGAGCGGGTCGCGTCCGTTCAGGACGCCGCCCGTCCGGACGCCGTGACGTCACGACGTCGTCTGTGGCGCTGGCCGCGCCCAGTGCCACAGCCAGCCGGCCCCCAGGACGCCGACCGCCCCGACGGCCACGCACGCCCAGGCCAGGGGCGCCACGGCGGTGATGGCGCTGATCGCCAGGGGGCCGGCCGCCTGGCCCAGTCCGGTGGTGAGCCGCCACCCGGCGAGGAACTGGGGGCGGCCAGAAGCCGGCGAGGCGTCCGAGCCCATCGTCATCACGACCCCCGAGCTGATGCCGTTGCCGAGCCCCAGCGCGACGGCCACCGACGCGATGCCCGCCACGGAAGCGGCGAGCGGCAGCAGCCCGAAGCACGTGCCCATGATCACCATGGAGGGGACGGCCACGGCGCGGCGTCCGAGGCGGTCCATCATCGAGCCGCCCACGTAGAACAGCATCAGGTCGACGCCCGAGCTGGCGGCGAAGATCAGGCTGGTGGTGGCGGCGTCCAGGCCCTGGGCGGCGGACCACAGCGGCAGCAGGACGTCGCGGGAGGCCCGCACCAACATCAGCCCGGCCGCCCCAAGCCCGATCGTCAGGTAGGTGCGGGCGTGGGTGCGCAGGACGGGCCACAAGGCGACCTGGGCGGACGCCGGGTCCTCGCCCTGCGGCGTCACGTCGGGCAGCCGCGCGGTGATGCCGGCGGCGACCAGCGACATGCTTGCGGCGAAGAGGAACGCCGCCGGAAGCCCTTGCCAGGCGACGATCGCGGCGCCGGCGAGTGGCCCCGCGAACGAGCCCAGCCGCATCACGCCGCCCAGCGTCGACAACGCGCGGGCCCGGAACCGGAACGGGACCACCTCGGTCACGAACGTCTGCCGGGCGATGCCGATCAGCGACGACACCACGCCGATGACGAAGACCGCCATCCCCAGCAGGGCGGTGGTGGGCGCGAAGAAGGCGGCGACGAAGAGGGCCGCGTCGGCGATCATCGCCGCCACCAGTGAGCGCTTCTCGCCGAAGCGACCGGCGATCACCCCGGCCGGCAGCGCGCCAACCAGACCTCCCAGGCCGAGCATGGTCACCACGAGCGCCGCCTCGGACGTCTGCGCGCCCAGCTGCAGCGCCCGCAACGCCAGCAGCGGCGTGACCGCGCCGATGCCCATCGTGGACAGGGCCAGCGGCACGTAGATCGTCGCCGCGAGCGTCCGCCATTGCTGGGGGGTGAGGCGGTCGGGCGGCACGGGGAGAACCTACACCGGGGGTCCCGGCACCCCGGCGTACACTCGTCGCGACCGGCCCCCGTAGCTCAGGGGATAGAGCAGCGGCTTTCTAATCCGTCGTGCGGAGGTTCGAATCCTCCCGGGGGCGCCGGGCGCGGGCGGGTTCAGGGACTGTCGCCGGCACCCGATACCATCGGGCGCGGCATGCACACCTCCCCGGACTGGGTCCTCACCCTCGGCGACGCCGACCTCGAGCGGCGCTTCGGCGCCGAGACTCTGGGGCGCGGGCGCGCCTACGCGCGGGCGTCCCGGGTGGGCCGCATCACGCGCTCCGGGGCGCTGGTCATGGCCGAGGTGCGCGGCTCCGACTTCCACGTCTACCGCACGTCGGTGGTCTGCCAGGCGGGTCCGGCGTCGCTGGTGGCCACGTGCACGTGCCCGGTCCGGCGCGACTGCAAGCACGCCGCGGCGCTGCTGCTGCACCTGCGCGCGGCGTCCCAGCGCCGGGCCACGCCCACCTGGCGCCAGGCGCTCGACCCGCTGCTGCACCGCGCCGAGCCGGGGTGGGGCGGCGCCGCGCTGGCGCTCCAGCTCAACGACCGCGGCTACGGGCTCACCCTGCGTCCCCTCAAGCGCGGTCAGCGCGACGCGTGGGTGAAGTCGGGTGCGACGTGGGACGACCTGCGTTACCTGCACGCCGGCTTCGACCCGGGCCAGCGCGAGGCCCTGCTCGCTCTCGCGGCGTCCCGGCGCCGCGACGATTACGGCTACGGCGCCCGCGCGGACGCACTGCCGCTGGCCTCGCTGCGCGCCGACGCCTGGGAGGCGCTGCGCCGCGCGGTCGCCGTCGGCGTCCCGTTGCTGGCCGGGGAGGGTCCCGGACGCCAGCCGCTCGCGCCCCCCCTGCTGGTCGACGCGATCGAGCCGGTGCTCACCGTCGACGCCGACGGCGACGGCCTGCTCCTGACCCCGGCGATCCGCCTGGCCGACGCCGAACGCGTGCACGTGCCGCCCCGCGAGGCCTACGTCGGACGCCCGCCCCACGGCATCGCCGGCGAGTTCGACGGCCGGCTCGTGCTGGGTCCGCTGAGCCGACCCCTGGACGAGGCCGAGCACGGGCTGTTCCTGGTCACGGGGCCGGTCCGCGTCCCGGCCGAGGAGCGGGCGCTGTTCGCCGCCGGGTTCCTGCCGCAGCTGCGCCGCCGCCTCGGCGTCGAGGTCGCCACGGGGGTCGACCTGCCCGAGCCGCCCCCGCCGCGCCTGGTGTGCCGCGTGCGGTTCGCACACGCGGACCGCGGGACGGCGTCCGTCACCTGGGCGTTCCGCTACCGGCTGGGGGAGCAGACCCACGACCTCGCGCTGTCGCCGCACGTTGCGGAGCCCCAGCTGCGCGACCTCGCCGCCCAGGCCGCGCTGGCGGCGTCCGTGCCGGAGGGCCCCTGGCGGGCCACCTCGCCGTCCGGGGCGGCCGAGCTGCTGGACGCCGTGCTGACCGGCCGCACGCTGATCCGATTCGCCTCCGAGGTGCTGCCCGAACTGCGGACACGCGACGACGTGGACGTCGAGCTGGACGCCGAGCCCCCTGCGTTTCGCGAGGCCGAGGAGGCGCCCACGGTGTCGCTGCGGGTCACCGACTCGACCGAGGGCGACTGGTTCGACCTCGGCGTCGAGGTGACGGTGGGCGGCGAACGGGTGCCGTTCGGGGAGTTGTTCGCCGCGCTGGCCTCGGGTGAGGACCACCTGCTGCTCGACTCCGGCACGTGGTTCTCCCTCGAGCTGCCCGAGCTCGAGCGCCTGCGTGTCCTCATCGCCGAGGCCCGCATCCTCCTCGATCACGACGGCGACAGCCTCCACCTCCGCCCCGAGCACGCCGGGCTGTGGCAGGAACTGGTGTCGCTCGGCGTGATCGCCGAGCAGTCGGCGGCGTGGCGGGCGTCCGTCGCCGGCCTGCTGGACCACGCCGAGCTGCCCGACGTCCGCCCTCCGGAGGGGCTCAGGGCCACCCTGCGCCCCTATCAGCAGGTCGGGTTCGCGTGGCTGACCTTCCTGTGGCGGTCGCGTCTGGGCGGCGTCCTGGCCGACGAGATGGGGCTCGGCAAGACGCTCCAGGCCCTCGCCCTGGCCCAGTCGCTGCACGAGCAAGGCGAGCTCGACGCGCCGCTGCTCGTCGTGGCCCCCACCTCGGTGCTGGGCACCTGGGCCGCCGAGGCGCACCGGTTCACCCCCGAGCTGAATGTCGTGGCGATCACCGAGACCGGGACGCGGCGCGGGCTGGGGCTGGCGTCCGCCATAGCCGGGGCGCACATCGTCCTCACGTCGTACACGTTGCTGCGGCTGGAGGAGGACGAGTATCGCGCCCTCGACTGGTCGGCCGTGCTGTTGGACGAGGCCCAGTTCGTCAAGAACCACGCCTCCAAGGCGTACCGGGCGGTGCGGCGGCTGCGGTCGCGGCTGAAGGTGGCCCTGACCGGCACCCCGCTGGAGAACAACCTCATGGACCTCTGGTCGCTTCTGTCGATCACCGCCCCGGGGCTGTTCCCCGACCCGCGGGCGTTCACCGAGGCGTACCGGCGTCCGGTGGAGTCCGGAGACGCCGAGGCCCTGGCCCGGCTGCACCGCCGCATCCGGCCCCTGATCCTGCGCCGCACCAAGGCGGCCGTGGCCACCGAGCTGCCCGACAAGCAGGAGCAGGTCGTCCCGGTCCCCCTGGCCCCGGCCCACCGCCGCCTGTACGACCGGCACCTGGCCCGCGAGCGGCAGAAGGTGCTCGGGCTGGTCGGCGACCTGACTCGGAACCGCATCACCATCCTTCGGTCGCTAACCCTGCTGCGGCAGCTCAGCCTCGCCCCCGCCCTCGTCGACGCCGACTATCCGGCGCAGTCGGCCAAGATAGACACGCTCGTCGAGCTGCTGGGCGAGATCATCTCCGAGGGTCACCGCGCGCTGGTGTTCAGCCAGTTCACGGGTTTCCTGGCGCTGGTGCGCAAGCGCCTGGACGCCGAGGACATCGCGTTCGAGTACCTCGACGGCCGCACCCGCGACCGGCCGGCGCGCATCGCGTCCTTCCGCGAGGGCGACGCGCCCGTCTTCCTGATCAGCCTCAAGGCCGGCGGCTTCGGGCTGACCCTGACCGAGGCCGACTACGTGTTCATCCTCGACCCGTGGTGGAACCCGGCCGCCGAGACCCAGGCCATCGACCGCACCCACCGCATCGGCCAGGACAAGCCGGTGAACGTGTACCGCCTGGTCAGCCAGGACACGATCGAGGAGAAGGTGGTCGCCCTCCAGGAGCGCAAGCGCGACCTGTTCGCCTCCGTCGTCGGCCGGGCGTCCGACGTGGCGGCGCCGCTGTCCGCCGCCGACATCCGCGGGCTGCTGGACGCCTGAGCGTCCGGGCTAGTCTTGTGCGCATGTCGACCGAGACCCTGGCCCAGCGCGACCTGCGCGCCAACGGCATCTGGGCCGACCCCGCCCCCGGCCCGGGGCGCCACTGGGCCACCCGGGTGCTGCGCAGCCCGTGGACGTGGGTCACCCTCGGCGCCACGCTGGTCTTCGCCGCCTGCCTGGGCTGGATGTACTGGACGGTCACCCGCGACGTGCCCGTCCGCGACGGCGTCATCCCGGGGCTGAACTTCGCCGCCATCCGCCGGGCCGCCGGGCTGGCCCTGCCGACGCTGGCCGTGTGGCTGGTGCTGTTCGTGTGGCTCGACCGCTACCGGCCGTCCAAACCGCTGCTGTGGTATCTGGCGCTGGGCTGGGGGGCGTGCGTCTCCACGGCGGCGTCCATGCAGCTCAACACCTGGGCGTCCCAGGAGATGGCGATCACCGGCGACGGCGACCCCACCCAGGGCGCGCGAGCCGCGGTCTTCGTGGCGCCGTTCGTCGAGGAGGCCACCAAGGCCACCGTCTTGTTCCTCATCGCGATCGCGGTGCGCTACCGGGTGGTGAGCAAGTTGCAGGCCGTCGCGCTGGCGGGGCTGTCGGCCGCCGGGTTCGCCTTCACCGAGAACATCCTCTACTACAGCCGCGTCATCGTGTACGCGTCTGTCACGATCGAGGCGGGCGACCCCGAGCAGGCGCTGGCCGAGATCGTCCGGTTGCGCGGCCTGATCACGGCGTTCGGCCACCCCCTGTTCACGATCATGACCGGGCTCGGCCTCGTGATCGCGCTGCGCACGCGCAGCAAGGTCGTCCGCATCCTCTCGCCGCTGATCGGCTTCCTGGCCGCCGCGGGCCTGCACATGCTGTTCAACTTCGTGGCCAGCGTCGGCGGCCAGGCCCAGCCGCTGCTGTACTTCACGGTGGCCCTGCCGCTGGTCGCCTTCGTCGTCTTCCATGCGATCACCCAGGTGCTGGTGGAAGGACGCCGGCACACCGCCCGCCTGGCCGACTACGTGATGATGGGCTGGCTGCCCGACACCGACGTGCGAGCGTTCTCCCGGCAGCGGACGCGGTGGGCGTCCGTGCTGATCTCGCTGACCTACGGGTGGCGGGCCCTCGTGGCCACCGTCTCGTTGCAGCGGGTCATGTCCGAGCTGGTGTACCTGCGCGACGCGCAGGTGCGCGGCACTATCGACGCCGCCGGCCACCTGCGCGAGCGCGCCCTCCTCGACCGGGCCGCCGGCCTGCGCGCCTTGGCCATCACCGACCCGCGCACCCAAAAGGTGCAACTGCCCCAGCTGCCCGCCTTCCTGCGCCGCCGCCGGCGAGCGCCGCAGCAGCCGCTTCCCCCGTGGGGGCCGCCCGGCCAGCCGCCCGTCACGACGGGCGCGTCCCCAGTAGGCTCACCGCAGTACTCGCCCGTCGATCCTCGATGGGGTCCACCGAAAGGCTGACACCAGATGAGCACCGCCGCTCTCGCCGAGGCGCTCGTCGCGCTGCGTGACACCCTGCGGGCGGTCCGGCTGCCGCTGATGTTGCCGGGCGGGGCGGACGCCGCGGCATCCGCACGCGAGCAGGTGGGGCAGCTCGACGACTACATCCTCCCGCGCCTGGCGAACCTCGACGCGCCGCTGCTGGCGGTGATCGGCGGCTCGACCGGCGCGGGCAAGTCGACGCTGGTCAACTCTCTGCTGGGCCGGGTGGTCTCGTTGCCGGGCGTGATCCGGCCGACCACCCGCAGCCCCGTCCTGGTGCATCACCCCGACGACGCCGAACACGTCCGCTCCGATCGCATCCTGCCGGGGCTGGCCCGCAGCCTGCAGCGGGCCAACGACACCAACACGCTGCAGCTGGTGGCCGAGCCGTCGCTGCCCCGAGGGCTGGCGTTGCTGGACGCCCCCGACATCGATTCGGTGGTCAGCGAGAACCGGACGCTGGCCGCCCAGCTGCTGGCCGCCGCCGACCTGTGGTTGTTCGTCACGTCGGCGGCCCGGTACGCGGACGCCGTGCCCTGGGAGTACCTCCGGGCCGCTGCGGAGCGGTCCGCGGCGGTCGCTGTGGTCTGCGACCGCGTGCCCCCCGCGGCGATGCTGGAGGTGCCGCCCCACCTCGGACGGCTGATGACCGAGCGCGGCCTGGCGCACTCGCCGCTGTTCGCCGTGCCCGAGACCGCCGTCGACGATCAGGGCCTCCTGCCGGACTCCGCCGTGTCACCCATCCGCGAGTGGCTGGCCACGCTCGCCGCCGACCGCCAAAGCCGCCAGGCGGTCGTCCTGCAGACTCTCGACGGCGCGATCGGCTCGCTGACCGTCCGCGCGCCGCGCGTGGCCGACGCCCTCGACGTCCAGGTCGAGGCGCTGCGCCGACTCCGCGCCGACGCCGAGGCCAGCTACGCCGAGGCCGTCCGCACCGTCGGCGTCCAGACCGCCGACGGCACGCTGCTGCGCGGCGAGGTGCTGGCCCGGTGGCAGGACTTCGTCGGCACCGGCGAGTTCATGCGCACCGTCGAGCAGAAGATCGGACGCCTGCGCGACCAGTTGATGAAGACGCTGCGCGGCGAGCCGCCCCAGGCGGCCGAGGTGAAGCTGGCGGTGGAGTCGGGGCTGGAGGCCTTGATCCGCGAGGAGGGGGACGCCGCCGCCGAGCGCGCCGAGGCGTCCTGGAATGCGCACCCGGCCGGCCGCGAGGTGCTGGCGGGCACGCGGGTCGACCTGTCCCGCTCGTCGGTGGGCTTCCCGGGCGAGGTGGCCCGGGCGATCCGCGACTGGCAGGGCGACGTGCTCGAGCTGGTCAGCGAGGTGGGGGCGTCCAAGCGGGCGACCGCCCGCTACCTGGCGCTCGGGGTCAACGGGCTGGGCGTCGCGCTCATGGTGGTCGTGTTCAGCCAGACCGGGGGCATCACGGGCGCCGAGGTCGGCGTGGCGGGCGGCACCGCCTTGCTGGCCCAGCGCCTGCTGGAGGCCATCTTCGGCGAGGACGCCGTCCGGCGGCTCGCCCGCCAGGCCAAGGAACAGCTGGACGCGCGCGTGCAGCGGCTCATGGACGCCGAGCTGGTGCGGTTCCACCACGTGCTCGCGGACACGGGCGTGGACGCCGGGCAGGCCGACGCCGTCCGCGCCGCCGTCGGCGCCCTGGAGGCGTGGCGCGGCCGCTCGGACGTTCGCATCGCGCCGGTGGAGCGCCCCGAGGTGGCCCCCGGGGCGGGCGTCCCGGCGATCGAGGGCACGGTGCTGGAGGCGGCCCCGTCCGCCGACGGTCGACGGGTGGTGGTCGACGATGCCTGAGCGCTCCCTTGTGCCGCGCGGGTTCGGGCTGCCGCCCACCCGCAGGCCCGCCCACGACGCGGCGGGGCTGGCCGGACGCCTGGCGGGGTTGGAGGAGTGCGTCGAGCTGAGCCGCGGGCGCTCGTCGGACGCCGTGGTCTCGGACGCCGACGCGGTCGTCCGCCGGGCCGGGCAGCGGCTCGCCCTATCGGGCGAGCACACCGTCGTCGCGCTGGCCGGGGCCACGGGGTCGGGCAAGTCGAGCGTCTTCAACGCGCTCTCCGGCACGCAGCTGGCGCGCACCGGCGTGACCCGGCCGACGACATCGGAAGCGATGGCGGTGGCGTGGGGCACCGAGCTGCCGGTCGCGCTGCTGGACTGGCTCTCGGTGGGGCGCCGGCACCTGATCGCGTCCGGGGCGGGCGCCTGGGACCGGGTCGTGCTGCTCGACCTGCCCGACCACGACTCGACCGAGGTCGCTCACCGCCTCACCGTGGACCGGCTCGTGGAACTCGTCGACATGCTCGTCTGGGTCGTGGACCCGCAGAAGTACGCCGACTCCGCGCTCCACGACGGCTACCTCAAGCCGCTGGCCGGCCACGCCGACGTCATGGTGGTCGTGCTCAACCAGGCCGACCGGCTCACCGACGACCAGTTGGCGCGCGCGTTGACCGACCTGCGCCGCCTGCTGGACGCCGAGGGGCTCGCCTCGACGCCGCTGCTGCCCGCCTCGGCGCTGACGGGCCGGGGCCTCGACGACCTGAAGGCGCTGCTGGAGCGCACGGCGTCCGAGAAGGCCATGGCGGCGCGCCGGCTGTCGGCAGACGTGACCCGGCACGCGGGGCTGCTGGCCGGCGAGCTGGGGCAGGGCCCGATCCCGGAGGTCTCGGGCGCGATGGTCGACCGGCTGAACGAGACGATGGCCGAGGCCGCCGGCGTCCCGGTGGTGGTGGACGGCGTGCTGCGCGCCTGGCGGCACAGGGGGAGCCTCGCCACCGGCTGGCCGATGGTGAGCTGGCTGCGGCGGTTCCGGCCCGACCCGCTGCGCCGCCTGCGCGTCGGGTTGTCGCGCACGCAGCTGAGCCCCACCGACGTGAGCCGCACGTCGCTGCCCAAGGCCACGAGCGTGCAGAAGGCCCGCCTGGACGCCTCGCTGCGCGGCCTGATCGACTCGGCCACCGAGGGCGTGCCCCGCGGCTGGGCCGATCAGGTGCGGGCCGCGGCCCGTCGGGGCGAGCGCACACTGCCTGACCGCCTGGACGCCGCCGTCGCGGGCGCCGACCTGCGGCTCGACTCGGGCCGGGGCTGGTGGGTGGCCGTGACCGTGTTGCAGTGGCTGCTGTTCGCGGCGCTGGTGGTGGGCGGGGCGTGGCTCTTGGCGCCGTGGGTGCTGGGGCTCCTGCAGGTGCCGGTGGCGCTGCCGTCGGTGACGTGGCAGGGCTGGCCGCTCCAGACGCTGCTGTTCGTGGGCGGCGTCGCGGGCGGCGTGGCGTTGGCCCTCCTCAGCCGTGCGTTCGTGGAGCTCGGGGCGCGCGTCAAGGCGCGCGGCGCCCGGCGCCTGCTGACCGAGGCGATCGCCGAGGTGACGGCGTCCGAGGTCGTCGACCCGGTGCGCACCGAGCTGGACCGGCTGGCCGCAGCCCGCCGCGCCGTCGAGCGGGCTCAGCGGTCCCGCTGACTTATCCACAGGCGCGAAAACTCGGTGGCGGATTCGGCCCCCCGATGCCGAATGTAGAGGCATCGAACCCCACAGGGAGGAGCCGGTCATGGAGGCACACATCAGCATTGCGGGCAACGTCGGCGGCAACGTCGACTTCAAGGAGAGCCCCGACTACGAGGGGCGCGCGGCCTTCAGCATCGCCTGCACCCCCCGGGTGCGGCGCAACGGGGCGTGGGTGGACGGCACGACCACCTGGTACCGCGTCACGGCGTGGCGCCGGCTGGCGCTGCACGTGCGCGACAGCATCGCCAAGGGGGACGCCGTGATCGTGGGCGGCCGGTTGTCGACGCAGCACTGGGTGGACGCGAACGGCGTCGAACGCGTCGACTTCACCATCGAGGCCGACTGGGTCGGCCACGACCTGCGCCGCGGCAAGGCCACGTTCGAACGGGAGCGGCTGCGGCCGCAGGCCGACGCGCCCGAGCACGGCCCGGCCGGCCCGCAGGAGCAACCGGAGCAGGTGGCGGCGGATCAGGCCGAGGAGGCGGTGGCGGCCGCCGCCTGAGCCGGCTCAGTCGCGCGTGAGGCGCCGGTGCTTGGACGCGTGCGGGCGTGCGGCCTCGGCGCCCAGGCGGGCGACCTTGTTCTCCTCGTAGTCGGCGAAGTTGCCCTCGAACCAGAACCAGCGGGCCTCGTTGTCGTCGTCGCCCTCCCACGCGAGGATGTGCGTCGCCACGCGGTCGAGGAACCAGCGGTCGTGGGAGATCACCACGGCGCAGCCCGGGAACTCGAGCAGGGCGTCCTCCAGCGACTGCAGCGTCTCGACGTCCAGGTCGTTGGTGGGCTCATCCAGCAGCAGCACGTTGCCGCCCTGCTTGAGCGTGAGGGCCAGGTTCAGCCGGTTGCGCTCGCCGCCGGACAGGACGCCGGCCAGCTTCTGCTGGTCGGGGCCCTTGAACCCGAACGACGCGACGTAGGCGCGCGACGGCATCTCGAAGTTGGCGACCTTGATGTGGTCCAGGCCGTCGGAGACGACCTCCCACACGTTCTTCTTCGGGTCGATGCCGGAGCGGCCCTGGTCGACGTAGCTGAAGGAGACGGTCTGGCCGACCTTGAGCTCGCCGCTGTCGGGGGCCTCCTCGCCGGTGACCATCTTGAACAGCGTGGTCTTGCCGACGCCGTTGGGGCCGATGATGCCGACGATGCCCGCGCGGGGGAGCGAGAACGACAGGTCCTCGATGAGCACCCGGTCGCCGAACCCCTTGGTGAGGTGGCTGGCCTGCAACACCTCGGCGCCCAGCCGGGGGCCGGGTGGGATGTTGATCTCGGCGAGGTCGATCGAGCGGTTGCGCTCGGCCTCGGCGGCCAGCTCCTCGTAGCGGGCCAGGCGGGCCCGGCTCTTTGCCTGGCGCGCCTTGGGGTTGGAGCGCACCCACTCGAGCTCGCGTTCGAGGATCTTGGCGCGCTTGGCGTCCTTCTTGCCCTCGATGGACAGCCGCGACCGCTTGGTCTCCAGGTAGGTCGAGTAGTTGCCCTCGTACGGGTGCAGCTTGGAGCGGTCGATCTCGCAGATCCATTGGGCCACGTTGTCGAGGAAGTACCGGTCGTGGGTGACCGCCAGCACCGCGCCGGGGTACGCCTTGAGGTGGCCCTCCAGCCAGTTGACGCTCTCGGCGTCCAGGTGGTTGGTGGGCTCGTCGAGCAGCAGCAGGTCAGGCTGCTGCAGCAGCAGCTTGGCCAGGGCGACGCGGCGGCGCTCGCCCCCGGACAGGATGTCGACGGGGCTGTCCGGCGGCGGGCACTGCAGCGCGTCCATGGCCTGGTGGAGCCGCGAGTCGACGTCCCAGGCGTTGCGGTGGTCGAGCTCGGTCTGGAGGGTGCCCATCTCCTCCATGAGGGTGTCGAAGTCGGCGTCCGGTTCGGCCATCTCCATGCCGATGGCGTTGAAGCGGTCGAGCATGGCGAGAGTGTCGGCGACGGCCTCCTCGATGTTCTCCAGCACCGTCTTGTGCTCGGTCAGCGGCGGCTCCTGCAACAGGATGCCCACCGTCTTGCCCTTGCCGAGGGCGGCGTCGCCGTTGTTGGGTCGCTCGAGCCCCGCCATGATCTTCAGCAGGGTCGACTTGCCGGCGCCGTTGGGCCCGACGACGCCGATCTTGGCGCCCTCGTAGAAGGACAGCGTCACGTTGTCGAGGATGAGCTTCTCGCCCAGCGACTTGCGCACGTTGTGCATGGTGAAGACGAATTCGGGCATGGAACGTCCTGTCGGGTGCGGAGGGGATCGCGGCCCAGTATAGGGGCCCCCTCAGGCGTGGGCGGCGAGCAGTTCGGCCAGCGTCAGAGACTGGCGTCCCCGCAGATCGGTGAGCTGCGTGCGGCAGGAGAACCCGTCGGCGAGCACGAGCGCGTCGTCGCCGGCGGCGTCGAGGGCGGGACCGAGGTGGGTCGCGAACACGGCCTTGCTGAACTCGTAGTGTCCGGCCATCATGCCGTGGTTGCCGGCCAGGCCGCAGCACCCGGACACCTTGACGACCGTCGCGCCCGTGCGGGCCAGCAGCGTCGCCTCGGCGGCCCACCCCATCACGGACGCCTCGTGGCAGTGGGGCTGCGCCACGATCGTGTGCCCCGACAGGTCGGGAACGGCGTAGTCGTCGTCCCGCGCCAGGAACTCGGAGAGGGTGCAGGTGGCCGCGGCCACCTCGGCCACGCGGGGGTCGTCGCCGACCAGCTCAAGGGCGTCGGAGCGCCACACGGCCAGGCAGCTGGGTTCGGTGCCCACGATCGGGACGCCGCGCGCGGCGTACGGGTGCAGCACCTCGGTGGCGTTCCGCAACTCGGCCACGGCGCCCTCGAGCTGGCCCGTCGTGATCCAGGTCAGCCCGCAGCAGGCCTTGCGCTCCAGCAGGCGCGGCGTCCAGCCGGCCCCGATCAGCACGGCCGCCGTCGCGGCCACGTTGTCGCCCTCGAACGCGTCCGAGAACGAGTCGACCCACAGCACCACCTCGCCGCGGGACGCCGGGGCGGGGTCGCGTCCCAAGGCGTCCCGGACGCTGCGGCGGTTCGAACGCGCCGCGAACCGGGGCATGCCGCGGTGCCGGTCGATTCCGGCCACGAGTTTGACCAGCGCCGACAGCCCCCGGGCCTGCATGAACAGGTTGAGCAGCGGCGGCAGCACCGGCACCCCGGACGCCAGGCGTCCCCACCGGGGCAGCCAGCCCATGGTGTAGTGGTCGCGCGGCCGCAGCCGGCCGCGATACGCCTCGTGCAGGACGGTCGATTTGTAGGCAGCCATGTCCGTTCCCGTCGGGCAGTCGCGCGAACAACCCTTGCACGACAAGCACAGATCGAGGGCCTGGTGCACCTCCCGGCTGCGCCAGCCGTCGGTGACGAGCGTGCCGTTGACCATCTCCTGCAGCACGCGGGCGCGCCCGCGCGTGGAGTCCTTCTCGTCGCGCGTGGCCTGCCAACTGGGGCACATCACGCCCGACCCGGTTGCCGCCACGCACTTGCCCACCCCCGAGCAGCGGTGCACGTCGTCGACGAAGTCGCGGTGCGTGCGGAACAGCGGAGAGCGACGCACCGCCGGGGCGCGCAGGTCGGCGTCCAGGGGCGCCGGTTCGACCAGCACGCCGGGGTTGAGCAGGTTACCGGGGTCGAAGATGCGCTTGACTTGCGCGAACAGGTCCAGCGCCTCGGGGGAGTACATGCGCCCCAGCAGCTCGGACCGGGCGCGTCCGTCGCCGTGCTCGCCGGACATCGAGCCACCGTACGAGGCGGCCAGGTCGGCGGCGGCCTCGACGAACGCGCGGTAGGACGCCGCGCCGTCCGGCTGCTGGGTCAGCGGGAAGTCGATGCGGCAGTGCACGCAGCCGTCGCCGAAGTGCCCGTACGGGAGGCCCTCCAGCCCGTGCGTGGCGAGGAGGTCGTCGAAGTCGCGAAGGTAGGCGCCCAGGCGCGCCGGGGGCACGGCGGCGTCCTCCCACCCGCCGTACGCCGGACGCGCCAGGCTCACGCCGGCCAGCCCGGCGCCGTCGGCGCGGATCTTCCACAGCGCCGCGCTGACCAGGAGGTCGGTGACCACCTCGCCGTCCAGGCAGCCGGACGCCGCCAGCAGCGCGTCGGCGCGCTCGCGTAGGCGCGCGGGGTCATCGTCGGTGAGTTCCACGAACGTCCAGCCGTCGCCGGCGGGCAGGGCGGGGACGGCGTCCACGCCGAGCGTGCGCGAGACCACGTCCACGATGCGGCGGTCCATGCCTTCCACGGCGGTCGGGCGGAACGGCAGGATGGCCGGCATGGCGTCCGCGGCGTCCGGCATGGTCGGGTAGCCCAGCGCCAGCATGATCTTGTGCGGGGCGTCGGCGACCAGCCGCACCGTGGCCCCGGTGACGACGGCGAGGGTGCCCTCAGAGCCGGCCAAGAACTTGGCGACGTCGAAGCCGCGCTCGGGCAGCAGCCACTCCAGCGAGTAGCCGGAGACCTGGCGTCCGAAAGTGCCGAACTGGGTGCGGATCGTGCCGAGGTTCGCCATGACCAGGGCGTGCAGCGCGGCCAGGGTGGGGGAGTCGGACGCCGTGAGGTCGGCCCGCGAATCGACCGTGAGCCGCTCGCCGGTGCCGGTGATGACGTCGAGGGCGATCACGTTGTCGGACGTGCGGCCGTAGCCCAGGGCCCGCGGGCCGCAGGCGTTGTTGCCGATCATGCCGCCGAGGGTGCAGCGGGTGAACGTGGACGGGTCGGGGCCGAAGCGCAGGCCGGCGGGGAGGGCCGCGCGGGTGAGGGCGTCCTGGACGACGCCGGGCTCGACCACGGCGAGGCGCGCCTCCGGGTCGACGGTGTGGATGCGCGTGAGGTGACGAGCCACGTCGACGACCACGCCCGGGCCCACGGCGTTGCCCGCACACGAGGTGCCGGCCCCCCGGGTGGTGAGCGGGACGCCGGCGGCGCGGGCGGCGTCCACGACGGCGGCCAGCTCGGCGATCGAGCGGGGGTGGGCGACACCTTCGGGCGCCACGCGGTACAGCGAGGCGTCCGTGGAGTAGAGGGCGCGCGTCAGGGTGCTGTCGTCGAGGGCGTCGAACCCGTGGGCGGCAAGGCGGCCCGCGACGGTCTCGGAGGCGACTGCTGAGGTCACCTCGTCAGTCTGCCACCCGGGCGACGGCCGCCATGGCCCGTCCCAGGGCTTCGAAGTCGTCCGGGTCGACCACGTCGACGAAGAACTGACGCACCGAGCGGACGTGGGTCGGTGCGGCCGACTCCAGCAGCGCGAACCCCGGGTCGGTCAGGGCGGCGATGACGCCGCGCCGGTCCTCGTTGCAGGGGAAGCGGGCGATGAGCCCCTTGCGCTCCATGCGGGTGGCGGTATGGGTGAGCCGCGAGCGGGACTGCCGGGCGGCGTCCGCCAGGTCGGACATGCGCATGCGCCGCCCCTCGGCCTCCGACAGGCGCACGAGCACCTCGTACTCCCCGAGGTCGAGGCCGAAGGGGCGCAGCGCGGCGTCCAGGTGCTGGTTGAGGCGCGCCACGCCGTCCAGGTAGGTGCGCCAAACCCGCTGTTGGCCGACGTCGAGCCAACGGGTCGTGGGCGGTGCGAGCATGGCCGACACTCTATCCGTTTGACGGTTCAACGGTCCGGATTTCGTGGGTGCCCTCCCCTACACTTGCGCCCACGGTGCGGAGGGGCCGCCGAAAGGGGACGCGAACCATGACCGACATCCAGACGCTGCTGGACAATCGCCCGCCCACGATCGGCGCGATGTTCCTCGAGCGGGTGCGCCTGAGCGGGGGCAAGGAGGCCTACCGCTACCCCGACGCCAACGACGCCTGGGTCAGCCTCACGTGGGCGCAGACGAAGGACGCCGTGTGGGAGGTCGCGGCCGGCCTGCTCGCCCTGGGCCTGCAGCCCGAGGAGCGGGTGGCCATCGCGTCCTCCACCCGCATCGAGTGGGTGCTGGCCGACCTGGGCGTCAACTGCGCCGGCGGGGCCACCACCACGGTCTACCCCAACACCCAGGGGCCCGAGTTCCGCCACATCGTCACCCACTCGGCGTCCAGGTACTTCATCGCCGAGAACGTCGAGCAAGCCGACAAGCTCGGGCTCGTCGAGCAGGACGCCGTCCGTCACGTCATCCTGCTGGACGGCTCGCGCGAGGACGGCGGCCGCACGCTCACCATGGCCCAACTCCGCGAGCGGGGTCGCGCGCACTTGGCCGAGCACCCCGACGCCGTGGACGCAGCCACCGCGGCCGCGCGCCCCGAGTCGCTGGCCACCCTGATCTACACGTCCGGCACCACGGGCCTGCCCAAGGGCGTGGAACTGCTGCACAGCAACTGGACGTATGAAGGCGTGGCGGTCGACAGCCTGAACATCATCGGGCCCGATTCGCTGCAGTACTTCTGGCTGCCGTTGTCGCACGTGTTCGGCAAGGCCGTCTTGATGATCCAGCTGCGCATCGGCTTCGCGTCCGTGATCGACGGGCGTCTCGACCGCATCGTCCCCGGGCTGGGGGCCACGAACCCCACCTTCATGTGCGGCGCGCCGCGCATCTTCGAGAAGGTACGCAATGCGGTCAAGGCCGGCTCGGCCACCGGCCTGAAGGGCCGTATCGCCCGGTGGGCGTTCGCGGTGGGTCGCGACTCACGGCCGTACCGGCTCGAGGGCCGGCCGATGCCCGGGGGGTTGGCGCTGCAGTACCGCATCGCAGACCGCCTGGTGTTCAGCAAGCTGCAGCACAAGATGGGCGGCAACATCGACTTCTTCATCTCGGGCGCGGCCAAGCTCAGCGCCCAGGTGCAGGAGTGGTTCTACTCGGCCGGCATCGTGGTGGTGGAGGGCTACGGCGCCACCGAAACCTCCGCGGTCGCCACCGTCAACGTGCCGCGCACGCCGCGTTTCGGCACCGTGGGGCCGGCGCTGCCGGGCACCGAGATCCGCATCGCCGACGACGGCGAGGTGCTGATCAAGGGGCCGGGCATCATGCGCGGCTACCACGACGACCCCGAACGCACCGCCGAGGTGCTGATCGACGGGTGGTACCACACCGGCGACATCGGCACCCTGGACGCCGACGGCTACCTCCGCATCACCGACCGCAAGCGCGACCTGATGAAGACCTCGGGCGGCAAGTACGTCGCCCCGCAGCGGGTCGAGGGCGCGATCACGGCCAACATCCCCTACGTCTCCCAGGCGGTGGCGGTGGGGGACGGCCGCAAGTACGTGTCCGCCCTGCTCACCCTCGACCCGGCTGCCGTCGAGAGCTGGGGCAAGCGGCACGGCCACGAGGGGCTGAGCTACGCCGAGCTCACCCAGTTGCCAGACATGCGGGTCACCATCGACCGGTTCCTCGCGCGGGCCAACTCGCGCCTGGAGCGTTGGGAGACCGTCAAGCGCTACGCCATCCTCGACCACGAGCTGACCGTCGAGGAGGGCGGCGTCACGGCCAACATGAAGCTGCGCCGCGACACCATCGCCCGCACCTACGCCGACACCGTCGACTCGCTGTACGACTCCGAGGACCAGGACTGACCCCGGTCGAGGCCATGACCTCCTTCCACCTGCGCATCCCGCTGCGGTGGGTCGACCTGGACGCCCAGGGTCACGTCAACAACGCGGCCGTGGTCGACTACCTGCAGGAGGCCCGCGTCCGCTTCCTGCTCGGCGGCCCGAACGCCCACCTGCTCGGCAACGGGGTGATCGTGGTGGCTCACCAGGTGCGCTACCTGGGGGCGATCGAGTACAGCAGCACGCCCCTGGACGTCCACCTGAGGGTCGGTGACGTGGGGGCGTCGCGTTTCGTCGTCGGCTACGACCTCGCTCAGCACGGCCGCTCCGTGGCCCACGCCGCCACCACCCTGTGCGTGTTCGACTTCGAGGCCGGCCGGCCGGCCCGGCTCACGGCCGCCGAGCGTGCCTGGTTCGCCGACCACTCCGGTTCCGTGGAGGCGTTCCCGCCCCTGGGGGCCTGGGAGGTCGGCCCCGGAGCCCACGAGTACCCGCTGTCGGTGCGCTGGTCGGACCTGGACTCCTACGGGCACGTCAACAACGCCACCCTGTTCGGCTACTTCGGCGAGGCACGGGTGGCGCTGACCTCCGCCCTCCTGCCGTCCGCCATCCGCTCCGCCCCGGACGCGGGAGTCCCGCACGTGTGGCTGGTGGCCCGCCAGGACGTGCGCTACCTCGCCCAGCTGGAGCACCGGATGGAGGAGTACCGGGTCCGGACGTCAGTGGCCGAGCTGGGCCGCACCTCGGCGACGCTGGTCGCCCAGGTGGAGGACCCGCGCGACGGCACCGTGTTCGTGCGCGCCTACACCGTGCTGGTGCACGCGGACGCCGCCGGCCGGCCCACTTCGCTGCCGGACGAGTTGCGCGCCGAGCACGCGGCCCACCCGGCCGTGCTCGCCGCCACGCCGAGGGCCCGATGGTGAATCGGTGCGCGGTACTCGGCAAGCCCGTCGCGCACTCGCTCAGCCCGGTGATCCACACGCGCGCCCACGAGCTGCTGGGCATCTCCGGCTCTTGGCATTACGGCCGCCACGAGGTGGACGAGGCCGGCCTGGCGGGTTTCATCGCCGGCTGCGGGCCCGAGTGGGTGGGCCTGTCCTGCACGGCCCCGCTCAAGCGCGAGCTGCTGCGCCACGGCGAGCCGTCGGCCCGGGCGCTCCTCCTGGACGCCGGCAACACGTTCCTCTTCGGCCGCGACGGCGCGCCCGCCCGCGTCGAGAACACCGACGTCACCGGCCTGCTCGGAGCCCTCGCCGGGAAGGGGGTGACGTCGGCGTCCACGGCGATCCTGCTCGGCAACGGCGCCACCGCCCGCTCCGCCCTCCTGGCGCTGGCCGAGCTGGGCGTCCGGGAGGTGCTCGTGCTCGCCCGCAACGCCGAGCGCGCCCACGCCGGCCTGGACGACCTCGCCGGCCGCCTGGGGCTGTCCCTCGACGTGGCGCCGTGGGGGGAGGTGCCGGACGCGGGGTCGTCCGACGTGCTGGTCTCCACGGTGTCCGAGCCCCTGCGCCCCGAGGTGGCGGCCGGGTTGGTCGGCATGACCCGGGCCTGCTTCGACGCCACCTATAACCACTACCCGACCGAGCTCGACCGGGCCGCGCGCGCGGCCGGCATCGTCGCCCTGTCGGGGCTGGACCTGCTCGTGGGCCAGGCGCTCGACCAGATCGAGCTGATGACCGGACGCCGCTGCCCACCCGAGCCGCTGCTCGCCGCAGCGCACGCCGCGTTCGCCGAGGCGCGCGGCGCCTGACTCAACGGCCTTTCTCGGGCTTGCGGCGCAGTGCGTCGGGGACCTCGGACGCGGGCACGACCGTTACGTCTTGGAGTTTCCAGTCCAGGGCGACGACGCCGCTACGGAGGTCCTCGGCCTGCCGCACGGTGAGGTGCCCGTGCCGCGGGACGACGAACACCTCCGTGTGGAAGACGTGGCCCTCGTCGCGCACGCGGGCGGCGGCGTCCGCGACCCAATCGAGGCTGCGAGCGTAGGCCTCGACGCGCTGGATGAGCGGGTGCGGCCGGGCGTCGTCGAAGGTGCGAGCGCGGGCGTCCATGAGGCCGCGGGTGGCGTTGCGCACCTGGGTGAGGCCGTCGTGGATCACGCTGGCCGCGATACCGAGCGCGGCCGCAGCGTCCGCCCACCACCAGCCGACGCCGATGCCCACCACGCCGAGAATCGCTCCGCCCGCGGTCATCCAGTCGGCCTTGTTCATCTCGGCGTCCGCGTACAGCACCTTGTCGTGGAGCTGTTCGGCCAGCGGCATCTTCAGGCAGCCGATGATCACGGGGCCGACGCCGGTGTAGACCATCGCCACGATCATCGGCCAGCCCGCCCAGACCGTCTGCCCGAACAGGCGCACCGTGCCGATGGCGGGGTGCTCGCCCGACAAGAGTCCACTCGCGGAGTCGACGGCAAGGAACACCCCCATGCCCAGCAGGGCGACCGCGGCCGCGAGGTGTCCCGAGCCCACCGCCCGGTGGAAGCCGTAGGGATGCTCGGCGTTCGTCGGACGCCGGGCGTACCGCACGGCGACCAGGAACGCGATCGGCGGGACGAGCGACAGCAGGTCCTCCACCCAGGCCGCCTTCATAGCCTGCGAGCTGCCCATCACGGCGAACACCACGCCCACGCAGGTGACCAGGTAGACGAGTCCGGCCACCTGCAGGCGTTGGGCCCGCCGCAGCGCCAAGGCCTGCTCGGCGGGCAGCTCGGTCTCGCCGAACGACAGGGGGCTCGTCACCGGGGCACCGCCTCGTCCAGGAAGCGCTCGAGCTCGGACTGCAGCGCGTTCTCGCCCATGCGCACGGCCATCACGTGCCGCTGACGCGCGCCGCTCACGAAGCTGGACTCCGCATAGGGCCGGGTCAACGCCGCGCGCGCCTCCCACGGCGAGTCCGTGGTGAGCCCGCCGACGACCAGGTCGAGCGCGCCGTCGTCCAACAGCCGGAACAGCTCCTCCTCGCCGCCGGTGAGCCAGTCGACCCGGGCGCCTTGCCGGGCCGCGAACGCCTCGACCAGGGTGGGTTCGGTGCCGGCCGGTGGTCCGTCGGGGTTCAGGACCACCCACGGCGCCCTGGGTGAGGCCCCCGCGGTGAGCACGCCCGTGGCGCGCACCCGAATGAGCGTGCCGTGGGGGTCCGCCGGGACGGCGACGCACCCCGGGAGGAGCACCAGCGCCGCCGCTGCGGCCACGACCGCCCGCATCATCAGCCTCATGGCTCCACACCTACCCCGGTGGCGGCGGTTCACCACGCTCAGGGGCGTCAGTGTGTGTCGACGGCCTCCACCTCGGACCGGTCGCCGCTCCACACCGTGTGGAACGTGCCCTCCTTGTCGATGCGCCGGTAGGTGTGCGAGCCGAAGAAGTCGCGCAGCCCCTGGGTGAGGGCGGCGTTCGTGCGCGGCGCGCGCAGGATGTCGTAGTACGACAGCGCCGAGCTGAACCCGGGGATCGCGATGCCCGCCTCGGTCGCGCGGGCCACGACGCGGCGCCACGACGGCCCGGACGCCGCCAGCCCGGCCTTGATGGACGGGGCCTCCAGCAGGGTCTCCAGGTTGTGCGCGGCGTACTCGTTGCTGATGCGGTCGAGCAGCTTGGCCCGGATGATGCAGCCGGCGCGCCAAATGCGGGCGCAGGCGGCCACGTCGATGTCCCAGCCGTAGTCCTGCGCGGCGACCTTGATCAGGTGCAGGCCCTGGGCGTACGCGATCACCTTGGCGCACCACAGCGCCTGGCGGACGTCCTCGACGAAGCCCTCGGTGTCGTCGACCTCGATGCTGCGGTCGGGGCCCTCCAGGGCGGCCTGGGCGGCGCGGCGCAGGTCGGGCGAGCTGGACGCCGCCCGCGCGAACACCGACTCGGCGATGGCCGCGGCCGGGACGCCCAGGTTGAGGGCCTCCTGGACGGTCCAGGTGCCGGTTCCCTTCATGCCTGCGGCGTCGACGACCACGTCGACGAGCGGCTTGCCGGTCTCGGCGTCCGTCTGGCGCAGCACCTCGGAGGTGATCTCGATCAGGAATGAATCCAGGTCGCCGGTGTTCCACTGGGCGAAGACGTCGGCGGCCTCGGCGGCGCTCAGGCCGATGCCCTTGAGCAGGTCGTAGGCCTCGCCGATGAACTGCATGTCGGCGTACTCGATGCCGTTGTGGACCATCTTGACGAAGTGGCCGGCGCCGTCGGTGCCGATGTAGGTGCAGCAGGGCTCGTCGCCGACCTTGGCGGAGATGTCCTCGAGCATCTTGCCGACGTACTGGTACGAGTGCGGCGACCCGCCCGGCATGATCGAGGGGCCCTCCAGCGCGCCGGTCTCGCCGCCGGAGATGCCGGCGCCGACGAAGTGCAGGTTGAGCGCGCGCAGCTTCGCCTCGCGGCGCCGGGTGTCCTGGAAGAACGAGTTGCCGCCGTCGATGACGATGTCGCCCTCCTCCAGGAAGGGGATCAGAGAGTCGATGGTGGCGTCCGTGCCGAAGCCGGCCTTGACCATCATGATCACGCGGCGCGGCTTCTCCAGGGAGTCGATGAACTCCTCGACCGATTCCGAGGCGATGAAGTTCGCCTCCGGGTGGGCCTCCAGCACGGCGGCGGTCTTGGCGTACGACCGGTTGAAGATGGCGGTGCGATACCCGTGGTTGGCGAAGTTGCGGGCCAGGTTGGAGCCCATGACGGCCATCCCGACGACCCCGATCTGGGCGCTGCCGGTCTTCTCGCTCATTGTGGATTTCCCTTCGGTGGTGAGGGCACCCATCCTGCCCCACGACGGCGTCCGCGGGCTTGGTGTTGCCGTTAATTGCGGCCCACCCTCGGCCGGACGCCGTCCCACCGGCAATCCGTGGCAAATCACGACAACACCCGTCGCGCCGACGCCCCGACCGACCACAATGAACCCATGACACTGCCGTTGACCGTCCACCCCGACCGCCTGTTCCCCGCGGAGCCGCAGACGCGCGCGGTCGCCCGCCGGCTGTACGAGCAGGTGCGGGACCTGCCGATCCTGTCGCCTCACGGACATGTGCCGCCGGAGTGGATCGCCCAGGACATCCCGTTCTCCGACCCCACGAGCCTGCTGCTGTCCCCGGACCACTACGTCAACCGCATCCTCCACGGCCAGGGCGTCGACCTGGCCGACCTCGGCGTGCCGCCGGGCCGTGACGACTTCTCCGCCGACCAGGCCCGCAACGCCTGGCGCATCTTCTGCGAGCACTGGCACCTGTTCCGGGGCACGCCGATGAAGTTCTGGATGGAGTCCGAACTCGTCGACATCTTCGGCGTGGACGTCCGCCCGTCGGCCGAGACCGCCGACCGCATCTACGACGCCATCGCCGCCAAGCTGGCCACCGACGAATTCCGGCCGCGGGCGCTGCTGGACAAGTTCGACATCGCCTTCATCGCCACCACCGATGACCCCTGCGACGACCTGGCCCACCACGAGACCCTGCGCGACGACCCCGGCTTCACCCGGCAGGTGCGGCCCACGTTCCGTCCCGACAAGTATCTCGAGCCCGCGCGCGACGACTGGAACGCGCTCATGGACCGCCTCGCCGAGGTCAGCGGCGAGGCCACCGACACGTTCGGCGGCTGGATCGCCGCCATGGAGAACCGCCGTGCGTTCTTCCGCGACCACGGCGCCGTGTCCACGGACCACGCCCACGTCGACCTGGGCACCCAGCCGCTGGAGCGCGGCGAGGCCGAGCGCGTGTACGCCGCCGCCCGCCGCGGCGAGGCGTCCGTCGAGGAGTGCACCGCCCTGCGCCGCACGTTCGTGTTCGAGCAGGCCCGGATGGCGTCCGAGGACGGCCTGGTCATGACCCTGCACCCGGCGGTGGCGCGCAACCACCACCAGCCCACCTTCGAGCGCTTCGGCGCCGACGTGGGCGGCGACATCCCGATGGCGTTCGACGCCGTCGGGGCGCTGCGGCCGATGCTGAACGCGTTCGGCACGCACCCCAACTTCCGGGTCGTCGTGTTCGGCATGGACGAGACCGTCTACAGCCGCGAGCTGGGCCCCCTGGCCGGGTTCTACCCATCGCTGTACGTCGGCGTGCCGTGGTGGTTCATCGACGCCCCCGACGCCATCAAGCGCTGGCGCAAGGCCGTCACCGAGTACGGCACGTTCTACAAGACGTCCGGCTTCATCGACGACACGCGCGCCTTCCTGTCCATCCCGGCGCGGCACGACATGTCGCGGCGGCTGGACGCCGTGCACCTGGCCGACCTGGTGGTCGAGCACCGCCTGGCCCTGGACGAGGCCGAGGAGGTCGTCCACGCTCTGGTCAGCGACCTGCCGCGGCACGTGTTCAACATCCCGGGCTGAATGCCAGGGAGGAAACCTCCCCTCCCCATTGCAACAAGTTGCCAAACCGCTAGGCTCCCCTCATGGTCAGCGAAGGGGCCGGCGGTTCGGATGCGACGATCTACGACGTGGCCCGCGTGGCCGGCGTCAGTCCGTCGACCGTGTCCCGGGCTTTCTCGCGTCCCGGCCGCGTCAGCGCGCAGACCGCCGAGCGCATCCGGGCGGTAGCCGACGAGCTGGGTTACCGCAGCCGTGAGGTGACCCGGACGACCGCCAAGAGCACGACGAAGGTCCTCGGGCTGGCCGTCGCCGACATCACGAACCCGTTCAACTTCCGGGTCATCCGCGGTTGCCAGGCGGCCGCAGCCGAGGCCGGCTTCGTGGTGACCCTCAACGACGCCCAGGAGTCCGAGGCGCTCGAGCGCGAGATGCTGCGCCGCTCGTTCCCGCTGCTGGACGGCCTGGTCATCGCCAGCTCGCGGCTCTCGGACACCGAGCTGCGCACCCTGGCAAAGTCGCTTCCCGTCGTCATCCTCAACCGGCGGGTCGCGGGGCTGCATTGCATCGTCCCCGACATGGCCTACGGCATCCGCAAGGCCACCGAGCACCTGCTGGGCCTGGGCCACCGCAACATCACCTACCTGGCCGGGCCCGAGGCGTCCTGGGCCGACGGTATGCGGTGGCGGGCGGTGCGCGACTCGGCCAAAGAACTGGGGTTCACCGAGCATCGCGTCGGCCCGTTCGCGCCCACCCTGCAGGGCGGACGCGGGGCGGCGGAGGTGATCGCCGCTCGCCGGCTCAAGGCCGTCGTCTGCTACAACGACCTGATGGCCATCGGGCTCATGCAGGGGCTGCTGGAGCGCGGCATCCGGGTGCCGGCCCAGGTGAGCATCATCGGCTTCGACAACATCTTCGCGTCCGCCCTGGTCACGCCCGGGCTGACCACGATCGCCGCGCCGCTGACCATGCTGGGCGACTCGGCCGTCCGGTACATCGTCGGGGTGCTGTCGGGCAACAAGTCGCCCGAGGCGGCGCCCATGACGGTGCCGGTCCGGCTCATCGTGCGCGACAGCACCGGCCCCGCCTGAGCCGCCCTACGGCGTCCGCAGCCGGTACAGCACCTCGCCGGCGTTCTCCTGCACGTACACGCTCGGGTCGGCCTTCCAGGCCTCGATGTCCACGTCGTCGAGGCTGAGGTAGCCCAGGTTGACGCTGCGGCACACCTCCTCGGGGATCTGCGTGCACAGCGTCACCTTGATGCGGTTGGTCTCGACGCCCGTGACCGGGTCGTAGGTGCCCGCGCCGCGGACGTGGGTGCTGTGGGCCAGCACGCCCTTGGGGACGGACGCGAACCGGTCCCACTGCTTGGTGAAGTACTCGATGCTGTGGTAGCCGATGTCGTGGATCTCGGGGTGCTGCTCGGACACCTCGGTGACGTGCGGGGCGTAGATGATCACCTCGCCGCCGTCGGCCATGGCCGGCTGCATCTTGTAGCAGCCCTTGGCGGCCGTCCAGATGTCGTCGTAGCGGGTCGGCATCATGGCCAACACCCGGGTGAACGGCTCGTCGACGTACACCACGTGCGTCTCGGCGGCGACCTTGGCGGCCTCGGCCCAGGCGTCCTCGCTGGTGCCGAAGGCGATCGACTCGATCTCGCCGGTGCCCGACTGGACCACCAGGCACAGGGCCAGCCGCCAGCCGGCGATCAGCTCCGAACCGGCGTTGATGATGGCCCGAACCGGGGTGATGCCGGCCTTGCCGATCATGTCCTCGACGCCGATGAGCGCGCCCACCCAGTGCGACAGGTCGATGGCGTCGTGGGTCGAGCAGCCGGGGATGAAGTACTTGTTGCCGCCGGAGATGCCCACCACCTCGTGGGGGAACACCGGCCCGATGACGAGGTTGATGTCGGCCTCGGCCACGAGGCGGTTCATCTCGACGACGACTTCCTCGCGCATCGAGCCCTCGGACAGCTCGTGGACGCGGTCGGCCGACAGCGTGCCGAGGGTGACGATCTGGTCGTGGTCGAGGAACTCGTGGTTGACCACCGTGAGCCCCGGGTACGACTCGGCGAGCGAGCTGCCCGCCGGCACGCCGAACCAGGTGTCGATCTCGTCGGGCTCCATGTAGGAGTGGGTGCCGAGCGCGATGACCGCGGTCAGGGAGGCGACGCGGTCGATCAGGTGCCTGTGCACCGTGGCGATCAGCAGGGGCAGCGGGCAGCTGCGCGTGCCGTCCGGGACGACCAGCACCACGGTACGCCCGTCGAAGTCGACCTCGGCGAAGTTGCGGGCGATGAAGGCGTCCAGGTCGGCGTCGGAGACGGTCTGGTGCGGGCCGCCGAGGGTGTCGACGGCGATGTCGGGCTGCGTCACGGCGTCCTCCTGCGTTGCTGGGATAGGCGCAGCATAGGCCCTGGCGCGTCCCGGCGGACGCCCCCGCGTGCGGCCCGGACGCGCCACGGCAACTTCTGGCACAACGCCTCCTCGGCCGGACGCCCGGTGCGCGGACGTCCTAGGCTCGGAGCACGAACCCGCGGGCCCGCCGCGCTTCGATGAGAAAGGCCTCGTCGTGTCCCGTCGACTCACCCGCGCCTCGGACGGCCGCGCCGCCGCCCCCGTGAAGATCGTCCACCTCGGCCTCGGCAACTTCTTCCGCGCCCACCAGGCCTGGTACACCGACGCCGCCCCGGACGCCGCGCACTGGGGGATCGCCGCCTTTGCCGGCCGCAGCCTGGGCGTGGCCGCCGCGATGGAGGACCAAGAGGGCCTCTACACCCTCATCGTGCAGAACCCCGAGGGCAACGACTACCGCGTGATCAGCTCGGTCTCCGCCACCCACGCCGGCACCGACCTGGACAGCTGGCTCGGGTACCTGCGCGACCCGGCGGTCGCGATCGTCACCTCGACGGTCACCGAGGCCGGGTACGTGCGCACCGAGGCGGGCGGGCTCGACTTTGCCCACCCCGGCGTCCGGGCCGACGTGGCCGCGCTGCGGGCCGGCGACCTGGCCGGCGTCCGGACCGCGCCCGGCAAGTTCGTGGCCGGCCTGCTGGCCCGCCGCGCCGCCGGGGCCGGGGCGATCACCTTCTGCCCGTGCGACAACGTGCCGGACAACGGTTCGATGGTCGAGCGGGTCATCCGCGACCTGGCCGCCGAGGTCGACCCGAGCCTGAACGACTTCGTGGACCAGTACGTCGGCTTCGTCACCACGATGGTCGACCGCATCACCCCGAGCATCTCCGCCGAAGCCGTGGACGCCCTGGCCGTCGAGCGCGGCATCGAGGACCCCGCCGCCGTCGCAACCGAGCCCTTCACGGAGTGGGTGCTGGCCGGCGACTTCAAGGCCGGACGCCCCGCCTGGGAGGGGGCCGGCGCCACATTCGTCGACGACATCACCCCCCACGAACTGCGCAAGCTGTGGCTGCTCAACGGCTCGCACTCGCTGATGGCCTACGCCGCCACCATCAAGGGGCGCGCCACCGTGTACGAGGCCATCAGCGACCCCGAGATCGCCGGCTGGGTCGACGAGTGGTGGGACGTCGCCGCCCGCCACCTGCCCCTGCCCGCCGAGGAGGTGGCCGCCTACCGCGCCGCTTTGCTGGTGCGGTTCGGCAACCCGCGCATGAAGGACGCCCTGACGCGCATCGCCGCGGACGGCTCGCAGAAGGTCCCGATCCGCATCGTGCCGGCCCTCAACGCCGACCGCGCGGCCGGCGGCACCCCGATCGGCGCCGAGCGCGTCGTGGCCGCCTGGGTGCAGCACCTGCGGGGCCTGGGCGCGCCGTACAACGACGCCCGCGGCGACGCCGTCCTGGCGCTCGGCGAGGGCAGCCTGGAGGAGGCGGTGGAGCGCGTGGCCGACTACCTGGGCATCCCGGACGCCGGGGCCCGGGCGTCCATCCTCAGGCTTGGGCGGCAGTTCGAGGCCTGAGCCCCAGCAGCCGCCACGCCCCCCAGGTCGCGGCAAAGAGCGCGAGCGCACCCACGGCGTCCAGGAACGAATGCTGCTTGAGGAACGTCGTGGACGCCGCGATCAGCGCGCACAGCACCACCGCCGCGATGCGCACCCACGTGGCGCGCACGTAGCGGCTGGTGGCCAGGCAGTAGGCCACCACGATGGACGTGTACACGTGCAGGCTCGGGAACACGTTCGAGGGGTCGTCGAAGCCCTGCAGCGCGGCGACGAAGTCGGTCAGCGGGCCGGGGCGCGGGTAGGCGTCCGGGCGCAGCACCTGCGTGGTCGGCCACAGCGTGTAGGCGATCAGGCACACCGTCATGCCCGTGATCAGCAGGAACGCCAGCCGCGGGATCTCGCGGTAGGGGCGGGCGTCCACGACGAACAGCCAGGCGATGAACCCGATCAGGAACGGGAACCAGGCCAGGTAGCCGATCAGCCAGCGCTCGTCGAACGGGATGAGGGCGTCCCAGGGGTGCCCGACCACCGTCATGGTGCCGGCGGGCCGGCCCTCCAGGGCGAAGTACCAGGCCAGGAACACCGGCACGTACAGCAGCGGTGCCAGCTTGCGCGCCAGCGACACCTCGCTCACCGCCTGGGTGGTCACCCCGGCGCTCACCGGCGGTAGGTCACCGCGCCGGCCCACACCGTCAGCTCGACCGGATCGGGCAGGTCGCGGCCGTGGTAGGGGTTGTTGCGCGACCTGGACGCCGAGGCGTCCCGGTCGACCGTGGCCCGGCGGGTGGGGTCGACGAGCACGAGGTGGGCGGGCTCGCCGACGGCCAGCGGACGCCCCTGGTGCGCGAGGCGTCCGATACGGGCCGGGGCGGCCGACATGCGCGCGACCAGAGTGGGCCAGTCCATGCGGCCGGAGTTGACCATGACCTCGACGACCACCGCGAGCGCCTGCTCCAGGCCGAGCATGCCGGGGGAGGCGACGTCGAAGGGGTGGTCCTTGTCCTGGGCGGCGTGGGGGGCGTGGTCGGTGGCCACGATGTCGAGCGTGCCGTCGGCCAGCCCCTCGCGGATCGCCTCCAGGTGCTCGGGCGTGCGCAGCGGCGGGTTCACCTTGAAGGTGGTGTCGAAGGTTTCGACGTGGGCGGTGTCGAGCAGCAGGTGGTGGGGGGTGACCTCGGCGGTCACGCGCGCCCCGCGCCGCTTCGCCCAGCGGATCACGTCGACGCTCTCGGCGGTGGACACGTGACAGGCGTGATAGCGGCCGCCGGTGAACTCGGCCAGCTGCACGTCGCGGGCGATGATCGTCGACTCGGCGACGGACGGCCACCCGGGCAGGCCCAGGCGTCCCGAGATCTCGGACTCGTGGCAGCAGGCCGACGGTCCGGCCAGCCGCGGGTCTTGGGCGTGCTGGGCCAGGACACCGTCGTACGGCTTGAGGTAGGTCAGGGCCCGGCGCATCAGCAGGCTGTCGTGGACGCAGGCGCCGTCGTCGGAGAACACCCGGACGCCCTGGGCGGCCATCAGCCCCAGCTCGGCCAGCTCGACGCCGTCGCGGCCCTTGGTCACGGCCCCGATCGGGACCACCTCGCAGCGGCCGTCGCGGCGTCCCAGCGCGGCCACGTGCGCGGACGCCTCGGCGGTGTCGGTGGCGGGGTCGAGGTTCGGCATGGCGAACACCGCGGTGTACCCGCCCCGGGCGGCGGCCAGCGTGCCGGACGCGATCGTCTCGGCGTCCTCGCGGCCGGGCTCGCGCAGGTGGGTGTGCAGGTCGACGAGCCCGGGCAGGGCCATCAGGCCGTCGGCGTCGATGCGCTCGGCGTCGCCGGGGGCGTCCTGGGGGTCGACCAGCCGCCCGTCGGCGATCGCCAGGTCGGTGATCGTGCCGTCGGCCAGCCGGGCGCCGCGGATGAACAGGCTCATCGGGGGTCTCCTTCCCCACCCAGCAGGTGGTACAGCACGCTCATCCGGACGGCGACCCCGGCCGAGACCTGGTCGAGCACCCGCGACGCCGCGGCGTCCGCGGCCGCCGAGCTGATCTCCACGCCGCGGTTCATCGGGCCGGGATGCAGGATCGCCGCCGACTTCTTCAGCCGGGCGAGCCGCTCGGGGGTGAGGCCGTAGCCGGCCGAGTACTCGCGCGCGGTCGGGAAGAACCCGCCCGCCATGCGCTCGCGCTGCACCCGCAGCATCATGACTACGTCGGCCCGATCGAGCACGGCGTCGAAGTCTCCGGTGACGCGGACGCCCCACGCGTCGACCCCGGACGGCAGCAGCGTCGGCGGGGCCACGAGCGTCACCTGGCCGCCGAGCGTCGCCTGCAGCAGCACGTTCGAGCGCACCACCCGGCTGTGCAGCAGGTCGCCGACGATGGCGATGCGCTTGCCCTCGAAGCCGTCGCCGAGGCCCTGGGCGCGGAAGTGCTGCCGCATCGTGTAGGCGTCCAGGAGCGCCTGGGTGGGGTGCTCGTGCTGGCCGTCCCCGGCGTTCACGACGCACGCGCGCACCCAGCCCGCCGCCTGGGCGACGGCGCCCGAGCTGGCGTGGCGGATCACGAAGCAGTCGACGCCCATCGCGTCCAGGGTGAGCATGGTGTCGCGCAGCGACTCGCCCTTCGACACCGACGAGCCCTTGCCGGACACGTTGATGGTGTCGGCGCTCATCCACTTGCCGGCGATCTCGAACGAGGTGCGGGTGCGCGTGGAGTCCTCGAAGAAGAGGTTGACGATCGTGCGGCCGCGCAAGGCGGGCAACTTCTTGATCGGACGCCGCTGCACCTCGTGCATCTCTTCGGCCACGTCGAGCAGGTCGAGGGCCTCGGCGCGGGACAGGTCGGCGGCGCTGAGCAGGTGCCGCATCAGGACTCCTTCGCGGCGGCGGGGGCCAAGGTGACGGCGTCCACGCCGTCGATCTCGGCGAGCGTGACGCGGACGTGCGCGCCCGCGGCGGTGGGCAGGTCCTTGCCGACGTGGTCGGCCTGGATCGGCAAGTCGCGATGCCCGCGGTCGATGAGGACGGCCAGGCGCACCGCGCGGGGGCGGCCCAGGTCCTTCAGCGCGTCCATGGCGGCGGCGATCGTGCGCCCGGAGAACAGCACGTCGTCGACGAGCACCACGGTCAGCCCGTCGATGGACACCGGGATGCGGGTCGGCCCCACCGGGCGCGTCGGCTGCTTGCGCAGGTCGTCGCGGTACATGGTGATGTCGAGCTCGCCCACCGGCACCTCGCGGCCCTCGGCGTTCTCCATCATGCGGCTGAGGCGGGCGGCGAGCGGGACGCCGCGGGTGCGGATGCCCAGCAGGACGAGGCCCTCGGCGCCCCGGTTGTCCTCGAGGATCTGGTGGGCGATCCGGTTCAAGGCCCGGCCCATGTCGTCGGCGTCCCAGACGACGCGCACTCCGTCGCTGCCATGGGCGCCGGTGGTGTTGGCTGGCACGCTGGGCTCTCCTCGCGGGGTCATCGGGGCCTCAATCTAGCGCAGTTGTCCGCTAGCATTCTGGGCATGGTCCATCTCGCGCTGTTGCCGATCCTGGAGACGCTGCCGGGTTGGCCCGAGGTCACCGAACCGGCCCTGATCGACACCCTCGCGCTGGTGCTGGTCTGGCCCGCCGCCATCGCCGCCGTGTTCGCGCTGGCGATCATGGGGCCGCACTGGTTCCGTGGGGGCCAGGCGGTCGGCTCCGAGGTCGACGTCAACCGCTGAAGCGCTCCGTCCACGGGTCGGTGACGATCCGCGAGACCGTCGTGCGCAGTTCCACGCTCGCCTCGGCGGCCCGCCGGTTCAGGTACTCCTCCGCCCGTGGCAACCACGTCCACTCGGCCGCCCAGTGGCTGACGTCGAGCAGGGCCGGGGCGCCGACGTGCGCCAGGAAGTCCTGGGCCGTGTGGTGGCGCAGGTCGCTGGTGACGTAGAGGTCGACGACGGCCGCGCGGGCGGCGTCCAGCAGCGAATCCCCTGCGCCGCCGAGCACGGCCACGGTGGACACGGGTCGTTCGGGATCGCCGCCCAGCCGGACGCCGCCCGCCGTGACCGGCAGGGCCCGGCCCAGCCGCGCCGCCACCTCGGACGCGGTCGCCGGTCGCGGCAGTACGCCCACGCGGCCCAACCCGCAGCCGGACGCCGCGGCGTCCGTCCCGGCCGCGGGGGTGGGGGCGGGCACCAGCGGCCGTAGCTCGACGAGGCCCAGCAGTGCGGCCAGGGCGTCCGAGACCCCGGGGGCGGCGGAGTCCGCGTTGGTGTGCGCGGTGAACACGGCGATGCCGGCCCGCAGGAGGGCGGCCACGACCCGGCCCTTGGGCGCGTCGGTGGTGACGGAGTGGATGCCGCGCAGCAGCAGCGGGTGGTGGCTCACTATCAGCTCGGCCCCGAGTTCGCGCGCCTCAGCGACGACAGCGTCGGTGACATCCACGGCCAGCAGGACGTGCGTCACCGCGGCGTCCGGGTCGCCCACGCCCAGCCCGACGACGTCCCAGTCCTCGGCCAGACCGGGCGGGTAGGCCTCGTCCAGCCAGCGGCCCACTGTCCTGACGGTCAGCATCGCGTTCAGCCGTTCTGGTCGCCCGCGGGCCCGCCGCCCACGGCTGCGGCGCCCAGGGCCTGGTTGCGCAGCGCCCGGGCGGCGTCGTCGCGCCGCTCCAGCACGACCCGCCGGACGGAGTCGGGCAGGGGGCGGTCGGACAGGAAGGCGTCCAGCCGGTCCAGGAACCCCTGGTCGGCCAGGGGGCGAGGGAACAGGAGGCCCAGCACGTGCTGGCGGATCGTGGAGGAGCGCGTGTCCCAGCCGTCGCGCTGCTCGGCGATGGCTGCGACCACGTCGAGGTACGCGTCGGCGTACGGCGCCAGCGTCTCGTCCTGATCGAGCTGCCAGAACTGCGCGCACACCTGGTAGTGCGTCTCGTTCGGGGTGTCGCGCTGCGTGGCCGCGGCCCAGGCGTCCGCCTTCGTCTCGGCGCCCGGCAGGGCGGCGCGGGCCCCGGCCGCCTTCTCCGCACCTGTGGACGTGTGGTCTCGGGCGAGCTCGTCGGCGATCTCGGCCGGCCCGATCTGTCCGGCCCGGGCCAGGTCGGAGACCAGACGCCAGCGCAGGTCGGCGTCGACCGCGAGCCCCGGGGGAACCTCCTCGCCGGCCAGCCAAGCCTTGAGCACGTCGCCGCCCACCTCGTCGTTGATCGACGTCGACAACGCCCGGGCGAGGGCCAGTTGGTGGTCGGACCCCGGCTCGGCGTCGCGCAGCAGCTTGGCCACGCCCACGGTGTAGTGGTCGGCGAGCGCGTGCCGGTCGGGGCGCGGGGCGTAGTAGTCGATCGCCGCGCGGGCCTGGCCCAGCAGGAAGCTGACTGCGGTGAGGTCGCTCTCGACGCCGACGCCGCGCAGCACGAGTTCGACGTAGTCGGCGGCCGACAGCTCGCCGTCGCGGCACAGGTCCCACGTGGCGCCCCAGCACAGGGCCCGGGCCAGGGCGTCGTCCAGCCGATGGACGTGGTCAACCAGGGTGGCCAGCGAGCGCGGGTCGAGCCGAATCTTGGTGTAGGACAGGTCGTCGTCGTTGAGCAGCAGCAGGTCGGGACGCCGGCGTCCGGCCAGGGCGGGCACCTCGGTGTAGGGGCCGTCGATGTCGAACTCGTAGCGGTCGGTGCGGACCAGTGCTCCATCGACGAGGTCGTAGCAGCCGACGGCGATGCGGTGGCGGCGCAGCGTCGGCCACTGGGGGGACGCCCACTGCCGGATGCCGAATCGGGAGAAGACGTCGCCGTCCAGAGCCCAGTCGGCGGCGATCGTGTTCACCCCGGCAGCCTGCAGCCACTGGGTGATGAAGAAGGACAGGTCGCGCCCGGACGCCTCCTCCAGGTGCCGCAGAAGGTCGGTCAGCTGGGTGTTGCCGAACGCGTGCTCGGCGAAGTAGGCGCGGACGCCGGCCAGGAAGTCGTCGCGGCCGACGAACGCCACGAGCTGGCGGAGCGCCGAGGCCCCCTTGGCGTAGGTGATGCCGTCGAAGTTGAGCTCGACGGCCTCCAGGTCGACCATGTCGGCGGCGATGGGATGGGTGGAGGGCAGCTGGTCCTGGCGGTAGGCCCACGTCTTGCGGCTGTTGCAGAACGTGGCCCAGGGGTCCGTCCGGTCTCCGTAGCTGGCGCGGATCTCTTCCTGGGCGAAGTGGGAGGCCCATTCGGCGAACGACTCGTTGAGCCACAGGTCGTCCCACCACGTCATGGTCACCAGGTCGCCGAACCACATGTGCGCCATCTCGTGCAGGATCGTGTTGTCGCGGCCCTCGTAGGCGGCGGCCGTCTGGCGGCTGCGGAACACGTACTCGTCCCGGTACGTGACGCAGCCCGCGTTCTCCATGGCGCCGGCGTTGAATTCGGGGACGAACACCTGCGCGTAGTCGCCGAACGGGTAGGCGCGGCCGAAGTGGTGCTCGAAGACCTCGAACCCGCGCCGGGTGGTCTCGACGATGCGCTCGGCGTCCAGGTACTCGGCCAGTGACGCCCGGCAGTGGATGGACAGCTCGATCGACGAGCCGTTGTCGCGGTTGTACGTGTCGGTCACGGTGTGGAACTCGCCGGCGCACAGGGCGGTGATGTAGGTGGAGATGGGCGGCGTGGGGGCGAACCGCGAGGTGGCCAGGCCGTCGCCGGCCGGCTCGGGGGTCACGACGGGGGAGTTGGAGAGCACCGTCCAGCCGTCCGGGGCCACGACGGTGAGGGCGAACGTGGCCTTGAGGTCGGGCTGCTCGAAGGTGCAGTACACGCGTCGCGCGTCGGCGACCTCGAACTGGGTGTAGAGGTAGACACGGTCGTCGACGGGGTCGACGAACCGGTGCAGCCCCTCGCCGGTGCGGGAGTACCGCATCACCGAGCTCACCTCGAGCGCGTGGTCGCCCGCGGCCAGGTCGAGGCGGAGGTGCTCGCCGTCGTAGGCCTCGTCCGGCAGCGGCTTGCCGTCGAGGGAGGCCGAGAGCACGGCGTCCGCGATGAGGTTGGCGTTCACCACGCAGTCGGTGGAGCTGAACCGCACGAGCGTGGTCGAGCAGAACGTGGCCTCGGGCGCGGCCAGCGGGGAGCCGTCGGGGAGGCGTCCGGAGAGGTCGACCGTGACCGTGTAGGACTCGACGGCGAGCTGTTCGCTGCGCGAGCGGGCCTCATCGCGCGTGATGTTGGCGGGGAACATGGGCGGCGGTACCTCACTGGACGTCGGACTGCTGATGGCGTCGACCCTAGCGGCTGAGCGAAGCCCAGCCCGGATGCCGTGCCTGAGCCGTCGACCGTTTCGCCGCCGCGAGCCGGTGGAGGGGGCGTGCGGCTAGGGTGGCCGGCATGACTCTGCAGGTTGACTTCTGGTTCGATCCGGTCTGCCCGTGGGCGTGGATGACGTCGCGGTGGATGCTCGAGGTCGAGAAGGTACGAGCCGTGCGCACCACCTTTCACGTGATGAGCCTCGCCGTGCTGAACGAGGGCCGCGACCTTCCCGAGGACTATCGGCGCGGCATGGACGCCGCGTGGGCGCCCGCGCGGGTTGCGCTCGGGGTCGAGCGCGAGCACGGGCAGGGTGCGTTGCGCGACTTCTACACCGCGCTCGGCACCCGCTTCCACCCCGGGCAGGAGCCCCGCGACCGGGCCACGATCGAGGCCGCGCTGGCCGACCTGGGCCTGGACGCCGCCCTGGCCGACCTCGGCGACACCGACGCCCACGACGAAGAGCTGCGCGCCTCGCACCACGCCGGCATGGACGCCGTGGGCGACGATGTGGGCACCCCGGTGATCCACGTCAACGGCATGGCGCTGTTCGGCCCGGTGATCTCCCCGGCACCGAAGGGCGAGGCCGCCGGCGACCTGTTCGACGGGTTCGTGAAGGTCACGGCGTACCCCGGCTTCTTCGAGCTCAAGCGCACCCGCACCGTGGGGCCGATCTTCGACCAGTGATGTTCGGACGCCGCCGGGTGCGCCAGACTGGACGCCATGCGCGTGCACATTGCCACTGATCATGCGGCGTTCGACCTGAAGCAGTACCTCGTGAAGGAACTGACGGCGCTCGGCCACGACGTCGTCGACCACGGGGCGCCGGTGTACGACGCGTCCGACGACTACCCGACCTTCGTGCTGCCCGCGGCCGAGGCCGTGGCAGCCGAGCCGGGGTCGCTGGGCATCGTGCTGGGCGGGTCCGGCAACGGGGAGCAGATCGCCGCGAACAAGGTGAAGGGCATCCGCGCCGGGCTGGCGTACAACACCGTGATGGCCCGGCTGACTCGGGAACACAACGACGCGAACGTGCTGAGCCTGGGCGGGCGGATGCAGCCCCAGGAGGAGGCTCTGGAGATGGCGAAGGTGTTCTTGGCCACGCCGTTCTCCGGCGACGCGCGGCATCAGCGGCGCATCGACATGCTGTCCGCGTACGAGTCGAAGGGCAGCGGCGGGGCGGCGTCCGGGCCTGAGGGGTCCGCGTAGACTCGGCCGCCACGGCCGGCCAGCAGAGAGGGAGTCGATGCCCGAAGGACACGTCACCCACCGGCTGGCCGGGGCGCTGACCGCCGCGTTCGGCGGCCGGACGGTCGGCGTGACCAGCCCGCAGGGGCGGTTCGCCGCCGCCGCCGCCCTGCTCGACGGCACGGTCTTGACCGGCGCGGAGGCGGTCGGAAAGCACCTGTTCGTCGACTTCGAGGCCGAGCGGGTGGTGTGGGTGCATCTGGGGCTGATCGGCAAGTTCCTGTTCGCGGAGGCGGACGCGGTGCGCAACCCGGGCACGCTCCGGCTGCGCATCGAGGCCGGCGGCACCGCCGCCGAACTGCGCGGCCCGCAGTGGTGCCGCCTGGTGACCCCGTCCGAGCGCGACGAAGTGCTGCTGGCCTCGGGCCCGGACCCGCTGCGTCCCGACGCGGACCCCGAGCGGGCGTGGGCGGCGGTGCGCAAGACGCGGCGTCCGATCGGTGCCGTCCTCATGGACCAGGCCGCGTTCGCCGGAGTCGGCAACATCTTTCGGGCCGAGGTGCTGCACCGGCACCGGGTCGACCCGTTCCTGCCGGCCAACCAGCTGCCTCGGGACGTGTTCGAGGCGATCTGGGCCGATCTCGTCCGGCTGATGGCCGACGCGGTGGACGCGGGGCGCATCGACACCGTCCGCGACGAGCACCTGCCCGAGTCGATGGGGCGCGAGCCGCGCGTCGACCGGCACGGCGGCGAGGTCTACGTCTATCGACGTGCGGGCCAGGCGTGTCACGCGTGTGGTTCGCCGGTGTCCACGGAGTTGTTCGTGGGCCGCAATCTCTACTGGTGCGCCACGTGCCAGCCGTCCGGGGCGAAGGGGCTGGTGGGATGACCGAGGGGTTTTCGGCGTCGGTGGTGGGCCGGGGGAGCGGCCTGTCCGTCCGCTGGGGCAAGCGGGCGGTGGCCGAGATGGTGTTCGAGCTGCCCGGCGACCCCGTCCCGGGGTGGGAGCCCGACGACGAGGGGGCGCGGCTGACGCGGTCGGGGTCGGTGACAGCGCGACTGCGGCACGTGCGCCACGAGCGCGGCTGGACGACGACGGTGTCGATCGACAACGCGGGCGAGGACGAGGCTGAGCTGCCGACGGTCGGGTTCTCGCTCATCGCAGCGCCCGGATGGGCGGGCTGGTCGTGGACGGACGACCTGGACGGCTTCGTCGTCGTCGCGCCGGTGGGGCACGATGCGCCGACGCTGGTGGGCTGGCTGCGCCAGGGCTTCCTGAGCGCGGCGCAGGAGCGTCCGGTCTACGGGGTGGGCCCGCTGGCGGACGGCCAGGTCGAGTCCCGGGGTGCCGCGTTCCACCTCGCGCCAGAGGGCGGCACGCTGCGGCCGTTCGGCCGGCACGCCTCCACGCTGGAGTTCGGCGCGGTCAAGGGGCCGGACGCCGTGGCGTCCCGGCTGCCCGACTGGCTGCCCGACCTCATCGTGCGCGACGGGGACGACCTGCGCTTCGAGACCCCCGACCTGGCGGTCGTGGCCGGCCCGGACGCCCAGGTCGTCCTCGACGACACGGCCGCGTTCGTCATCGGTGCGCCCGGGCACCGAGAGGTGTCCGTCCACGGCGTGCGGGGCGTGCACCGGCTGCGGGCTACGTTCGCGCCGGCGCCGCAACCGTTCCTGGCCGACCACGTGGCTGCCTGGAAGTCGCGGCGTCCGCGCACGACTTCGACGGCGACCGCCGCGGTGGTGGCGGCGGCCCTGGCCCGCCGCGGGGTCTGGGACGCCGAGGCCACCCTCGACTGGCTCGAACACGAGGACTGGCTGACCCGCGAGGCGCCCCTGGGTATGGCCGTCGCCGCCATCGTGGCGGCCGAGACCCGGGACGCGGCCCTGTTGCAGGCGGCCTGCGCCGCAGTGCTGGACGCGGAGCCGACCCCGGGCCTGGGCATCGTGGGGACGCGGTGCTGGGTGGGGTGCCTGCGGGCTGGCCTCCCGCGGCTGGACCTCACCGTGCTCTTCGACCGGTACGCCCGCGACGGCGGGGACCCCCTGCTGGGGCTCGAATACGCCGTGGTTCGCGGCGCCGAGGAGGGCAAGTGGGGCCGCGTCGTGACGGGCCTGGTGAACCGGCTGGGGTCCGGACTACCCGGGCAGCCCATGGGGTTGTCCGAGGCGGACGCCGGCCTGGCCGCCGCCGTGCTGCGGCTCGTGCCAGAAACGTGGAGCACGAAGCCGGCCGCCGCCGCGGCGTCCGAGAAGACCGAAGCGCTGCTGCTGGCCGACTACGCGGACGGCCTGCATCCCGAGCACGAGGGGCTGGCGTGGCTACTGCTGGGGGACGTGGGCTCGTGAGCCGCGGCGATGGCGTAGGATCGGCGCGGTCGTCCGGGGCGTAGCGTAGTGGCTAGCGCGCCTGCTTTGGGAGCAGGAGATCGCAGGTTCGAGTCCTGTCGCCCCGACCACAATATGGCTGTGACTAGGTATTATACTACGAGAAGACAACAGGCCGAAGACCTGTCGCCCCAGATCACAACATCGCTTTGGCTAGGGGCGTTGGCGGAATTCTCCGCTGCGAGGGGTTCAGTTTCGTGGTCAGGGGTGGTCAGACGAAGCCCCAAATATGCCCCAGATTTCCGTTCTTGGGGCAAGCGAATTCCCTTGTCAGAGCCTGTCTGGGATGCAAGCCCTGAGGTGTGCAAACCTGTCTGGGTGAGGCGTCGCCAAGCCACGCTCAGCTGCGAGCCCCAACCGTACAGGGGGGAGCGGGTGATCCAGTGGGGCTGCCGACGGTCGTGATCTCGCTGATCTGGCTCCAGTCAGGCAGGTCGAGGGCGTCAACGGCGCGGATGAGAAGGTCGCGGCACGGCACGCCGCATGTTGGTAGGGAGGGGCGTGCCCACGCGCCAGAAGGCCGGCCCGACTCGGTCTCTAGATGAGGGCGTCGCGGATCGTCATGGCCGCGGATACCCGGTTGTCGACCTGCAGCTTGGTGAAGGTGCTGCTCAGGTGCGCTTTGACGGAGGCGAGGCTGAGGTTGAGTCTGCTGCCGATCTGTCCGTTGGTGAGGCCTTGGGCGAGGAGTACGGCCACGTCACGTTCGCGCTGGGTGAGGGAGTCCAGCGCCGCTTTCGCCTTCGCGTCGACGCCGGTGGTGGATGTGGCCACCGCGATCAGGGTGTTCGTCACGTCCGGCGACAACGACCGTTCGCCTGCCGTCACGCGACGGATCGCTTCGACGAGGCGGGCCGGGTCGGCGTCCTTGAGCAGGAACCCCTGGGCGCCGAGTTTCAGGGCGCGGACCACGTAGTCGTCGGTGTTGAACGTGGTCAGCACGATCACCTTCGGACGCTGGCCCCATCCGTTCAGGGCCTCCAGGGTCGCGAGCCCGTCCAGGCCGGGCATGCGGATGTCGAGCAGCATCACGTCGACGGGGTCGGCGGCCAGTCGGGTCAGGGCGTCCGCGCCGTCGCCGGCTTGCCAGGTGATGCTCAGGTCGGTCTCGCCGGCGAGGATGTAGCTGAGCCCGGTGCGGACCATGGGGTCGTCGTCGACGAGCGCGACGGTGATCATGCGTCTCCTCCTGGGGTCGGCCTGGACGCGGGGAACGGCAGGTGGGCGTCCAGCACGAATTCTCCACCCCGGACGCCGTGGGTCACCTCTCCGCCCACCTGCTCGACGCGTTCGACGATGCCGACGAGCCCGAGGCCTGCACCGGAGGTGTCCGGGCCGGCGAGATCGGCGAGCGGGTTGGCCACCGTGAGGTGGACTGCGTCCGCGGTCACAGTGAGGGTCACGGCAACGGGTGCCCCCGGTGCGTGCTTGCGGGCGTTGGTGAGGCCTTCCTGGAGGATCCGGTAGGCGTGGCGCGAGACGCGTTGCGGCACGAGCGCGGCATCACCGGAACGGTCCACGGCCACTCGCTGGCCGACGGCCGCGGCGTCCGCGAGCAGGGAGTCGAGGTCGGCCAGCGTGGGCTGCGGTGGGGCGGGTGGGGCGTCCGCGCCGCGGAGGGTGGCGAGCATGGCCCGCAGTTCGTCGAGGGAGGCCTGCGCGTTGGCCTGGATCATCCGCGCCAACGTGCGCGCCTCGTCGGGGTCGGCGTCGGGCCGGTGCGCGAGGGCTCCCGCGTGCAGGGCGACGAGGGAGATCCGGTGGGCGACGACGTCGTGCATCTCGCGGGCGATCCGTTCCCGTTCGGCGAGGCGCGCCTCGTTAACGCGGGCTTCCTCCGCGTCCTTGCGGGCCTGTTCAGCCTCGGCGCGACGCAGCCGTTCCTGTCCGCTGCTGTGCCGCAACAGCCCCACCAGGGTCGCGACGACGACCCCGGCTGCGGCGAGCGTCCACTCGACCTGGGTCGCCGAGGCCTGCAGCGGGTAACCCGACAGGACCGTCCCCGCGGTCCGGCAGGCGAGCAACCCCGCCGCCATCCCGAACACGACGGGTCGGCGGCCGCGTCGGGCCAGGTGCTCCTGGGCCACCACTGCCGCCCCGATCACGCTCGGCGACAGCACCCACAGGGCACCCACGACGAGCGCCACCCCCACCGGACGCCGCCGGCGCCACCCCAACGCCACGAGGGCCAGGGCGCCGGGGACGACCAGGAGCACGACCACGCCTGCGTCGATGGTGCGTCCCGGTTGGACGAGGGGGATCGCCAACGGGGTCAGGTAGTACAGGTAGCCGAGCACCGCGACCACCCACCCCCACGACCAGCGGGACTCCTCGGGTCGGCGCGAAGAGAGGGCTGGGCTCACCCGTCCAGCTTCCCAGATGCCTGTGGAACGGCGCCCCCTCCCATCGGCCAGATGGCGGGGTCCGATCGGCCAGGGTGGGGCCGCCGTCCGGCGCTCCGATCGTGGCCCGCCGGCCGAGGCGCCGACCCGGCCGGCTGCGGTGGGGTGGAGCCATGATCGAAACAGCACACCTGTCCAAGCGCTTCGGCGCGACGACCGCCCTGGAGGATGTGGGCTTCACCGTGGAGCCCGGCCAGATCGTCGGGTTCCTCGGCCCCAACGGTGCCGGCAAGTCCACCTGCCTGCGGATCCTGACCGGTTTGGCCTCCCCGGACTCCGGCACCGCCACCGTCGGCGGCGTGCGCTACGGGGACCTCCCGAACCCGGCCCGCCTGGTCGGGTCCCTGCTCACCATCGAGGGGTTCCACCCCGGCCGCACCGGCCGCGACACCCTGCGCCTGGCCGCGATCACCCTCGGGCTGCCCGCCAGCAGGGTGGACGCCGCCCTCCGCGAAGCCGGGCTCACCCAGGCAGAGGCCAGACGCCGTGTCGGCGGCTACTCGCTGGGCATGCGCCAGCGGCTCGGGTTGACCCAGGTGCTGCTGCCGGACCCGGCGGCGTTGATCCTCGACGAACCGACCAACGGCCTCGACCCCCAAGGACAGCGCTGGCTGGCCGACCTGCTCCGGGCGCGCGCCGAACGCGGCTGCGCCATCCTGCTGAGCAGCCACCAGTTGCACGACGTCAGCCGACTCGCCCACCGGGTCGTGATGATCGGCCACGGCCGCATCCTCGCCGACCAGGCCGTCGAGGCGGCCTCCGACCTCGAAGAGCAGTACTTCACCCTCACCGGCGTCGACCGCGCCGCCTGACCCACCACCCCACGCCACGCCACACGACGGGAGACCACCATGACCACGCCCATCACCGTCACGACGACCCCGACGATCCGCGACACCCGCCACCTGTCCCCCGTGACGTTCCGGAACACCGCGCTCGTCGAGGCACGCAAGCTCGTGGACACCCCGTCCGGGCTCAGCCTCGTCGCCGCCGCAGTCCTGCTCGCCGGCGTCTTCGCCGGCGGACGCGCCCTGTTCCCGGCCGGGGACACCGGCCTGGGACAGCTGGTCAGCATGGCCGCCCTCCCGATCAGCTGGTTCGTGATGGCGATGGCGATCCTGCTGGTGACCGGCGAGTTCACGCGACCCGCCGCGTCCCTCACCTTCACCCTCAACCCGAACCGTGGCCGGGTGCTCGCCGCGAAGGCCACCGTGGTCGTCGGCCTGGCCCTCGCCGCGATCCTGCTGTCGCTGGTGGTCGGCCTGCTCGTCGCCGTCGCGTCCCCGCCCGTCACGGGGCAGTCGTTCCCCCTCACCCTCGACCTCACCCGGCTGGGGATCCTGACCGGCAGCGTCCTGTTCACCGCCCTCGCCGGCTTCGCGCTGGCGCTGGCCCTGCGCAACGCGCCGGCACCGCTCGTGGTGCTGCTCGCCTGGCCCACCGTGGCCCTGCTGATCGGCGCACTGTCGGAGGGAGCCGCCACCGTGATCGCCTGGGTGTCCCTCGAACCGTTCTACGCCCTGCCCGGCAACGGACATGCTTGGTTGCAGCTCGCCACCTCGGTTGCTGCCTGGATCCTGCTGCCCGGCACGATCGGCACCTGGCGCCTGCTCCACCACGACCTCTGACCGCCCGCCACCCACAAGGAACTCCTCTCATGACCGAGCAACCCCGCCCGCGTCGGAGCCGTCGCTTCCGGCTGATCGTCGCCCTGGTGTTCCTGGGCCTTCTGGCCGGCTGGTTCGGCTACCGGGCGCTCAACTCGGCTCCCGCCGGCACGCCCCAGGCGGTCGAGCTCGCCGAAGCCCGGATCTCCGACCGGCTCGCCTCCGCGACCGTCCTGGCCGTGGGGGAAGCCACGCACGGCACCCACGAGTTCCGCGCCGCGTGGCAGACGGTGGCCGCCCAGCTCGCCGAGCGGGGGTTCACCACCCTCGCGTTCGAGGAGAACTCCGGCAGCGTGTCGGCCGTGGACGAGTGGGTGCAGGGTGGGCCCGGAACAGCCGAGGACGCCGTGCGACGGTTCGGGTTCAGACTGTCCCGGACGCGGGAGATGGTCGACCTCATCACCTGGGCGCGGCAGTTCAACCAGGACCGACCCGAGTCCGACCGCGTCCGGTTCTACGGGATCGACGTGCAGCGCCCCGAGGCCGACAAGCAGGTCGCGCTCGGCTGGCTCACCGGCGTCGACCCGGACGCCGCCCGCACCCACGGCGTCCCACTCGCCGGCCTGACCGACGCCACCCCGTACGATCGAACGGCCAGCCGGACGTTGTTGCCGCACGCCGAGAACCTGCTCCGCGCCGTCGAAAGCGCCGCGGGCGAGAAGGTGGACGACGGGACCACCCGCGCGGTCCTGTCCGCCCGCGCTCTGGAGTGGGGTTTGCGGCTGGGCGAGGCCAGCAACGACGGCACCCTGCGCGACGAACTCATGGCCGAGCAACTCGCCTGGCTCGTCGACCAGCGCGCCCAACAAGACAGTGCGCACACCCTGCTGTTCGCCCACAACGGCCACGTCGACCGGGTCGGTGCCGCGAACGCAGCACAATCCACCACCCTGGGCACGCTCGCCGTGCAACGGTGGGGCGACCGCTACCGCGTGATCGGCACCGACAGCCACCACACCGTCACACTCGCCGACGGTGTCACCAGCCAGTTCACCGTCCCCTCACCGGTCCGAGGACTGTTCGCCGGCACCCGGGTCGGCTACCTCGAACTCGCCGACGCGACGCCCGGCAACCGAGCCGTACTCCAGGGCCGCTGGCCCATGCCCAGCGCCGGGTGGCCCTTCCTGGAGTGGCAGGCCCTGATCCCGTTCCTCCACGAGGTACAGGTCGTGCCTGCCGACTCCTGGGACGCCCTCATCTACGCCCACCAGACCACACCAGTCGCACCCATCCCGTGAACAACTCTCAGGCAACGGGCTTCCAGGCGAACCGCTGAGCACGAGGCTGCGACTACCAACTGGCCGCCAGCCGCAGACCCGCCACCCGCCGACGCGCGGTTCAACCGCGATTCCTTCGTGGCACAGGATCGCGTCTGCTACCTGCAGGGGGCGCAACAAGTACGCTGGAGGGTTGTCCGGCCTTGTCAGGACGGGGTTAGGGCGAGAGTCTAGGGCATGAGTCTCCCTGCCCCGACATCAAGGGACCGAGAAACGTTTGGCAGGACGAACTCGACATCGAGTGCACCTTCGATTCGCGAGCTCATCGCACTTCCCCCGGAAGCCACCGCCCCGTTGCCAGCCAGCCGGGCCAGCCAGCGCCGCACGGGTCTGCAACTGTAGCGGTTCAGGATACAATCGCAGGGTGGAAAGACGCGTGGTGGTGGAGTTGGTGGCCGGGATTGCGGCCGGGCAGTGGGGGATGTTCACCACGGCCCAGGCTGCTGCGGTGGGGGTGTCCCGGTTGGAGGTGGCCCGGTTGGTCGACGCGGGTCTGGTTCGGCGGGTTCGGCAGGGAGTGCACGTGATGCCCGGCGTGCCGTCGGACGCGTTCGAGGAGGTGCGCGCGGAGTGGCTGGCCACCGATCCGACCCGGACGGCGGGGGAGCGGCGTGCGGACGCCGACCCGGTGGTGGTCTCGGACGAGACCGCAGCCGCGATCCACGGGATCGGGGACCTGTCCGCCGGCGGGGTGCACCTGACGGCGTCCCGACGGCTGCAAACCCGGCAGGCCTGGGTGTCGGTCCACCAGCGGACGCTGACGGCCAAGGAGTACCAGTGGATCGACGGGCTGCCGGTCACCACCCCCAGGCGGACCCTCGAAGACCTGGCCTCCTCGGGCCGGTGGGAGCACAGCCAGTTGCGCGACCTGGCGATGGATGCGATCGGCCGAGGGCTGATCTCGCGAGCCGAGGTGGCCCGGTCGCCGGTCCTGGTCCGGGTGCTGCCCGAACTGGCGCCACCGGTGAGCCATGCCGGTCTCCGGCAACGGTTGGCCAACGACGCCCGTGAGCGCGGCACGGACCCGCGCAGCACCTACAACACGTTCTTCCGGATGTTGTTCCTGGCCGGGTTGGCCGGCCACGACGCGTGGGTGCTGAAGGGTGGCACCAACCTGTTGTGCCGGCTGACGCACCCGCGGAGCACCCTGGACCTCGACCTGTTCCGGCAAGGAGACCACAGCCCGACCTTCACCGCGGGCGTCCTGCACGAGCAGATGGACGGCCACACCGCTGGCAGGTACACGTTCCGGGTCGGGGATCCGACGCTCGGGGACGGTGAGGACGTCGAGGTGGCTCGGGTGAAGGTGGCGGTGTTCGATGGCACGACCGCCGTCGAGTCCTTCAACATCGACCTCTCGGGTGACATCGTCCTCAACGCCGAACCGGACCAGGTCGAGGTGCCGCGTGGCGATTTCGCGGTGTTGCCCGGCTACCCGGCGACTTTCCCGGCGCGGTTGTACCCGGTCGAGAACCAGATGGCTGACAAGCTGTGCGCCCTGTACACCCGCTATGGAAGCGGCCCGTCGACCCGGTACCGCGACCTGTATGACCTGGCCATGATCGTCGACCAACTTCCGTTCGACCGGGCGACTCTCACCGCAGCCGTCGGCGTCCAGCAGCGGGTGCGTCGCATGACCGTGCCGGCCAGTCTGGGCGAGCCGGCCCCGGGATGGGGGACCGCCTACGACAAGCAACTCCGCCGGACGCCCGGCGCGCGGCCGCCGTTCACGAGCTACGACGCCGCCATGGCCGTGGTGCGGGACGCCTTGACGTCAGCGCTTCCTGGCGGCGATGACGCCGCCTCCCTTGGGTGACCCCGGGTTTCGGGGAGCTCGGCCCGGATGCTGGGTCGGGATCGATGGGGGTTACGTGAGTCAAGGACGGTGATGTTCACCTCGGTGGATTGTGTCCCCAGGAGGAATCGGCTGCCCCTTATGGTGGACACCCATAGCGCACGAGATGCCAGCAGTCAGCACCTGGTTGCAGCAGCCACGCAGCCAACTTCGCGTCGATGGCGGGCAACATGTTCGTCACCCCGACCAGTCTGCCCCACGGACTTTCGGTACTCTCATCCGCTGGTGGTCGTTGACAACGTGGGCTGGGCTTGTATCGTGTAGCGCTACGCGATACGGTTGTACCGTGATCGTCAGCTTCCGGCACAAGGGTCTGGAGCGGCTGTATCGCGACGGTTCGAAGAAGGGTGTCCAAGCGGCTCACGTCCCCAAACTGCTGCGCATCTTGTCGCTGCTGGACGTGGCGCAGACCCCCGACGACCTCGCGATCCCGTCATTTCGGACCCACCCCCTCAAAGGGGACCTGGCCGGGCACTGGTCGATCTGGGGGAACGGCAACTGGAGGATCACGTTCCGCTTCGTTGAAAGCGACGTCGAACTCGTCGACTATCAGGACTACCACTGACCAGAAGGTGGACAACATGGTGATGAAGACCCCGGTCCATCCCGGCGAGATCCTGCGTGAGGACGTGCTGGCCGACCTCGGGCTGAGTGTCGGGGAGGCTGCGTCCCGGCTCGGGATCTCCCGGGTGACGTTGAGCCGAGTCCTGCACGGCCATGCGCGGGTGAGCCCCAACCTTGCTGTTCGACTGGAGCAGGCGGGTGTTGGCACCGCCCGCGCCTGGCTGTCCCTGCAGTCGGCTTATGACCTCGCCGCCGAGCGTGCGGCCGGACTACCCACCGTGCGCAGGCTCGACACCGTCGCCTGACAACACCCGCCGCGCAGCGCGCGTGCCGGCCACGCCGCGCGCTGGAGGTGGGTTGTCGAGGTCAGGCGCCGGTGCGACTTCTTTCGCGCGCGAAGCGGTCTGCCCACAGCTTCCACTCCCACAGGGTGGGGGCCATGAAGACCCCCGTGCCGATGACCGCGCCAGCCTTCCTGCGCTGGTAGGCGGCCACCGTGGCGCCCACCAGCGAGGCACTGGCAACGCCCGACAGGGCCAGCACCACCGGCTCCGACGTCGGCTTCCGTGACCAGGACTCCTCGCCCAGAATGGCCCGTGCCGCGAACGACGACGTGTCGTGAACCGGCGGAGTGATGACGGGGTTGACAGCAAACACGCGCCGATGGGGCCGTACAGCCACCAGCGCCGTGTCCACAGCGGCACCAACAGCAGCGGCGTGCTCAGCAGCCTCGACCAGGCGCTGAACGGATGAGCGTGTCGCTGAAACACGCGAGCGTAGACGCCGTCCGCAGAAGCCACCCGTTCAGCCTGACACCGAATCACCGTGGCGACCAGACAACGGGGAACTGCCTCGGCGCCGCAGAGACGCTCGGTCGACAATGCGGACATGAGCATCGACGTGTGGTGGCCGAAGCTGCGGCAGGAGTCCCGGGAGTATCTGATCGCCAACAACGGCGACGCCGGACCTCCTGACCTCGTTGTGGAGATCGCTCAAGCAGGAGGCGTGACCACGACTGACGCCTGGTGGGTTGGACACAGTGGGCCGACCGGGTTCTACCTGTCGGACGAAGCGATCGACTGGATCGACGAGGTGGCCAGCGGCGAGACACCCGAGCCCCGCCCCGACGACCGCAACACAACTCCTGGATTGCCGCCCTCAGGGCGGCACCTGTGTTGGTGACGTGTAGTACATCGTCCGACATCGAGCTAGTTTTGGAATGTGGGTGAGGTACTCAGCTGGGACGGGGAGTCCGCGGGCTACATCCGGGGGCGCGGTGACCGCTACCCCGGCGGCCTGGGCATCGAGCCGGAATGGGCCCAGCAGGTCATGCACGACGTCGATCTGGTGGCGTTCGAACCGGATCCGAAGTCGCGTATGGGCGCCTCACGCTTCATCGGGTTCTCGGCTGACTCCGGCCGCGTGCTGGTCGTCATCGCCTTCCGGGACGCCGATGGCGACCTGCACGGCATCAACGCATGGCCGGCGACCGGCGCCGACCCGAGGTTCTATCGAGAGGGGACCACCGATGGCGAAGACGATTGATCCGGCTCTGGCAGCCCGCCTCCGAGAAGAGTCCGAGCAGACGCGCGAGGCTGCCTATCCGGCCGGGGCCCGGCCCACCCGTCCAAACCGCAGCAAGGTGTACTCGATTCGCCTCAGCGAGGAGGAGCAAGCCCGGGTCGAGCAGGTGGCCGACGCCAAGCACCTGCCCGCGTCCACCTTGGTACGGTCCTGGATTCTCGACCGGCTCAACCAGGAGAAGACCGCCTGACCAACATCCTCAGCTGCCGCGGGTTGCGCGAGCGTAGCCTGTTGGCTCCGCTTGCCGCAGCGCGGGGTGTCTTCGTGTTGAACGCTGGCCGCGACGAGGCGGGTCGCCCCGATCCGCATCATGAGTGGGGCGCTACGGCCATACCCTTGCGGCATGGCCCTGCCTCGCCACACGACGGACGCCGCCCTGTCGGCTTGGCTCGTGCCCCGCCTGGTGCCGTGGGGACCGGCTGGGGTTCCGGTGGGTGCGACGGTGCCGACGGGCTTCGCGGCGTACGTGCGGGTCCTGCACCCCCTGCCGGATGGACGCCGCTGGCGGGAGATTGCTGCGTCCAAGGGACGCGTCCTGCATCCCCTGGCCCAGTGGAGCCACTTCTTCGACACCCTGCACCACCCGAACCTGTGGCCGCCGGATGGCCATCTCCAGCGCCCCGACCACGACGCGCTGCTCGCGCACCTGCCGGCGTCTGGGGACGTGACCTACGCGGTGTGGGAGGGCTACGGGTTCTGGGGAGGCGGCGCGGTCGAGGCGCACCACCCCGACCTGACAACCTACGAGATCCCGGTGCCGAGCCGGGTCCCGGGGGGTGCCGAGCCGGTGTTGGCCCTGCCGCACCGGCGCTACCACCTGTTCCGGGCGCCCCTGGCCGCGCACGAGGCTTGGATCGAGGACCAACGCTTCGGGCAGTCGGCGAACCTCGTGTGGCCGGACGACCACGGTTGGTGTCTGGCCACCGAGATCGACTTCGGGTTCACGCTGCTCGGTTGCCAGCGCGCGGTCGCGGACGCCGTGCTCGCCGATCCCGCCCTGGAGGCGTTCGAGGTTGGTGTGGACGACAACATGAGCTGGTCCGGGGACACCATCAATCCGGCGCCCCGGCGGGACTGACATGCTTTGTCGACCCGCCACGCTCGACCGGGCCTATACAACACGGCGCACCTGCTGAACCCCTGCACGACGCGTGAACCGGGCGCCAAAACGATCCACTTGCGCTGTCAACAGTGCGCGGCATGGTCATCACCTCAGGAACTTCTCGCGGGCTTTCAGGGCGTGGACGATGACGTGGGCTTGGTCGCCATCGACGCATCCGACTTCCAGGAAGATCGCGGACTGGTTGGGGCCCACGATCACGGTGATCGCTCTGGACGCCTCCGCGATGGTCGAGGCGTTGATCGGCCGCGAGGTTGGCGAGGAGTTGCTGGACGCCCTCACTGGCGACGTGCACGCCCCGCACCTGCTCGATGTCGAGGTGTTGTCCCGACTGCGTGGGTTACAGCTGGGCGGCAAGCTCGATCCTGCTGTCACGGAAGAGATTCGGCGCGACCACTTCGCGCTCGCCATCAACCGCTACGAAGTCGCTCCCATGGCTGATCGGATCTGGCAGTTGCGTCACCAATACACGAGCTACGACGCCGCGTCTCTCGCTCTTGCCGAGGCCCCGGACGCACCGCTCTACACCTGCGATGTGAAGCTCGACAGCGGCGGCCACCACGCCGAGGTGCACGTACTCCACCGAACGCACTGAGGTCTGCCGCAGACGGCGCGTGTCCCGTCTTGTCCCGCTCGTGTGTGCCCCGTTTGCGCTCCTCGAGGGAAGGGGTGTCGGCGAGGCGACCTTTCGGTCAGTCGTTTGTCGGAGGATCGCCGTCGCACCGACCGCCGACAGGTCCGGGATCGTGCGGACGAGGTCGGTGAGGGTGAGCTCGGCCAGCATGGCGACCATGCGCTGGTGGCCCCTCAGGTGGGTGTGACGGGTTCGAGGGTGACGCTGCGGTGGGCGGCAACGGCTTGCCCGGAGGCAGGAACCAGGGCTGGGTCGCGGGGGTGGCTTCGGGCGAGTTGGACGATGTCGAACTAGTCTCTCTGCCATGGCGCTCAACCAGATGGGATCTTCTTCCCTTCCGCTCTTGGAGGTCGAGGTCGGTCCGCTGATCGACGGGCGATGGGTTGAGTTGATGGTACTGGCCGCCATCGTGATCACGGCCGTCGTGATCGGGGGCGCCGTTCTGCTACTCGCGCGCGGTTGGCGGCGCAGGAGAGGCTGAGGGGATTCATCGTCCGTGAGGTCGAAGCCAGAAAGCCGACAGTCAGCCCGTGCTCACAACAGCGTTCCCGACGCAGTCGCCACCCCTTGGGGCGGGGAGCATCCGACCTGATCGCCTTGAACCCGTCCTCACCTGTGAGTCTGGCCGCGGGTGAAGCACCGCTTGGAGCGTTTCGCCCTGGTGCTGCCACTCATTGGTGCGCTATGGGCGTGGCGGTTCCTCTGGCCGGCTTGATCAGGGCGTCACGATGCCGGCCGCGTAGTGGTGCCCGGAGGCCGTGGGGACCTCGACGTCGACGGCGGACCGCGGCTCCAGGCCGGGCCTGCCGTGAGTGGTCAGCGTGATGGCGTCGCCGACGTCACCCGAGAAGCACCAGGAGACCCTGGCCGGTCGGTTGGAGGGACAGCAACGGGCCGCCCACGTCGGTGGTGGTGACGGCGCCGGTGGACAGGTCGTAGCGGGAGACGTGGCGGTACTCCGTCATGGGCCGGAAGCCGGGGTTCATGAAGGTGTGGCCGACGTAGAGGGCGTCGTCTGTTTCGGCGAGCAGGAACGGTGCCGGGTGGGGGAGAGCGACCGTGCTTTCGTGGAGGTCGTCCAGGGAGACGTTCCCGAGGGCACGGCCTTCGACATCGCCGGTCACGACGGCGCGGCCGTAGAAGAGCTTCCCGTCCCGAATGACGGTACTGATGACGCCGCCGACGGTGTCAAGGAGCGTCGTGCGGCGGAGCAGCCGAAGGGACGCGGCGTCGAGTTCGAGCAGGATGCCCTGGTCGTTATCGCCGCGCGTGGTCTCCCCAAGGGCGTACACCTTCTGCCCGTCGCGGACGAGCGCGCTGAGGGTGATCTGCTCGATCCGGTTCTCGGCCAGGAGTTCACCATCCAGTCCCCGTCTCCGGAGTTCGGCGGCGCCGTTGAGGGTGTTGGTGGTGATGAACGAGTCGCTCGCCGGCGACAGGGCCCGGACCACCGGTTCGGTCACCCGGGTCGCGACCACGTCGCACGTCTTCGTCGAGAAGCGCAGGATGTCGGTGCGGTCGCGATCGGCGTTGCCGTTGGCCACCAGCCAGACGTCGTCGCCGAGCCGGGGCATGATCCCGGTCGGTGAGGCCTCGAGGCCGCGGTAGGGAATCGTTCGCCGGCCGATGACGCGGTCGCCGTCCACGAAGGCGAGTTCGCTGCCGGCCCCGTCCTCGGTCGAGAAGATCACGGCCGCCCGCCAGCCCTCAGGGCAGGGCCCCGTGGACGTGGGCGCCGGGGCACCCCCGCAGGAGCAGAGGGCGACGGTCGCGGCCAGTCCGCTCGCCACGGTGCGCAGCGGCAGTTTCATGTCGACCTCCGTGGGTGGTGATCGTTCGGCGAGTCTCGGCCACAGCACGGGCCGGCCGGTCTCCTGTTGGGGTGGGTGGGTGTCTGCGGGTCTGACGTGAGCAGCGGAGCAGGCCAGGGCCCCGCCGACGTGCTGGCGGCGAGCCTTCGCCGCCGTCTGTGGGGAGGCGTTCGGGTGGGGCGTGCGGTTGGCGGGGATGCTGAGCCGCTACCTTCAGGATTGCGTTGATGTCGGGGCGGTGTCGGTGGCGATGTCCGGGGAGGCGATTCGTGTCCGGCTCTTCCGGTCGACCCACAAGATGAGCGCGGTGCAGGCGGCGACGGTCGTCAGGGAGACCGCGGCGTCGAGGGTGGTCACGTCGGTGGCGTTGAGGTCGCCCCAGCCGATGGCGCCGAACACGAAGCCCAGGGAGTTGTTCACCGCGTGCAGGGCGATGGCCGCTTCGAGGCCGCCGGTGCGCCACACGAGCACGCCTGCCGCGAGCGCGAAGCCGGCCACGCCGATCATGCCGGGCGGGTTGTAGGGGTGTCCGACGACGAACAGGGGAAGGGGTAGCAGGATGCCCCACCACGGGTTGCGGAGCCAGGCTCCGAGCACCTGCATGGGCAGCGCGCGGAACGCGAACTCCTCGGCGGCGGCCTGGAAGGGCACGATCAGGAGCGCGCCGGCGATCAGCCACCCGCTGTGGGGATGCCACGAGGGTGCGATCGGCTCACCGGCGGCCCCGCCCACCGTGAGGAACACCAGGTGGACCGTCACGTACACGCCGAGGCAGATGGCCAGTGAGCGGACCAGCAGGCCGGTGCGCAGGCGTCCGGCGACGGACAGGAGTGTGCCGACGGGGCGGCGTCCGGCGGCCACGCCGATCATCACCGCGGGGATCAGGGCGAGCAGCGTGCTCATCAGCGCGAGGAAGTGGTACGGGTTGTACAGGTCGGTCTGCTCGTCCAGCAGGCCCAGGGACGCCTCGAGCTGCGGGTTGACCAGCACGGCGGCGGCGAGGCCGGTGAGGAGCACCAGCATCAACGCGAGGTAGGCCGCCGTCGCGGTGAGGAGGGTGACCAGCGGCCGCCACCAGCGGTGGTTGGCCTCGGCGCGGGCGAGCCGGTGGTAGTCCGGACGCCGCCGTGCCGAGGGGGGCACAGGAGCCGGGGTGGGCGGGTGGGAGGTGGCGGTGGAGATGGTCATGTCGTCATCGTGTCCGGCCCACACCCGTCGTCAGTATCGGTCGATCGGGTGCCTCCGGGAGTCGAAGGGATGGTCGAGGATTCATGCCATCGGACGACACCGCTCGCACCGCCGGCTGGCCTAGGGTGGCCCGGTGACCGGTCAACCCGTGCCTGCCGCCTCCGCGCCCCGAGCGCTGCCGGGGCGGAACGTGGTGTTCCTGGTCGCGGTCGCGGTGTTCTCGGTGCTGATGCTGGTGATCGCTCTGCCCGGGTATCTGGAGTCGCCGCTGGGTGGGTGGCTCGGCCCGGCCGCGATGCTGGTGAACCTGGCCGGCTTCGTCGCTTCCCAAGTGCTGTTGCCGAAGGTTCTGGACCGGGCGCCGAGCGCCGTGGAGGCGCCGGATGAGGAACGCGAACGCAGAGCGCTGCGCTACGCCCTGGTGATCATCGCGCTGGCGAGCGTCTCCGACGGGGCGGGGTTGGCGGCCGCGATCGTGTTGGTGTCGATCGCCGGACGCCGTCGCTGGCCGCCGATCCTCGTGACCGTGGTCGCCTTCGGTGTCGCGTACGCGGTGGGCCGGTGGTTGATCGTCCCACCGGGGGCGAACACGCTGACGGCGTCCGAGGAGGCCATCGGGATCGCCCTGCTGATCGCGATCCTGGTGTTGTTCGGTCTCTACCGCGGCAGCCGGCGCGCCTTGTGGCGCTCGCTGCACCAGGAGGCCGTTCTGGCCCGGCGGGAACAGGCCGCACGCCTGCTGCAGGCCCGCGAGGCCGAACGCACGCGCATCGCCCGCGAGATGCACGATTCGTTGTCGCACCGCCTGGCCCTGATCTCGCTGCACGCGGGCGCCCTGGAGTACCGCGACGACCTCGACCCCGCCGCCGCCCGCGAGGCGGCCGGGGTGATCAGGTCGGCCGCGGAGACCGCCGCGGACGAACTCGGTGCGGTGCTGGCCGTCCTCCGCCCGCCCTCGGAGGGCACCTCCCCCGCGCCCACCCTCGACGACGTGGGCACGCTTGTCGACACCGCCAGCACCCCCGGGAGCCCCGTCCACCTGATCCTCGACGTCGGTCCCGGCGAACCCGTCCCGGCCGCGCTCGGACACCTCTACCGCCTCGTCCAGGAATCCCTCACCAACGCCGTCAAGCACGCCCCCGGCCAGCCCGTCACGGTCACGATCACGGGAGCGCCCGCCAGCGGCGTCCACGTCACGGTGAGCAACCCGCTGCCGGCCACCCCGGCGGACGCCCCCGGGTCCGGTCTGGGCCTGGCCGGGCTGACCGAACGGATGGCCCTGATCGGAGGCCGCTTCACCGCCACACCCGACGCAGGCGCTTTCCGGGTGGACGCGTGGTTGCCATGGGCATGACCCAGATCCGGGTGCTCCTCGTCGACGACGAGCCGCTGATCCGGGCCGGACTGCGGATGATCCTCGACGGGGCCGGCGGAATCGCCGTGGTCGGTGAGGCCGCCGACGGGCTGGACGCCGCCGCGCGCATCGCCGACCTGCACCCCCACGTGGTGCTCATGGACGTCCGGATGCCGCGGTGCGACGGTGTCGAGGCGACCCGCACCATCCGCGCGCGAACCCACCCGCCAACCGTGGTGATGCTCACGGCCTTCGACACCGATGACTTCCTGCTGCGCGCGCTCGACGCGGGAGCCTCCGGCTTCCTGCTCAAGCACACGCCACCGGCCGAACTGGTGGCGGCCGTCCAGCAGGCCGCCGACGGGGCGATGTCGTTCTCGCCGAGCGTCCTGCAGCGGCTGGTGACGCACGCCACGCGCGCACCGCAGCCCGCGGCGTCCGACCCCCTCGACGGGCTCAGCGCCCGCGAAGCCGAGATCGCGCGCCTGGTCGCTGACGGACTCACCAACGCCGAGATCGCCGGCCGCCTGTTCCTGTCACTGCCGACGATCAAGACCCACCTCGCCCGCATCTTCGACAAACTCGGGGTCACCAGCCGCGTCCAACTGGCCCTCGCGGTCCACGGACACCGACGCTAGCCGGCGGGGCCCAGCCCGGCGACGCGCCCATCAGACGACAGTGGCGAGGGCGCCCAGGAAGGCGTCGGTGACCTCGGGAGGGCGGACCGCAACCCGAAGCCAGGAGGGGCCCAGGCCCGGGAAGGTGTCTCCGCGGCGCACGGCGAAGCCGCGCCGGGCCAGACGGCTGTGGAGCGACCCGCCCGGCCAGGCGGGTAGCCCGGTGTCGAACAGGACGAACGGCGCCCGGGGCGGGAGCACGACGCTCACGCCCAGCGCGGTGAGGCCCCCCACGAGGTGGTCGCGGTGCCGCTGCTCGGTGAGGGCGAGGTCACGGGCCCCAGCGCGGCCAGGATCGGTCAGGCACGCCTCGATCGCCGCCAGCCCAAGCCCGGACACCGCCCACGGCGGCTGTTGGGCGGCGAGACGGGCCACGAGCCGGGGATCGCCCACGACGTAGCCGGCCCGGACGCCGGCCAGCCCCCACGTCTTGGTCAGCGACCGGACCACCAGGACGCCGGGCATCCGGGGACTGATGAGGCTGTCCTGCTCGCCGGGCACGGCGTCCATGAACGCCTCGTCCACGACCAGCACACGCCCGGGTCGCGTCAGCCAGGCCAGGGACGCGGCGGGGTGCAGCACGCTGGTGGGGTTGGTCGGGTTGCCGACCAGCACCAGGTCGGAGTCCGGCACGGCGTCCGGGTCGAGGACGAACCCCACGTCGGGCCGGAGGAGGTGCCGCATCACGTCGATGCCGGCGCGGCGGAGGGCGGCCTCGGGTTCGGTGAACTGGGGGTGGATCACGACCGGGTGGCGCGGGGTGAGGCCGCGGGCGATCAGGGTGAAGGCCTCGGCGGCGCCGGCGGTGGGCAGGACCATGTCCTCCTGGACGCCGTGGCGGCGGGCGATGGCCGCGCGGGCCCTTTCGGCGTCGGGGTAGCGGTCCGCGTCGGTGAGGGCGGCGGTGAGGGCGTCCAGCAGCCAGGACGGTGGGGTGGGCACGCGGACGTTGACCGCGAGGTCGACGAGCCCGGGGCGCAGGTCGCGGTCGCCGTGGTGGGCCAGGTCGGGTTCCACCGCGGCGGCGGCATGGGCGTGGACTGCGTCGGCGAACCGTTGCGCCAGCGCCGGGTGGCCCGCCCAATGGGTGTGGAGGTAGGAGGCGTGCACGGTGGGGCGTCCCGTGGAGGCGGGGTCGAGGGACACCCCGTCGGTGACGGGGCCGTCGGGCCGGTCCCACGCCCAGGCCGGGTCGGCGTCGGTCGGCAGCGGCGTGCGCGTGCGGTGGAATTCGTGCCCGGTGATGGTGTCGTCGGCGCGTGCGAGGAGGGTGTCCGTGGGGGCGGTGGCGTCCCGGTAGCCGAGGATCAGGCGTGGGTGCATGGCGGCGGCCGCTGGGACCGCGCCCACCATGGGCCGGTCGTCGAGGGTGTCGGCGAGGTAGAGCAGGCCGGCGCACTCGGCGACGGTCGGGACGCCTTTGGCCACGGCGGTGCGCACCGCCGTCCGCAGCGACTGGTTGGCGGTGAGGTCGGCGGCGTGCACTTCCGGGAAGCCGCCGCCGAGGTAGAGGCCGCAGGTGCCGGCGGGGAGGTCCGGATCCGTGAGGGGGTCGAACTCGACCACGTCGCAGCCGGCAGCCGTCAGAAGTTCGTCGGTCTCGGGGTAGCGGAACGTGAAGGCCCGCCCGGCCGCGACCGCCACGACCGGACGCCGCGACGACGACGGCCGGACCACCCGGGCGGGCTCCCAGCCCTGGACATCCAACTCCGGAGCCGTGGCCGCCACCGCGAGCAGGTCGTCGAGGGAGACGCCGGCGGCGACGTGGTCGGCGAGGGCGTCGAGGGACGCCGCCGCGTCCGGGCGTTCGGCGGCGGGCACGAGCCCGAGGTGCCGCGAGGGGGCTTCGAGGCCGTCGGTGCGGGGGAGCGCGCCCAGGACCGGGATGCCGGTCCGTTCGACGGCCGTGGTGGCCTCGGCGGCGTGGCGAGGGGAGCCGACGCGGTTGAGGATGACGCCGGCCACCCGCAGCTCCGGGTCGTAGGTGGCGAGTCCGTGCACGAGTGCCCCGACAGTGCGCGAGGTGTGGGCGGCGTCCACCACCAGCACGACGGGGCTCGAGGTGAGCCGGGCGACGTGGGCGGTGGATCCGACGCCGTCGGTGCCGATCCGCCCGTCGAACAGCCCCATGACGCCCTCGATGACGGCGACGTCGCAGGGGGTGGGCATCGCGGCGCCGTGGACCAGCAACGGCCCGACGAGGTGTTCGCCGACCATGACGGGGTCGAGGTTGCGGCCCGGGCGTCCGGTTGCGAGGGTGTGGTAGCCGGGGTCGATGTAGTCAGGTCCCACCTTGAACCCGGCGACAGCCAGCCCTCGGCGGCGCAGCGCGGCCATGAGTCCGATGGCGAGCGTGGTCTTGCCCTGGCCGGATCCGGGGGCGGCCAGCACGACGCGGGGGAGGCTCACCATTCGATCCCCCGTTGGCCCTTCTGGCCACGGTCGAAGGGGTGCCGCACCTTCGTCATCTCGGTGACGAGGTCGGCGGCGTCCAGCAGGGCGGGCGGACAGCCACGGCCGGTGACGACGACGTGCTGGACGCCGGGGCGCGCCTGCAGGGTGGCGACCACCTCCTCGATGTCGACCCACCCGCGGGCCAGGGGATAGGTGAACTCGTCCAGGACGTACAGCGTGTGCGCCTCGCCGGTGAGGCGCCGGGCCACCTCGGCCCAGCCCTCGGCGGCCAGGGCCGCCTGGTCCGCGGCGGCGGTGGCGCGCGACCACGTCCAGCCGGCGCCCATCGTGTGCCAGTCCACCGGGCCACCGACGCCGTGGTCGCGGTGGGCCCGGTCGAGTTCGGCGAGCGCGGCGTGCTCGCCCGGCTGCCACGCCCCCGACTTCACGAACTGGAACACCCCGACCGACCAGCCCTGCGCCCAGCCACGCAAGGCCAGGCCCAGGGCGGCGGTGGTCTTGCCCTTGCCGTCGCCGGTGTGGACGATGAGCAGGGGTCGCTGGCGGCGCTCGCGCGTCGTGAGCCCGTCGTCGGGGACGACGGTGGGGCGTCCTAGCGGCACGGCGTCCACCGCCCGGACCGGACGCCGACGCTAGGCTCAGCGCCGTGATCCCCGACCCCTACGGCACGGCGCCCGGGCTGCCCGACGAGGCGTTCGACTCCGACGGTCTGCTGACCAAGCGCCACGTCCGCGCCTCGGCGCTGGCCGTGCTGCGGCCGCGGCCGGGCGAGGTGCTCTGGGATCTGGGCGCGGGCGCCGGCTCGGTCGGCATCGAGTGGGCGCGCACCGACCCGACGTGCCGGGCTGTCGGCGTCGAGCGGGACGCCGTGCGCGCGGCCCGCGCCCGCGGTAACGCCGAACGCCTCGGCGTGGCGGAGCGGGTCAGGATCGTCGAGGCGGACCTCCGCGACGGTCTGGCCGCGTTGCCCGCTCCGGACGCGGTCTTTGTCGGCGGTGGGGTGACCCGCGAGGTGGTGGACGCCGCCTGGGCGGCCCTGCCCGCGGGCGGACGTCTCGTGCTGCACGGCGTCACGCTGGAGGCCGAGGCGCTGCTCGTGGACTGCCACCGGGCGTGGGGCGGGGCACTGGTGCGCCTGGCCGTCGAGACCGCAGCCCCGATCGGTGGTCTGCTGGGGTGGACGCCGGCGCGCGCCGTGGTCCAGTGGTCGGGAACGAAGGGCTGACATCAGTCCAACGCCCTGACGAGGGCGTCGCGGACGCGGCGGCTGCGGCGCGGGTCACGGTTGCCCACGACGGCGACGGTGAGGCCCCCGGCGTTCTCGGTGGCCGGGGTGAAGGCGCTGCCCCCGCGGGCGTCGTCCGCCCGGACGCAGAACGTGTGCCGATCCTCGGCGTCCGCCGCGACGGCCTCGTTGACGGCCGGGTCGTCCGAGGCCGCGAGCGCGTACCAGGCGCCGTCGAGGTCGGTCGCGGCGTAGCCGCGCGGCGTCCAGGCCACCAGCCCGG
>WBZS01000400.1_pt1 | contig 59278 bp, 54 predicted proteins | sample 5204201 | NCBI WGS metagenome assembly WBZS01 (sample SAMN12344357, study PRJNA552823) | activated sludge metagenome | biome: Activated sludge suspended growth; feature: Nitrification reactor; material: Wastewater; isolation source: activated sludge from nitrification reactor of wastewater...
GGCGAGCGGCGTCCGGTCGGATGCCTCGCAAGGCCGACGAGGGAGTCATACCGGGTTGTATGGCGACTGAGGAGAACGCAGCGAGGCGCCGTCCGGGCGTCGCGCAGCGGGCGAAGGTTGGTGGCCGGGGCACTAGGCCGGAACCGTTGATCGAGCTTGTCGAGATCCTTCCGAGGGTCTCGACAAGCTCGACCAGCGGTGGGGTCAGGCCGACGGCTCCGCGGTCTCGGGCGCGGCAGCCTTGGGTGCCGGCGGCTTGGCGTCCACGCCGGCCTCCTTGCGCTGCTGCATCGAGATCGGGGCGGGGGCGCCGGTCAGTGGGTCGTAGCCGCCGCCGCTCTTCGGGAAGGCGATCACGTCGCGGATCGACTCCGAGCCGGACAGCAGGGCGACGATCCGGTCCCAGCCGAAGGCGATGCCGCCGTGCGGCGGGGCGCCGAACTTGAAGGCGTCCAGCAGGAAGCCGAACTTCTCCTGCGACTCATCCTCGGACAGCCCCATCACGGCGAAGACCCGCTCTTGGATGTCGCGGCGGTGGATACGGATCGAGCCGCCGCCGATCTCGTTGCCGTTGCAGATCATGTCGTAGGCCCAGGCCAGCGCGTTGCCGGGATCACTGTCGAAGCCGTCCAGGTCCTTCGGCGAGGTGAACGCGTGGTGCACCGCCGTCCAGGCGCCGGCCCCGACGGCCACGTCACCCTCGGCGACGGCGTCGCCGGTGGGCTTGAACAACGGCGCGTCGACCACCCACAGGAACGACCAGCTGCCTTCCTCGATCAGGTCGCAGCGCTTGGCGATCTCGTTGCGAGCAGCGCCCAGCAACGCCTGCGAGGACGACTTGGCGCCGGCGGCGAAGAAGATGCAGTCACCCGGGTTCCCCCCCACGGCGGACGCCAGGCCGGCGCGTTCGGCGTCCGAGATGTTCTTGCTGACCGGACCGCCCAGGGTGCCGTCCTCGGCGATGGTCACGTAGGCCAGGCCGCGGGCGCCGCGCTGCTTGGCCCACTCCTGCCAGGCGTCGAAGGTGCGCCGCGGCTGGGACGCCCCACCGGGCATCACCACGGCGCCCACGTAGGGCGCCTGGAAGACCCGGAACGGGGTGTCGGCGAAGAACCGGGTGAGCTCGGTGAGCTTCACTTCGAAGCGCAGGTCGGGCTTGTCCGAGCCGTAGGAGTCCATCGCCTCGGCGTAGGTGAGCCGGGCGAACGGAGCCGGCAGGTCGACGCCGATCAGCGACCAGATCTCCCTGGCGAGCGCCTCGCCGAGCGCGATCACGTCCTCCTGGTCGACGAACGACATCTCGATGTCGAGCTGGGTGAACTCGGGCTGCCGGTCGGCGCGGAAGTCCTCGTCGCGGTAGCAGCGGGCGATCTGGTAGTAGCGCTCCATGCCGGCCACCATCAGCAGCTGCTTGAACAGCTGGGGGGACTGCGGCAGGGCGTACCACGAGCCGGGCGCGAGCCGGGCCGGCACGATGAAGTCGCGGGCACCCTCGGGCGTCGAGCGGGTCATCGTGGGGGTCTCGATCTCGACGAAGTCGCGGGCCTCGAGCACCCGGCGGGCGGCGCCGTTCACCTGGGACCGCAGCCGGATGGCGCGGGCCGGGGCCGGACGGCGCAGGTCGAGGTAGCGGTACTTGAGCCGGGCCTCCTCGCCGACACTGACCCGCTCGTCGATCTGGAACGGCAGCGGCGCGGACGGGTTCAGCACCTCGAGTTCGCGGATCGCGACCTCGATCTCACCGGTCGGCAGGTCGGGGTTGGCGTTGCCCTCGGGGCGCGCCTCCACCTCGCCGATTACCTGGATGCAGTACTCGTTGCGCAGTTCGTGGGCGCCGGACGCCGCCAGCACCTCGTCCCGGACGACGACCTGGACGACGCCGGAGGCGTCCCTGAGATCGATGAAGGCGACACCGCCATGATCGCGACGCCGGCCCACCCAGCCGGCGAGAGTGACGGTCGCTCCGATGTCGGAGGCGCGCAGGGTTCCAGCGGTATGGGTCCGCAGCATGACGATGTTCCTTTCTCTGCCCCGCATAGACGGTGCGGGTGCGTTCCGCCGATTCTATGGCCCGTGCGAGTACGGGTCGAACCGGCCATGATGGTGATCCCGTGACCTGACCCGCTGCATCCCCATCGAGGGCGGAGCGTTGGACCGAGACAGGAAGCACAGATGCCCCACATCACCGAACTCGAGGCGTTCCTCGCCGCCGCGACGGTGGCGGACGAGGTGTTCGCACTGCGTCCCGACTATCGCGCCTTGTTGATCGCCGTGGACGGCCTCGAACCGGGAGCCGGAGACACCGAGAGCGAGGCACTACTGGTCCGCGCCGAAAAGTGGGCGACTGAGGCGACCGCGGCCACCCGGGTGGAGGAGCTGCCGCACATCGCGTCCTGGCGGGACGCCTTCCGCGACTTCGGCGCCAAGCCGCAACGCACCCGGACTAGCGTCGAGGCGCTGACCCGCCGCGCCGCCACCGGGCTGCCGCGGATCAACCGGCTCACCGACATCTACAACGCGATCTCGGTGCTGCATCAGTTGCCGATCGGCGGCGAGGACCTGCGCCGCTACGCCGGCTCACCTCGGCTGATCCGGTCGGACGGCACCGAGCCGTTCGACACGGTCGCCGACGGCGCGACCACCATCGAGCATCCGGAGGTCGGCGAGGTGGTCTGGGCCGATGACGCGGGCGTCACCTGCCGCCGCTGGAACTGGCGGCAGGGCCGCCGTACTCAGCTGACCGATGCCACGTCGGCGGCACTGTTCATCCTCGACGTCCTGGACCCGATGACCGAGGACGAGCTGACCATGGCAGCCGATGAGTTGACCGGCCAACTCGCCCGGCTGGGGCCGAACGTCACGATCGCCCGCTGGCTGATCTCGCACCCGTCCAGCCAGGAGCCCCGATGACCCACTCCCCCGACAAGCACGATCCGGCGTCCGTCGCCTTCGGCACTTGGGCGGTGCACGGCGGCAACAGCATCGACGCCGGCACCGGCGCGATCCGCACCCCGCTGGTGATGGCGAACTCGTACCGGCTGCCCGAGGATCCGGCGTCGATGGACTGGTCGGCCACCGATCAGCTCACCTATACCCGCAACGGCGGGGTCAACCAGCAGGCGCTGGAACGCAAGCTGGCCGCAATGGACGGCGGTGAGGCGTCCGTCTGCTTCGCGTCCGGGGTCGCGGCGCTGCACGGGGTGTTCTTCACCCTGCTGAAGTCCGGCGACCACGTGGTCGTCTCGGACGTCACCTACGAGGCAGTCTGGCGGCTGTTCGCCGAACTGCTGCCGCGGCGCTACGGCATCGAGACGACCTTCGTGGATGTCGCCGACCTGGACGGCGTCCGCGCCGCGGTGCGGCCGAACACCAAGCTGGTGCATGTCGAAACGATCGGCAATCCGACCACGAAGGTGGCCGACATTCGCGCCGTGGCCGACATCGCCCATGAGGCGGGCGCGATCCTGACCGTCGACGGCACCTTCACTCCCCCGCCGCTGTACCGTCCGCTCGCCGACGGTGCCGATCTGGTGATTCATTCGCTGACCAAGTACATCAACGGCCACGGTGACGCGATGGGTGGTGTGGTGACCGGACGCGCCGACCTGGTCGACCGGATCCGGCACGATGCGCTGGTGGATGTCGGCGGCGCGATCTCGCCGTTCAACGCCTGGCTGATCACCCGCGGCTCGGTGACGCTTCCGCTGCGGTTGCGGCAGCAACTCGCCTCGGCGGAGAGGATCGCGGCCTTCCTGGACGCCGATCCGCGGATCGCCTACGTCGAATACCCAGGCCTCCCCTGCCACCCGCAGCACGATCTCGCCACCCGGCAGTTCGGCGGACGCGGTTACGGCGGCATGCTCGCCTTCGCGCTCGACGGCGACCCGGACACCCAGAACCGGTTCGTCGCCCAGCTGCGGGTGATCACGTCCGCCTTCTCGCTGGGCCACGACGAAAGCCTGATCGTGCATGTCGGCCCCGACACCCGCGGCGGCAGCGAAGGCTACCCACCCGGCTTCCAGACCTACGGGCATCTGCGCTTGTCGGTCGGCCTGGAGGACGTGGACGACCTGATCGCCGACCTCGCCGGGGCATTGGACCGTACCCAAATCACCGGCTCGCGAAAGGCAGCACGATGACCCTGTTCACCGGACTGAGCGCCTTCCCGCTCACCCCGCTGCGCGACGACGCCCTTGACGAGGCGGCCTACGCCGGGCTGATCCGGCGGCTGGCCGAGGCGGGCGTGGATTCGATCACCGCGCTGGGTTCGACCGGCTCGTACGCCTACCTGTCCCGCGAGGAACGCCGGACGGCGCTGCGGATCGCGATCGAGAACGCCGGCGACGTCCCGGTCTTCGCCGGGATCGGCGCGCTGCGCACCAGCCACGTCCGCACACTCGCCGAGGACGCGCAGAGTGCCGGCGCGGCCGGGGTGCTGCTGGCGCCGATGACCTACCAGAGCCACACCGACGACGACGTGTACGGGCTCTACGCCGACGTCACCCGCGACCTGTCGGTGCCGCTGATCGTCTACGACAACCCCGGCACCACACATTTCACCTTCACCGACGAGCTCTACGAGCGGATCACCGCACTGCCGAACGTGGCGTCGATCAAGATCCCCGAACTGCCCGACGATCCGGACGCGGCCGCCGACCGGGTGGCGCAGATCAGGTCCCACCTCCCCGCCCACGTGACGATCGGGATCTCCGGCGACCCGGCGGCGGCCACCGGTCTGATCGCCGGCTGTGAGGCCTGGTACTCGGTGATCGGCGGCACCCTGCCGCAGCCGGCGCTGACCATCACCCGCGCCGTCCAGCGGGGCGATGCCGCGGCGGCGGTCGCCGAGTCGGAGCGGTTGCGCCCCTTGTGGGAGCTGTTCGGCCGGGTCGGCAGCCTGCGGGTGATGGCGGCCGCCGCCGAACACTACGGGCTCGCCACCCGCTCGTGCCTGCCGCTGCCGATTCACGGGCTGGACGACGCGGCGCGGGTCGAGGCCATCGCTCTCATCGAGAGGCTCGGCCTGCAGCCGACGGCATGACTTCGACCGGCCAGGCCGCCCGCTGGGGGCTGGCGCGGTACGTGATCGCAGCCACCCTGGCCCGCACCGCCGACGGTGGCGGTGTGGTCGCCGTGGTGCTGCTGGTCACCACCTCCGGCGGGCCGGGTTGGACGGCGGGGCTGCTCGGCGCCTGCCTCACCCTGCCGCACCTGGCCGGCCCGTTCATCGCCCGCAGCCTGGACGTGGCCCGCGACGGCCGGACGGTGCTGGCCGCGGCCTGCGTGCTGCACGGCGGGCTGCTCGCGGCGGCCGTGCTGAGTTACCCGCACGCCTGGGTGGGCGTCCCCGCGGTGCTGCTGATCGCGTCCGGCGTGTTCGGACCGCTGCTGACCGGCGGGATCAGCTCCCGGCTGCCGGCGATCGCCGGGCCCGACCTGATCGCGCAGCGCCGCGCCCAGGGCTGGGACGTCGCCACCTACGGCATCGGCGGCACCATCGGACCCACCGCAGTCGCCGTCGTCGCGGCCTGGACGAACGCGACCGCCGCAGCGCTGGTGCTGGCCGGCGGCACGCTGCTGGCAGCGTTCGTCGTCCGGCTGCTGCCCTACGCCGCACCGCACGGCACGGACGCCGACGTGCCACACCCCGTCCGCACCCTGCAGATCATCGCCCGCACCGGGGCGCTGCGGCGGACGCTCTACCTCACCATGATCGTGGCGCTGTCGGTCGGCGTGCTGCCGGTCACCGCGGTGGCCAGCGCCGGCCTGTTCAGCGTCGAGCCGGCCGTCGCGGGCGCGCTCGCCGCCTGTTACGGGCTCGGTGGGTTGGCCGGTTCCGTGGTGGTGATGGTCCGTCCGTTGCGCCGCGATCCAGACGCCGCGATGCCACTGCTCGCCGCCCTGGTCGCCGGTGCGCTGGCCGGGGTGTTCCTGGCGCCCGGCTTCTGGATCGCGGCCGCCGGCTACGTTACGGCCGGCGTGCTCAACTCGCTCTTCTTCGCGGCCACTCTTGCGGCACGCAGCGAATATTCACCACTGCCCGTCCGCAGCCAGGTTTTCGTCTGGGTCGGGGCCTTGAAAATCGCGGCCGGTGCGGCCGGCACCGCGGCGGCCGGCGCCCTGGTCACGCACGGCGTCCAGCTGCCGGTGGCGCTCGCCGGAACGGTCACCGCGGTCGGGGTGGGCATCGCCCTCCTGGACCGCCGAATCGGCCCTCCCGCTGCCCCGACCGGTGATCAAAAGACGTTGTAGAAGAGGCATTCGGGAGGTCAAATCGAGGCACATCGGCGAGACTCCAGGCCCTATGTCGGTGACATCCGGCGCATTGTGGCCTAGGTTGGCGACAACCTTGACGGAGGTGAAGATGGTTTCGAATCCCGACGAGGTGTTCGCACGTGGGATGAATCGACGACGATTTCTACAGTTGGGCGCCGCCTCGATGGCCGGTACAGCGCTCGGCTTGAGCGGCTGTGCGGCGCCGTCGTCCGACGCGGTGAATCTGCAGCTGGTGCATGCCACCACGGGCGGTGGCCTGAAGGACACCCTGGATCCGCATTTCCCGGTGAGCTACCCCGACATCGCCCGGGTGCGGCAGCTCTACGAACCACTGATGCGGTTCAACTCGGCCTTCGAGATCGAGCACGGTCTCGCCGAGGAGGTCGAGCACAACGCCGACGCGACCGAGTGGACGTTCCGGCTGCGGCAGGGCCTGCGTTTCCACGACGGCCGTCCGGTACGCGCCGCCGACCTCAAAGCCAGCATGGAGCGGATGCTCAACCCGAAGAGTCCAGCCACCCAGGCCACGGACATCGCGCCGATCGCCGACCTGGCCGGCAGCCGCGTGCTCGATGGACGCACCTACCGGCTCAAGCTGACGTCGCCGTACGCGATCCTGGACGCGGTGATGGCCGGCTACGCGCTGGGCATCGTCCCTGAGGACTTCGACATCAAGCATCCGATCGGCACCGGGCCGTTCAGCTACGACAGCTTCGTGCCGGGGCAGCGCAGCCGGTTCCTGAAGTTCGACGACTACTGGGACATCAAGGCGTCCTTCGACGAGCTCGTGATCCTCAACTTCAGCGACGACGCCGCGAAGGTGAACGCCCTGCTCGCCGGTCAGGTGCAGACCCTGGACAACCTGCCGACCTATCTGGCCGGGGCGATCGAAAGCCAGGGCGCCAGAACGCTGATCTCCGAGACCGGCGGCTGGGTGCCGTTCACCATGCGTATCGACGCCAAACCGTTCAGTGACAACCGCGTCCGGCAGGCGATGCGGCTGATCGTCGACCGGCAACAGATCATCGACCAGGCGTTCAACGGTTTCGGACGCGTCGCGAACGACCTGTACGCACCGTTCGACCCCGATTACCTGGGCAACGACCTGCCACAGCGGCAGCCCGACATCGAGAAGGCGCGTTCCCTGCTCAAGGCGGCCGGCTACCAGGATCTGCAGGTGGAGCTGACCACCTCCACCGGCGTCGGGGCCGGAGCCGTGGAGGCCGCCAGCCTGTTCGTCCAGCAGGCCAAGGCGGCCGGCGTCGACGTCCGGCTGAACAAGGTCGACGGCGGGGTCTTCTTCGGCGACCAGTACCTGTCCTGGGTGTTCGCCCAGGACTTCTGGAGCACCCGGCTCTACCTGCCGCAGGCGGCCGCCTCCTCGTTGCGGTCGTCGCCCTACAACGAGACTCACTTCTTCGACGAGAGATTCGCCGGCCTGATCAAAGCGGCGCAACGCGAGGTCGACCCGGCCCGCCGGCGCCGGCTCGTCCAGGACGCCCAGCGGATCGAGTTCGAGGAGGGTGGCTACATCATCTGGGGGTTCCAGAACCAGGTGGACGCCTACAGCAGCATGGTGACCGGGCTGGAGCCGGCCCGTGAGCAACCGGTCTCCGCCTTCCGATTCAACCGAGTGAAGCCGGTGACGACATGAGCGCCGTCGAACAGAACGCCCTGGTCGAGGAGTTGCCCGAGTTGCCGACCCGCCGGGCGGGCAGCCCGGCCCGGGCCTGGACGCAGTGGCTGCTGCGCCGCCTCGGACTGGCGATCCTCACCTTGCTCGCCGTGTCGATCATCGTCTTCTTCGCGACCAACGCGCTGGGCGACCCCGTCCGGGCCATCCTCGGGAAGGACTACGACGTCAGCCCCGACCGAGTGGCCGCACTGGAGCAGCTGCTGCATCTCGACCTGCCGACCTGGCAGCGCTACCTGATCTGGCTCGGCGACCTGCTGCGCGGCGATCTCGGCACCTCGGCGGCCAACGGGCTGCCGGTCTCCGAACTGATCGGCGACCGCGTGGTCAACAGCGCGTTCCTGGTGCTGGTGACGGCAGTGATCATGATCCCGCTGTCGATCGGCCTGGCCATGCTCGGCGCCCGCTACCGCGGCAGCGGTCTCGACAACACCCTGCAGTTCATCACCCTGGCCCTGGCAGGACTGCCCGAGTTCGTCACCGGCATCCTGCTGGTGGCCCTGTTCTCGACCAGCGTCTTCCACTGGTTGCCGGCGGTCACCGTGATGCCGGTGGGCGGCGCGCCCTGGGACCGTCCGGCGTCGATGATCCTGCCGGTAGCCACCTTGCTGATCGCGGTGGTGCCGTATCTGGCCCGCATCCTGCGCTCGACGATGATCGAGGCGATGGATTCGGACTATGTCGAGCTCGCCCGGCTCAAGGGCGTGCCCGAGGGCCTGGTGCTCCGCCGACACGTACTGCCGAACACCGTGGTGCCGACGATCCAGGTCACCGCACTGCAGCTGGCCTGGCTGGTCGGCGGTGTGGTGCTGGTCGAGTATCTGTTCAACTATCCGGGCATCGGCGCCACCCTGGTCGACTCGGTGCGGAACTCCGACTTCCCGATGGTGCAGGCGCTGGCCATGATCATCGCCGCCGTCTACGTGGTGGTGAACCTGATCGCCGACGTCCTGTCGATCCTGTTCACACCGCGAGCCCGGACGGGGATGGTCAAGTGAAGGGCATGCTGCGTGACCCGCGCATTCTGACCGGGTCGATCATCGCGCTGGTGGTGGTGGCGCTGGCTCTGCTCGGTCCGTTCTTCGCGCCCTACGGCGAGAACGAGATCGTGGGCAAGCCGTTCACCATGGAGGGCGGTCCGCTCGGCACCGACTATCTGGGGCAGGACGTGCTCAGCCGCGTGCTGTACGGCGGCCAGTCGGTGCTGATGATCGCCGTGCTGGCCACCATTCTGGGGGTCGCGCTGGGCCTGGTCATCGGCGTCACGGCCGCCTACGTGGGCGGCTGGCTGGACGAGTTGCTGATGCGCGGCAACGACGTGCTGCTGGCGTTCCCGCAGATCCTGATCGCCCTGGTGGTGCTGAGCGCCGTCGAGCAGCCCACCTGGTGGATGATCGTGCTGCTGGTCGGCATCGCCCACGCCCCCCGGGTGGCCCGGGTCGCACGCGGCGTGGCGCTCACCTACGTGAACAACGACTTCGTCACCGCTGCTGAGGCGATCGGCGAGCCGCGCTGGCGGATCGCCGTGTTCGAGCTCGGTCCGAACCTGGTGGTGCCGCTGCTGGCCGAGACCGGCCTGCGGCTCACCTATTCGATCGGCACCGTCGCGGCGATCGGCTTCCTGGGTTTCGCCAGCAACCCGAGCGCCGCCGACTGGGGACAGATGACCAACGAGAACCGGCTGGCGCTGCTGGTGCAGCCGTGGGGGGTGCTGGCCCCGGTGATCCTGATCGGCCTGTTCACCATCGGCACCAACCTGATCGCCGACGGCATCGGCCAGCGGGCCGCGAAGGGGGCATGATGAGCCAGACCGTCACCGACGACCTGCGCTGCCGGGTCGAGGATCTGCGGATCAGCCTGCCGGCCCGCGGCGTCGACGTCGTCGACCAGGTCGACCTGTCCCTGAAGGCCGGCGAGATCCTCGGCCTGGTGGGCGAATCCGGTTCCGGCAAGACCACCACCGGGACGGCCCTGCTCGGCTATGCCCGCACCGGCGCCGCCATCTCCGGCGGCGACATCGAGGTAGCCGGGTACAAGGTGCGCGAGCTCGGCCCGGCGCAGGTGCGCGCCATCCGCGGCGTCACCATCGGCTACGTGCCACAGGATCCCAGTTCGGCGTTGAACCCGTCCATCCGGATCGGCGCCCAACTGCGCGAACTGCTCGATCTGCACAACATCGGCACCCCCGAGGAGCGCGGCGAACGCGTCCGGCAGATCCTGCCCGAGGTGGGGCTGCCCAACGACGAGGCGTTCCTGCGCCGCTACCCGCACCAGCTGTCCGGCGGCCAGGTGCAGCGGGTCGCGCTGGCCATGGTCTTCCTGCCCCGGCCCCAGGTGCTGGTACTGGACGAACCCACCACCGGCCTCGACGTGACCACCCAGGGCATGGTGCTGCGTACCCTCGGCGAGCTGTGCGACCGGTTCGACGTGGCCGCGCTGTACGTCACCCACGACCTGTCGGTGGTGGCCACCATCGCGAACCAGGTCGCGGTCATGTACGCCGGGCGCCTGATCGAGATCGGCCCCGTCAAGCAGATCTTCACCAACCCGAGCCACCCCTACACCCGGGCGCTGCTCAACGCGATCCCGCACCTGCACCGTCCGTTCGCCCTCACCGGCATTCCCGGACGCACACCGGCGCCCGGCAACCGTCCGGCCGGCTGCCGGTTCAACGACCGCTGCAGCTTCGCCGTCGACGAATGCTCCGCGGCGGAACCTCCGGACGTGGAGGTCTCCCCCGGTCATTTCGCGGCCTGCATCCGCACCGACGCGTTGCCGCCCTGGGATCCGAGCGACCGGGTGGTCGCCGACACCGACCCGCAGCGGGACCGGAAGATCATCCTGACCGTCTCCGACCTGGACATCTTCTACGGCACCAGCCACGTGGTGCACGGGGTCAACTTCGACCTGGCGGTGCGCGAGGTCGTCGCCCTGGTCGGCGAATCCGGCTCGGGCAAGACCACCATCTCGCGGTGCGTCGGCGGCATCCACGACAACTGGCAGGGCACCATCGCCGTGGACGGCCAGCCACTCGCCACCGCGGCCCGGAAGCGCACCGATGAACAGCGCCGCCGCGTCCAGTACATCTTCCAGAATCCGTACCTGTCGCTGAACCCGCGCCGGACGGTGGAACAGATCCTGGTCCGGCCGCTGGAGCTGTTCGGGGTCGCCAAGGGCAAGGCTGCCCGAGAGCGCGCCGCGCAGCTGTTGGAGGACGTCCAGCTGGGCGAATCGGCGATGTCGCTGCGGACCAACCGGCTCTCCGGTGGTGAACGGCAGCGGGTGGCGATCGCCCGGGCGATCGCGGTGGAGCCCGACATCCTGGTTTGCGACGAGATCACCTCGGCACTGGACGTCTCCATCCAGGGCTCGATCACCGAACTGCTCAACTCGATCAAGGCCGAGCGGCACATCTCGATGCTGTTCGTCACCCACGACCTGGCGCTGGTCCGCTCGATCGCCGACCGGATCCTGGTGCTGCAAAACGGACGCCTGGTCGAAAGCGGCCTGGCCGCCGACGTCCTGGATCATCCCCGCGAGGAGTACACCCAGAACCTGCTGGCCAACACCCCGACCCTGGACCGCTGGATGGACACCTCTGCTGGCTGAGCCTCAGCCCTGTGCGGCCTTCGTGATCAGCGCGCCCAGTGCCTCGGTGCCGTCGATCAGCCCCTGCACGAAGCCGTCGATGCCTTCGTGTTCGGACTGCCGGTAGCTCAGACAGAACTCCAGCACGCCGGCGTCGGTGCTGTAGCTGATCCCGATCCCCCCGGCGCTGGTCGGTGCGAACGCGAACCGGACGATCTGATGCGGATCGCCCAGCGAGGTGGTGGACAGGAAGTCGGTGGTCAGCCGGGTGTAGGCCGGGTCGGTGAACAGCTCCGGCGTTTGCCCGTTGCGGGCAGCGATCATCCGTAGTCCGAACAGGTGGCGATCGATGCCGTTGCCGGTCTTGCAGGCGATCACCCATGCCTTGTGGGCGGACAGAGCGGCAAACAGCTGCTCGGGTTCGGCGGTGCCGGCCTGCAGCGCCCGGGCAAGCTCCAGCGCCTCGGCCGTCACCGGCCGCAGGCATTCGGTGCGGCCGGCTCGGTACTCCCGCATGTCGACGGCCTCGTAGGTGCTGCGCGGCGCGCCACCGCGGTAGGCGAGCTGGGCGAACAGCATCACCCACTGCTGGGCGCCGTCCAGGCTCAGCTTGAACGGCAGTGCCGCGGGCGCCGGCAACGGCAGGAACACGGTGCGCACCTGCAGGTCGTCGGCCAGCTCGGCGTAGCGCCGGACGCCCTCGTCGATGTCGGTGGCCAGGGCCTCGTCCAGGCGCCACTGCAGCGGCTCCCACTCCGGCGCCGGCCCGGTCGCCGGGTCGGGCACGACCTCCTGGGCGAGCCGGGTCACCCGCTTGAGCGTGGACCCGTCCACCACGGTGTGTTCCAGGTGGACGGCGGCCAGGTCGGCGGTCAGGTCGATGTCGTAGGTGACCGGCTTGTACACCCAGGCGTAGCCAAGGCCGAAGCTGGCCCGCCGCAGGTAGTCGTCCGGATCGGTGGCGCCCTCGGTCAGGTTGACCACGAACAGCGCCCGGGTGAGTCGTCGGTAGGTGGCCGCGTTCTCCTGATCGGCCAGCAGCCGATCCAGCAGGGCCGCGCCGGCCTCGCTGCCGACGTAGGACGGATGGGTGAACCCCGCCCGGTCCCCCGCCGACTGTCCGGTGAGCTCGGCAAGGCCTGCTGCAAGCGCCGGCACGCTGAGCGCGCGGCCCTCCGAATCGCTGATCCGCAGCGCGTACGGTGCGCCGTCGCGGAACACCACGATCTCGCGGTCCGCCGCCTCGGACGGACCCTGGACGAACTCGTCGGACCCGGTCACGGGGTGACGCAGGCCCCCCGCCAGGTAGCGGAGTTGTTGCGAATCGACGGCCTCGCCGCGCGGTGTGCTCTCGGTCGGGAGTTCGCCGCGCAGCCAGGCCAGATGGACGACCGCCATCCGGTGGACCAGGTCGGCGGCCCGTTCGATGCCGGTGGCCGATCCCGGCCAGTTGAGCAGCAGACCGACGTTGCTGATCAGGGTGATCGGCCCGCGGGTGGTCAGGTAGCCGTCCAGCCACGCCTCGGATAGCCAGCTGCGGCCGGCAGCGTCCTCGGCGGCGGCGAACTCCTCCAAGCCACGCTGCAACGCGGGACCTTCACCGTGCGCGAAAGCGTCGACCCGGGCTGCCGTGGCGGCCTGCTCGGCCTCGGTCAGCAGCGGCGCCACGGTGGCCCGGTAGCGGTTCAGCGTGGCGTCCAACGGCGGGACGGGCAGTGTCTTCATCCGGCCCTCACTTCGGGATTCAGATCGTTGAGCGGCGGTTGCCATGAGTCCGGGTCAGCCGGCGCCTGGTCCCCGGAGCGGATGTCCTTCACCTCGCCGGAGGAGAACCAGACGAACGGAATGCCACGCCGATCGGCGTAGCGAATCTGCTTGCCGAACCGGTCGGCCTTGGGCGCCACCTCGGTGGGGATGCCGCGGGCCCGCAGCCGGGCCGCGACCGCGTCCGCCTCGCCGCGGGTCTCCTCGGAATCGACCGCGACCAGCACGCAGGTCGGTACGCTCCGGGACGCCGACAGCAAACCCTTGGCGAGCAGCGGCACCAGAATGCGGGTAACGCCGATCGACAGCCCGACGCCCGGGTAGGTGGTGCGTCCGTCCGAGGCGAGCGAGTCGTAACGGCCGCCCGAGCAGACCGAGCCGAGGTGTTCCAGGCCGGCCAGCTCGGTCTCGTAGACGGTGCCGGTGTAGTAGTCGAGGCCGCGGGCGATCTTCAGGTCGGCGACAATCCGGGCCGGTGCCGCGGCAGAGCCCGCACGGACGACGGCGGCCAGCTGCTCCAGGCCCTCGTCCAGCAGCTCATTGCGGACGCCGAGCGCCCGCACCCGTTCGACGAACGAGTCGTCCGGCGACGAGATGGTGGCGAGCTCGAGGCAGCGGTCGGCCACCTCGACGCTCAGCCCGAGTTCGCCGGTGAGCAGTTCGCGAACGGCGTCCGGGCCGATCTTGTCCAGCTTGTCGACGCGCTGCAGCACGGCCAGGTGGTCGTCGATGCCGAGCCCGCGGTAGAAACCCTCGGCGAGCCGGCGGTTGTTCACCCGCATCAGCACCGGCGGCAGCCCGAACTCGGTGTGCAGCCGCTCCAGCGCCTCGAGAATGACCCGGGCCACCTCGACGTCGTGGTGGTCGGCGAGCACGGCCTGGCCGACCACGTCGATGTCGGCCTGGAGGAACTCGCGGTAGCGGCCCTCCTGCGGCCGCTCACCGCGCCACACCTTCTGGATCTGGTAGCGCCGGAACGGGAAGTTCAGGTGCCCGGAGTTCTCCAGCACGTAGCGGGCGAACGGCACGGTGAGGTCGAAGTGCAGGCCCAGCTCGTCGGCGTCCGCTCCCCCGCCGTGGCGCTCGGCCTGCAGCCGGCGCACGACGTAGATCTCCTTGTCGATCTCGCCTTTGCGGGCCAGCTGCGCCATCGGCTCGACGGTCCGGGTCTCGATCGAGGCGAACCCGTGCAGCTCGAAGGTGTCGGCGAGCACGGCGAGCACGCGTTGCTCGACGATCCGCTGGGCGGGCAGGAACTCGGGAAAACCGCTCAGCGGCTTTGGACGGCTCATCGGGTGCGGACACCACCTAGATAGTCGGCTTGCAGGTACGGGTTGGTGGCCCGCTCACGGGCCATCACACTCTGTTGCCCGTGTCCGGGCAGGATCGCGGCGGTATCGGGCAGGCCGAGCACCGGACCGCGCAGCGTGTCTAGCATGACGGCATGGTCGCCGCCGGGCAGATCGGTTCGGCCGATCGAGCCGGCGAACAGCACATCGCCCGAGAACACCACGGCGTCCAGTTGGTCGTGGCCGGTCAGCGCGGTCGACAGCATCACGCAGCCGGGGCGATGCCCGGGCGCGTGGATCACCTCGAAGGTCAGGCCCGCGACGTCCACACCGGTCTCGAAGAGGCGCAGGTCGGCCGGCTCGGCCAGATCCACATTCCCGAGCACCTGCGCCAGCAGCTCGGCGCTGGACGGACCGAGGCCCGCCACCGGATCGGTGAGCAGCTCGCGGTCGTCGGCATGGATCCAGGCCGGGACGCCCCACTCGTCGGCCACCCGGGTGGCCGAAGCCACGTGGTCGATGTGTCCGTGGGTGAGCAGCACCCCGACCGGAGTCAGCCCGTGTTCGGTCACAGCGGCCCGGACGCCGTCGAAGGCGTCCACCCCGGGATCGATCACCACGCACTCGCTACCCGCGGCCCGCGCCGCCAGATAGCAGTTCGCCTGCCACGGACCCGCGGGAAAGGAGGCCAGAAACACGCCGTCAGCCTAGTGCCTCGGCCAGCCCGCCGCCGGAACGCCGACGACCGGCGGCACCCCGCGCGGGCGCGATCCCAAACCATGCGGCCATACGGCAAGATATCCCCATGACTTCTACCAGCCCGGCTGACTTCGGTCGTGTCGACCCCGACGGGACGGTCTACGTGCGCACCGCCGAGGGCGAGCGCAGCGTCGGACAGATCCCGGACATGCCCGAGCAGGAGGCCCTCGCCTTCTACACCCGGCGGTTCGAGGCGCTCGAGCTCGAGGTGAGCCTGTTGGAGCGGCGCATCGCATCCGGGGCGCTGACACCGGACGAGGCGCGCGGAAGCATCAACACCGTCCGGTCGAATGTGACCGGCGCCAACGCCGTCGGCGATCTGGATTCGCTGCTGTCCCGGCTGGACGCGCTGGCACCCGTGCTGGCCCAGGCGAATGAGGCCCGCAAGGCCGAGCGTGCCCGGCAGGCCGAGGAGACCAAGGCCGCCAAGGAGGGCATGGTCGCCGAGGCGGAACGGCTCGCCGAGGGCAACGACTGGCGCGGCGGTGTCAACCGGTTCCGCAGCCTGCTCGACGAATGGAAGGCACTGCCCCGGATCGATCGGGCCACCGACGACGCGTTGTGGCATCGGTTCTCGGCGGCGCGCACCACCTACACCCGGCGCCGCAAGGCCCAGTTCGCCGAGCAGGCCGAGCGTCGTGACGAGGCCCGGCGGGTCAAGGAGCAGATCATCGCCGAGGCGCGGAGCCTCGCCGACTCGACCGATTGGGGTCCCACCTCGGGAGCCTTCCGCGACCTGATGGCCCGCTGGAAGGCCGCCGGCGCCGCCCCCCGCGATGTCGACGACGCGCTGTGGGCCGAGTTCCGCGGTCTGCAGGATCAGTTCTTCAACGCCCGCCAGGCCACCATGTCCGAGCAGGACGCCGAGTTCCGCGCCAACCTGGAGGCCAAGGAGGCACTGTTGGTGCAGGCCGAGGCCGACATCGTCCCGGTGCGCGACCTGGCCGCGTCGCGGGCCGCTTTCCGTACCTTCCTGGACGCCTACAACGCTCACGGCAAGGTGCCGCGCGAGTCGATCCGCGGGCTGGACAACCGCGTCCGGGCCCTGGAGACCGCGATTCGCAATGCCGAGGACGCGGAGTGGAAGCGCACCGATCCCGAGGCTCGCTCGCGCGCCGAAGAGACAGTGGCGATGCTCAGCAACGAGATCGACAAGCTGACCGAGAAGGTCGTCAAGGCTGAGGCCCGTGGCGACAATCGGGCTGCTGACAAGGCGCGCGACTCGATCGCCACCTACCAGACCTGGCTCGACCAGGCCCGCGAGACACTGGCCGACTTCTCCCGCTGACCGCGATGCTGCATCGCGTCTTCGCCTACGGCACGCTGCGGCAGGAGAACGTCCAGACCGCCTTGTTCGGACGTCCGGTGGTCACGGTGGACGACACCCTGCCCGGCTACCGCCTCGACTGGCTAACCATCACCGACCCGGAGGTGATCGCCACCAGTGGCTCGGACCGGCATCCGATCCTGCGGCCCGGTTCACCCAGCGACGTCGTCCCGGGCGCCTACCTCGAGCTCAACGACTACGACCTCGCACGGGCGGACGACTACGAGGTCGACGACTACGTCCGGACCGCCGTCACCCTCGGCTCCGGCACCTCGGCCTGGGTCTACCTGGCCGCCGACTGACCCCCGCTGGTTGAGCCAGCCAGAGCTCAGGATTTCACCCGGTGAGCGTCGTACACGCCCGGGATACGCTTCAGCGCGTTGGTCAGGGACGCCAGGTGGGTCGGGTCGGGGGTCTCGAACTGCAGTCGCATGATGAACACCCGGTCCTTGGTGGTGGTGGCGTTCATCGACAGGATGTTCGAGTGGTGCTCGGTCATCACCCGGCTGACGTCGGACAGCATGCCGGCCCGGTCGAGCCCCTCGACGTGCACCGCCACCAGGAAGCTGGAGTCGGCGGACGGCGTCGCCCAGCTCACCTCGATCAGCCGGTCCGGCTTCTGCCGCAGGTTGTCGGCATTGGTGCAGTCGGCGCGATGGACCGAGACGCCTTCTTCGCGGGTGACGAAGCCGATGATGTCGTCGCCGGGCACCGGCATACAGCACTTGGCCAGCTTCACCCACATGTCGGAGTGGCCCTCGACCGCGACGCCGATGTCGTTGCTGCGCCGTGTCGGACGGCGTCGCTTCGACGTGCTGATCGCCGGATGGTCCTCGACGCTGGCCTCGGCGGCCTCCTCCGATCCGCCCTCGGCGGCGATCAGCCGCTCGACGACGTTCTGCGCGCTGACCGTGCCCTCGCCGATCGCGGCGTAGAGGGCGTTGGTGTCGGGCACCCGGAAGTGCCGGGCCAACGACGCCAGGTGTTCGGCACTGAGCAGCCGATGCACCGGCAGCCCGGTGCGGCGCAGCTGCTTGGCCAGTGCCTCCTTGCCCTGTTCGATGGACTCCTCGCGGCGTTCCCGCATGAAGTACTGCCGGATCTTCGTCCGGGCGCGTGGGCTGGCGACGAAATTGAGCCAGTCGCGGCTCGGACCGGCGTTGGGCGATTTCGAGGTGAGCACCTCGACCTGGTCGCCGTTGTTCAGCTGATACTCCAACGGCACCAGCCGCTGGTTGACCCGGGCACCGATACAGCGGTGACCGACCTCGGTGTGCACCGCGTAGGCGAAGTCCACCGGGGTGGCACCGGCGGGCAGCGACATCACGTCACCCTTGGGGGTGAAGACGAAGACCTCAGTGGTGTTGATCTCGAACCGGAGCGTGTCGAGGAACTCCCCCGGATCCTCAGTCTCGCGCTGCCACTCGGTGATCTGCCGCACCCAGGCCAGGTCGTTGGCGGCGTCCGCCTTGCCCTCTTTGTACTTCCAGTGCGCGGCGACGCCGTACTCGGCTTGGCGGTGCATCTCGTGGGTGCGAATCTGGAACTCGACCGGCTTGCTGTCGGGACCCATCACCGTGGTGTGCAGTGACTGGTACAGGTTGAACTTCGGCATCGCGATGTAGTCCTTGAACCGGCCGGGCAGCGGGTTCCAGCGGGCGTGCAGCACACCGAGCGCGCCGTAGCAGTCACGCTGCGCCTCGACCAGAATGCGCAACCCGACCAGATCGTAGATCTCGAAGAAGTCGCGGGAGCGGACCACCATCTTCTGGTAGATCGAGTAGTAGTGCTTGGGCCGTCCGTACACGGTGGCCTTGATCTTCGCGTCGGCCAGATCGTCACGCACCTGCTCGATCACCTGGCGCAGATAATTCTCGCGCAGCGGTGCCCGGGCCGCCACCATGCGCACGATCTCGTCGTAGATCTTGGGGTGCAGGGTGGCGAAGGCGAGATCTTCCATCTCCCACTTGATGGCGTTCATGCCGAGCCGGTGGGCCAGTGGGGCGAAGATCTCCAGGGTTTCGTTGGCGATGACGACCTGCTTGTCCTGGCGCAGGAAGCCAAGGGTGCGCATGTTGTGCAGCCGGTCGGCCAGCTTGATCACCAGCACCCGGATGTCGCGACTCATCGCCAGCACCATCTTGCGCAGCGTCTCGGCCTTGGCCGACTCACCGTAGGTGACCTTATCGAGCTTGGTGACGCCGTCCACCATGGTGGCGACCTCGGGTCCGAAATCGGCAGTCAGCTGCGCCATCGTGTACGAGGTGTCCTCGACGGTATCGTGCAGCAACGCCGCGCACAGCGTGGTCTCGGTCATCCCGAGTTCGGCGAGAATGGTGGCCACCGCGAGCGGATGGGTGATGAACGGATCACCGCTCTTGCGGGACTGGCCCGCGTGGTAGTGCTCCGCCGTTCGGTAGGCCCGCTCGATCAGGGTCAGGTCGGCACGCGGATGATTGGCCCGGAGCGTCTTCACCAGCGGATCGAGCACCGCCGCTTGGCTGTTGCGCGGGGTGCCGAGCCTGGCCAGCGCGTGCCGCATCCGCATCCGCGGCTGGTCGGGCGCGGTAGCGGGACGAGTCAGCGCGCGGGGCTCCCCGGGCAGGCCGTTGCCCGCCCCATATGGCCCATGGATGCTCTCGCTCACCCGTTCCCCTTCGGCAGACCTGCATCATACTGCGCGTCTCCGACTACCGCGCACCCGCGCGTTTCACGTTGTCAGGAGAGTCTCGATCAGGTCGACTCAGCGACGGAAGGTCCTAGACGGTGATGACGGCGGAATAGCCGATGCCGAGTTCGTCCAGCTTCTCCCCGCCAGGAAGCGAATCGAGCTCCATCAGGACGGCGACGTGAACCAGTTCGGCACCCAGCCGATGCACCAGCGCGGCCGTGGCGCCGACCGTGCCACCGGTGGCCAGCACGTCGTCGATCACCAGGACGCGGGCGCCGGGCAGGACGGCGTCGGTCTTGATGGTGAGAGTTTCGTGCCCGTACTCGAGCGCGAACTGCTCCGCGTACAGGTCACCGGGCAGCTTGCCCGGCTTGCGGACGGGGACGAAGCCGGCGCCCAGCTCGAGTGCGACCGGAGCCGCCAGGATGAACCCCCGCGCCTCCATGCCGACCACGACGTCGATGCCGTCGGGGGCCAGTGCGACCAGCTCGGCGACCGCCGCACGCAGTCCGTCCGGCGAGGCGAGCAACGGGGTGATGTCGAAGAACGTGACGCCCGGCTTGGGGAAGTCGGGAATGTCCGCGATCAGGTCCCGGATCAGCTGCTTGTTGTCAGCCATCTGACTTCTTCCGTTTCGCGCGGGTACTGCGCTGGGGTTGCTGCCGATTCTGCCGCGCCAACTCGTTGGCGCTGACCAAGCCCAACCGTTCCGGCTCGATCTCATCGGTCTCGGCCAGGGGACCGTCACCGTCGTGCAGCACCACGGTCTTCTTCTTGACCGGCGTGGCAGCCTCTTTCGCCTCGTGCCGTTGGGCCCGCCGGGCCAGCCGCTCGCGATGCTCACGCATCGCGGGCTCGGCCTCCTTCATCTGTGCCAGCAACGGGGCCGCGATGAAGATGGACGAGTAGGCGCCGGCGATCATGCCGACCAACAACGCCAGTCCGAGGTCCTTGAGCGGCCCGGTGCCCAGGATGAAGACGCCGGTGAAGGTCAGCGCAGCCACCGGCAGGACGCCGAGAATCGTGGTGTTGATCGACCGGATCAGCACCTGATTGACGGCCGCGTTGGCCGCCTCGGAGTAGGTGAGTTTGCTGTTCTTCAGGTCGGCGGTGTTCTCTCGTACCTTGTCGAACACCACGACGGTGTCGTATAGCGAATAGCCGAGAATCGTCAGGACGCCGATCAGGGTCGCCGGGGTGACCGAGAAGCCCACCAGCGCGTAGATGCCGACGGTTAGCACCAGGTCGTGCAGCAACGCCACCATCGCCGCGATCGCCATCTTGTAGTTCCGGAAGTACGCCCAGATTAGCAGCGACACCAGCACCAGGAAGACAACCAATGCGATCACCGCCTGCTGGGTGATCATGGTCCCCCAGGACGCGCCGATCAGGCTGTAGGTGACCTCGTCCACGCTGATTCCGCCCACCGATTGGGCGATCGCGGCCTTCACCTGGGTGACCTCGTCGACACTGAGCGTCCGGGTCTGGATGCGCACCTGGCCGTCACCGATGGTGGTGACGCCGATGTCGTCGTTGTCGGGCAAATGCAGCGCTTCGACGGCGGTCCGCACCTGATCGTTGGTCCCGGCGGTCACCGTGACCGGTGCGGTGAAGTCGGCGCCGCCCTTGAACTCGATGCCGAGGTTGAGCCCGAGGATCGCGATCGCCAGGAAAGAGATCGCCATCAGCGCGCCGGAGACGATGTACCAGCGCTTGCGGTTGCCGACGAAGTCGTATCCGACCTCACCGGTGTACAGCCGGTGCGCGAGGGACTCCTTCTTCTTCGGCGGCGTGGCCTTGCCGACCGGAGCTTCGGGGCTGCTCGTGGTGCTCATCACGCCTCCTTGCTGGCTGCCGCGACCGGCGTGGCCGGACGACGCCGCCGGTGCAGCGGCGGCTGGTGCTTGGCACCCAGGTGTTCGGGTTCGAAGCCGGAGAACTTTCGGCCCTCACCGAAGTACTTGGTCCGACCCAGCAGCGACACCAGCGGCTTGGTGAACCAGAACACGACCGCGAGGTCGATCAGGGTGGTTAGGCCCAGGGTGAAGGCGAAGCCCTTGACGGCACCGATCGCCAGGATGAACAGCACCACCGCCGAGAGCAGCGAGACGCCGTCCGCGACCAGGATGGTCTGCCGGGACCGCACCCAGCCGACCTCGATCGCGGTGCGCAGCGTGCGGCCGTCACGCACCTCGTCACGTATTCGCTCGAAATAGATGATGAACGAGTCGGCGGTGACGCCGATCGCGACGATCAGGCCGGCCACGCCAGGCAGGTTGAGCGCAAAGCCCATCGCCTGACCCAGCAGCACGATGAAGGCATAGGTGATGCCGAAAGCGAGCAGCAGGCTGCTCACCACCACGATGGCCAGCGCACGGTAGTAGATCACGCTGTAGGCGACCACCAGCACCAGCCCGATGATGCCGGCGATGATGCCGGCCTCGAGCTGCTCGCCGCCCAGCTTGGCCGACACCGTGTCGACGCTGGACACCTCGAACGCCAGCGGGAGGGCGCCGTACTTCAGCACGTTCGCCAGTTCGTTCGCGCTCTGCTGATTGAACGAGCCGGAGATCTCCGCCTTCCCGCCCGCGATCGGCTTGCTCACGTACGGAGCGCTGATCACGTCGCCGTCCAGCACGATCGCGAACTCGTTCTGCGGCGCACTCCGGGTCGCGAGTTCCTTGGTGACGGTCTCGAAGGTGGCGGCGGCGCTGGGGTTGAACTCCAGGTTCACCACCCAGCTCACCTGGCCCTGCGGAATGCCGGCGGAAGCCTGCAGCAGGTCGCTGCCCGAAATCACGGTCGGCGACAGCAGGTACTTGACGGTACGGGTCTGGTCGCAGGTGATCAGCGGCTGATCGGAGACGTCCGGGAAGGGGTCACCGCACTGGTAGTTGGCGAAGTCGCTCTGGTCGCGCTCGCTCGGCTTCCAGTCGAGTACCTGCTCCGTGGTCAACGGGGTGGGCCCGGGCGCAGTGGGTCGCGGGCTGGGCACGGGTGTGGGCAGATTGGGCAGCGGACGCCGGTTGGTACTCGGCGACGCGGACGGCTGCGCCGAGGGTTCGACAGACGGCGCATCCGATGGCTGGGCGGGCGGCTCGGTGCCCTGGGTCGGTTCGGCGGTCGGCTCCGTGCCGGGCTGGGCAGCGACCTGCTCTTGTGCGGACACCAGCCGGAAGTACAGCTGCGCGGTCTGGCCCACCATGCGGACCAGCTCGTCCTGCTGCACATTGGGAACACTGACCACGATCTGCCGATCGCCCGAGGTGGTGACCTCGGTCTCACCGACGCCGATGGAGTCCACCCGCTGCTGGATGATCGTGCGCGCCAACTCCAAGCTGGTCGCATCGACCGAGCCCTCACCCGTGGTGTTGCTCGCCGTGAGGGTGATGGTCGTGCCGCCGCGCAGGTCGAGGCCCAGCTTGGGCGTCCAGACGCCGCTCAGCGCCATCAACCCCACCAGCCCGACGGAGAACGCCAGGAAGATGATCAGCGTGCGCAGCGGATGACTGTGATGCCTACTCGTGGTTGCCACAGCTCGTTCTGCCCCCGCAGCTTACTTCTGGGTGCTGGACTGATCGGTGGGATCCTCGTCGGTGGCGCGCGAATCGGACGGCTTCGGGTCGAGGAAGTCCGACGGCTGGATGTTCTCGAACGGCGATCCCTGCGTGTCGTCGAACGACTCGGCGGGAGCCTCCTCGGCCGCCGGCTCGTCGGCGTACTCGAACTCGTCGTCGTCAGCGGTCAGCGTCTTCACGACGGCCTGCTTGACGACGGTCATCTCGATGCCGGGCGCGATCTCGATGATGGCCTGCCGCTCACCCACGTGCCGAATGGTGCCGAACACACCCGACGACAGCATGACGCGGGTGCCGGGCTCCAACGAGTTGGTCATCTCCTGCTGCTTCTTGGCCCGCTTCTGCTGCGGACGGATCAGCAGGAAGTAGAAGGCGCCGCCCATCAGCACAAGCATCAGGACGGTGCTACCCATGTCACCCATGTGGATTAACTTTCGTTAGACGTCAGATAGTGGCTCAGCCACCGACGTCTTACTCTAGCCGAGGCGTCCGGTTTGCCCGACTCCGACCGGCCGCGGCGGGATGGTCGAGCTTTGCCGTTGGTCGAGCCTGTCGAGACCCCCGGACGTTCGGCACCTTGATTTCGACAAGCTCAATCGGCGGTGTCGAAAGCTCAATCGCCGGGTACCGAAAGCTCAATCGGCAGTGCCGAACAGGTCGGGTTCGGCCGAGTTGGGCATGGTCAGCCCCAGGTGAGCCCAGCCGCGCGCCGTGGCCACCCGGCCGCGCGGCGTCCGCATCAGGAAACCCTGGCGGACCAGGAACGGCTCGGCGACCTCCTCGACGGTCTCGCGCTCTTCGCCGACCGCCATCGCCAGGGTCGAGACCCCCACCGGCCCGCCGCCGAAGCGTTCGCACAGAGCGGACAACACCGCGCGGTCCAGCCGGTCGAGGCCGAGTTCGTCCACCTCGTACAGCTCCAGCGCGGCGCGCGCGACCGCGGTGCTCAGCCGCCCGTCGGCCCGCACCTGGGCGTAGTCGCGGACCCGACGCAGCAGCCGGTTGGCGATCCGCGGGGTGCCCCGCGAGCGGGACGCAATCACCTCGTCGGTACCTCGTTCCAGGGTGGCGCCGAGTAGCCCGGCGGAGCGCCGGACGATGGAGCGCAGCGCGTCGGTGGCGTAGAAGTCGAGTTGCGCGGTGAAGCCGAAACGATCCCGTAGCGGCCCGGGCAGCAGCCCGGCCCGGGTGGTGGCGCCGACCAGGGTGAAGCGCGGGATCTCCAGCGGAATCGCGGTCGCACCAGGGCCTTTGCCGACCACGACGTCGACCCGGAAATCCTCCATGGCAAGGTAGAGCATCTCTTCGGCCGGACGCGACATGCGGTGGATCTCGTCCAGGAAGAACACTTCGCCCTCGGTCAGCCCGGACAGGATGGCAGCCAGGTCACCGGCGTGCTGGATGGCCGGGCCGGAGGAGATCCGGATCGGCGCGGAGAGTTCGGCGGCGATGATCATCGCCAGCGTGGTCTTGCCCAGCCCGGGTGGGCCGGAGAGCAGCACATGGTCGGGCACCGAGCCGCGGTGCCGGGCCGCGTCCAGGACCAGGCCGAGCTGGTCGCTGACCCGCGGCTGCCCGGCGAACTCGGCCAGGCTGCCCGGACGCAGCGCCGACTCGGCCAGCGCTTCGCCGTCGTGGACGTGCGGATCCATCACCTCGTCGGGCTCGTGTGTCACGTGACCAGGCTCTCAGTCATTTGGCCAGGCTGCGCAGCGCGGCGCGCATCAACACGGCGACGGGCGTTGCCGGATCGTCGTCGAGCAGCGGCGCCACCGTGTCGCAGGCCCTGTCGGCGTCGCGGGACGACCAGCCCAGGCCCTCCAGGCCGCCCTTGACCTGATCACGCCACTGGGCCGGTGCCACGGAGACCGAGGTGGCGGCGTCGGTCATGGCGGCCAGGGTGTTGATCTTGTCCTTCAGTTCGATCACCAGCCGTTGGGCGCCCTTGACGCCGATGCCCGGCACCTTGGTGAGCGCCGGAATGTTCTCGGACGCGATCGCGGCACGCAGGGCGTCCGGGCTGAGCACCGAAACCACCGCCTGCGCGATCTTGGGACCGATACCGCTGGCGGACTGGACGAGCTCGAAGCAGTCGCGTTCGTCGGCGTCGGCGAAGCCATACAGGGTGAGTGAGTCCTCCCGTACCACCAGGGACGTGGCGAGCGTGGTGGGATGCCCGATCCGCACGGCGGACGCCGTGGCCGGGGTGCAGAGCGCACGGACCCCGAAGCCGTTCAGGTCAACCACCACCCAGGTGGCGCCCGCGGCAATGACTGTGCCGCTGAGCTGCGCGATCATGCGCCCCTCCTTCCCGCGATGCGTCGCTGCGCGTCGATCGCGGCGTCCAGCCTGGCCTGGCCGGCACCGCGCCAGAGCTGGCACACGGCCAGTGCCACGGCGTCGGCGGCGTCGGCCGGTCTGGGCGCCTCGGTGAGCCGCAGCACGCGGGTCACCATGGTGCCGACCTGGGCCTTGTCGGCCCTGCCCGAGCCGGTGATCGCCGCCTTGACCTCACTCGGCGTGTGCTGGCGCACCGGAATGCGGCGCCGGGCCGCGATCAGCAGCGCAACACCGGCGGCCTGCGCGGTACCGATCACCGTCGGGGTGTTGTTCTGGCTGAACACCCGCTCGACCGCGATCACGTCGGGACGGTGCCGTCCGATCCATTCCTCCAGCCCGGTTTCGATGGCCAGCAGCCGCAGTGGCAGGTCGGCATCCGACGGGGTGCGGATCACGCCCGCCTCGACCAGCTTCGGCGTCCGGCCCGGTTCTCCGTCGACGACGCCGACACCGCATCGGGTCAGGCCCGGGTCGACCCCCAGCACACGCATTGTCGATGAACTCCCACCAGCCGAACAGATGTTCGGATACTAGCCGAAGCCGCCACCCCAGAGGGGCAAGCGATCGGCGCGCCGGTCACTCGAGTTCGGCCAGCACCGCCTCGGGGATGTCCTCGTTGGAGTAGACCGTCTGGACGTCATCGACGTCCTCGATCGCGTCGAGCAGCCGGAACAGCTTCTCAGCAGCCTCCTTGGCGTCGATCGCCTGGGTGTACTGCGGGACGAACTGGACCTCGGCCGACTCGTAGTCGTAGCCCGCCTCCTGGACGGCCTTGCGGACGTCGACCACGGCGCTCGGGTCGGAGATCACCTTGAAGGTCTCGCCCTCGTCGGAGACGTCCTCGGGATCGGCGTCCAGGGTGGCCTCGAGCAGGTCGTCCTCGTCCAGCTCCTTGCCGCCCTGCGCCTTGGTCACCTCGACGATGCCCTTGCGGTCGAAGATCCGCGACACCGAGCCGACGTCGGCCATGGTGCCGCCGTTGCGGGTGACCGCCACCTTCACATCGGACGCCGACCGGTTGCGGTTGTCGGTCAGGCATTCGATCAGGATCGCAACGCCGCCGGGGCCGTAGGCCTCGTACATGATCTCGGTGTAGTCGACGATCTCGCCGCCGACGCCCGAGCCGCGCTTCACCGCACGGTCGATGTTGTCGTTGGGAACGGAGTTCTTCTTCGCCTTTTGGATGGCGTCGTACAGGGTCGGGTTTCCGCCGGGGTCACCACCGCCGACGCGGGCCGCCACCTCGATCTTCTTGATCAGGTTGGCGAAGAGCTTGCCGCGCTTGGCGTCGATCGCCGCCTTCTTGTGCTTGGTGGTGGCCCACTTGGAGTGCCCGCTCATATACGTCCCATCTGCTGCTCGTCCGTCTGCGCGGGGCCGATTGTATCGATCCCCGGATGACTCACGTACCAGACCATCGAGTCGACACCGGTGTAGCCGAGCTCCTGGTACGGCCGGGCACCCTGCCCGGACTCGGTGTCGATGCCGATTCCGGCGCTGCTCAGGCCGGCCTGCAGGAACGAGTCCCGGCTGCGCACCAGCAACGGGTGATAGATGCCCCGATTGCGCCACTGTGGGCAGGCACCCAGGTACTCCGTCCAGCCGATCCGTTCCCCGGCCAGGCTGGTCTCGGCGTTCAGCACCCAGCCGACCGCCCGGTCTGCGGCCACGGCGACCCAGGACCAGTTGTCCCGAACACCGGCGCCGGCCAGCCCCCACGCCCAGGCCTCCGGATCGACGATGTCGGAGGGATCGCCGGCGTTGGCGTTGTACAGCAGCCGCACCGGCTCGCTCCATTCCGGACCGAACTGCTCCAGGTGGACGCCGGGCGTTGCAGCCGAGCCGCCGGGCAGCGGCTCGTGCAGGCCACGGCGCATCGCGTGGTACCACTTCTGGGGGCGGAAGCCACAGCCGGACAGCGTCTCGGCGAGGAAGAGGTTGCTGCTCGAGATCACCATGGACAGCTCCAGTGGCTCGCCGGCGTCCCCGTGATCGTGATGCCATTCCAAGGCACGCTCCTGCTGCCAGTGCACCAGCGTCTCCTGGACGCCCTCATCGCGCCACGCGGGATGGCAGCCGCCGTGCAGCCGTAGTCGGTGCGGCGCCTCACCTGGCCCGGGAAGCCGGATCCAGGCGTAGGCGATCAGGGTGCCGCTGGGCTTGCGCAGCACCACGCCGGTCTCGGTCTCCTTGACCATGTCGTCGATGACCGCCGCCTCGAGCGCTGCCAGGTCGTGATGGTGGGTGGCGTCGCCGAAGTGTCCCTCGGCAACGATCAGCCCATCGACTTCAGGGAGATCCTGCCGCGAAAGCCAGTGCCAGGTGCAGCCGTGACTCTTGGCCGGTATGGGCATCGTCGCCTCCGTCTCCTCGCCCCTTCAATCTAGTGGACGGCGACGGTCCGCGTGGGGTCCGCGTGGGGCGAGCATGGACCTGCGCCTGTGCCGTCAGCTGCAGGCGGACGGCACCTTCCGGCATATCGTGCCGGCGTCCCGCACCGTGCCGGCACCCATCGGATCACCGGCCGGCGACCACCAACGCATCCTCAAGGGTGAAGTTGCCGACGTAGAGCGCGGTGCCGATGATCGCACCGGTCACGCCGAGCGGAACGAGCCCGCGCAGCGCTGCCAGGTCGTCCAGTTGGGCGATGCCGCCGGAGGCGATCACCTCGGCATCGGTGCGGGCGCACACCTGCCGCAGCAGGTCGAGGTTGGGACCGGTCAGCATGCCGTCGGAGTTGACGTCGGTGACCACGAAGGCGGAGCAGCCGGCGGCGGACAGCCGGTCGACGGCCTCGGCCCAGTCGCCCCCCTCACGGACCCAGCCCCGCGCGGCGAGCCGGGAGCCCTTGACGTCGATCGCGATGCCAATCCGATCGCCGTGCTCGGCGATGGCCCGCTCGCACCACTCCGGGTTCTCCAGCGCGGCGGTGCCGATGTTCACCCGGCGGCACCCGGTAGTCAAGGCGCGCTGCAGCGCGGCGTCGTCGCGGAGCCCACCGGACAGTTCGACGTTGAGGCTGAGCCGTTCGATGATCGAGGCGATCAGTTCGGCGTTCGAGCCTCGTCCGAAAGCGGCGTCGAGGTCGACCAGGTGCAGCCATTCCGCACCCGCGTTCTGCCAGCGCAGCGCCGCCGCCAGCGGGTCACCGAAGACCTTCTCCGACCCGGCCACCCCCTGGGTGAGTTGGACGGCCTGGCCGTTCTGGATGTCGACGGCGGGGAACAGAGTCAATGCTGCGGTCACGGTGCCCGACCCTAGCGGGGCCGTGCTCAGCCGAGGAAGGCGTCCAGTCCGTCCAGCAGCCGGTCGATCTCGGCGTCGGTGTTGTACGGCGCGAGACCGACCCGCAGGCCGGCCTCGACACCCAGCACCTTGGCCGGCTCGTAGGCGTAGAAGGTGCCGGCCGGCGCCGCGATATCACGGACGGCGAGGTGCCGATAGGCGTCCATGCTGTCCCGGTCGGCGAACGTGAAGAACAGGGTGGGCGTGCGGTCCGCGGCGCGGGAGTGCAACCTCACCCGGTCGCCGAAGCGAGCCAGGCCGTCCTCGATGCGGCCGCGCAGCCGGATCTCGTGGGCGTCGATCGCATGGTGCGCACTGACCAGTCGCTCCCGGCGAGGCCCGGATTCCGGCGCGAGGCCGGCGATGAAATCGACGGCGGCGGTGGCGCCGGCCAGGATCTCGTACGGCAGCGTGCCCAACTCGAACCGTTCGGGCACCTGGTTGGTGGAGGGTGCCAGCTTGTCGGGGTGAACGGTCTCGAGCAGCGCCGGGTCGGCGGCGAGGACCCCGCAGTGCGGGCCGAAGAATTTGTACGGCGAGCAGACGAAGAAGTCGGCCCCGAGCGCCTGCCGGTCGATCGTCGCATGGGCGGCGTAGTGGACGCCGTCCACATACACCAGAGCGCCGGTCTGGTGCGCCCGTTCGGCGATCCGGGCCACCGCGGGCTTGCTGCCCAGCAGGTTGGATGCGGCGGTCACTGCGACCACCCGGGTCCGTTCGTTGATCACGCCGTCCAGGTCGTCGAGGTCGAGTTCGGCGGTGGCAGCGTCCAGTCGCAGCCAGCGCAGGGTAGCGCCCGCCTGCGCGGCGGCCTGCACCCAGGGCCGGACGTTGCAGTCGTGGTCGAGTTGGGACACCACGATCTCGTCCCCGGGCTTCCAGCTCTTGGCCAGCGCGCGGGAGAAGTCATAGGTGAGCTGGGTGGCGCTGCGGCCGTGCACGATGCCCGCCGGCGCCGTGCCGATCAGGTCGCCGAACGCTGAGCGGAACTCGTGCACGCTGTCCTCGGCGTTCCGCTCCCCCGCCGTGACCGGGCCCCTGTTGGACAGCGGGGCGGTGATCGTCCGGGCGATCGCCTCGCCGACGCATGACGGCGTCTGAGTGCCGCCAGGACCGTCGAAGTAGGCGATGCCGGACTCCAACGACGGGAACTGGGCCCGGATTGCGGCCACGTCGAGTGACATGCGACTCCTTGTCAGATCGGTGTTCGGACGGCATGAGAGTAGCCGACGCGGCGCGGCGCGACCGTAACTCCGGGGGTAGTTGTGCGCACTGGCAGAGAGAGTCGCGGCACAGCGAGAATCAGCCATGAAGATCTGCTTCGCGGCGATCCCGGGTTACGGGCACGTCTTCCCGATGGTGCCGCTGGCGGCGGCCGCACAGGACGCCGGTCACGACGTCCGGTTCGTCTGCGGAGAGGGTTTCGCCGGACGACTCCCGGTGCCGGTGCTCAGTGGTGTGCCGCCGGAGTTGACCCTGCACGAGGCGGAACGAGAGGCGGTCGCCGTCGCCGATGACCGCAACGACCCGCTCTGGTTCCCGCGCGCCATGTTCCGGATGGTGATGCCTCGCTACACGGCGCCTGCACTGCGCGCGATCTGGGCCACCGGAGGCCGTCCCGATCTGCTGGTCTACGAGGCGTCGAACCTGGGTCCGGCCCAGGTGGCCGCCGCCGAAGGCGTGCCCGCGGTGGCGTTCAACATCGGCATGCAGGCCGCCGGTTGGCTGAGCATCCTGCAGCCCGATGCCGAGGTGTGGCCGAGGTGGCTGATTGATCCTGCGCCACTGAGCTGGTCGGAGTGGCCGCTGGCCGGCACCGAACGGCTGCCGATCCGTTCGGTGGCCTGGTCGGACGCCGACGGCGCGGGTGCGCAGTGGCTCGCGGAGGCGACGTCCGGGCCCCGGGGGTACCTGACTCTCGGCACGGTCTCGTTCGGTGCGGTCGAGGTGCTGCGGCGCTCGATCCTCGCCGCCGCGCGGGTCTGCGAACGGGTGCTGGTGGCGGCTGGGCCCGACGGCGACCCCGAAGCCCTCGGGGAGCTGCCGGCATCGGTCCGGGTGGAGCGCTTCGTCGACCAGGCGGCGGTGCTGCAGCACGCCGACATCGCCGTTCATCACGGCGGCACCGGGTCGCTGCTGGCCTGTCTCGCCGCCGGCGTCCGACAGATTCTGACCCCGCAGGGGGCCGACCAGTTCGTCAACGCCGCGCGGCTGACCGAACTCGGGTTGGGCCTCACGATCGCCAACGACGCGTCGGCGGACACCCTCGACGCCGCCCTCGCCGAACTGCTCAGCAGCCGCCCACTGCTCGATCGAGTCGAGGCGATGCGGGCCGAGATCGCCTCGATGCCGGCGCCCGCCGACGTGGTCGCGCAGCTCGTCGAGCGGGCAGCAGACGGCTGACGTCAGTCGGCCAAGCCCTCGCGCCAGAGCCGCAGGTGCCTCATCATCGGGCCGGCCTTGTCGGACTCGTTCGCCAGCACCGTCCAGGTCAGGTCATGGGCGGGCACATGTTCGCTCTTCATCTCAACCCCGGCGTCCGCACCGACCATCGCCCACACCCCGCCCGGCGTCGGCAGCCATAACCCCAAGCCGTACGGCCATTCCGGATCGTGTCCGGAAACCGGGGTGGTCATCTGTTCGACCAACTCGAGCGGCACGATCGCACCGGCGGCCAGCGCCAGCCAGAACCTCCGGGCGTCGCCGACGGTGAGGTAGGCGCCGCCGTCCGCGCTGCCCTCGATCGGCAGGTGGAAGACGTTGCTGCGCAGGCTGTCCGGGTACAGGTAGCCGAGTGCGGCCGAGCCGGGCAGTTCGTCGGAACGCAGGAAGTCGGTGTGCCGCAGGCCTGCCGGGCGTAGCACCCGCTCGCGCACCAGATCCTGATACCGGACGCCGGACGCCCGCTGGGCGAGCAGCCCAAGCAGCACGAAACCCCCGTTGCTGTACTCGAACTCACTCCCGGGAGCGGCGAGCATCGGGACGTCCAGCAGCGGCACGAAGTCCTCGGGCGAGGTGTAGCTGTGCATGCTGCCGGGCAACAAGTACTCGTCGGCGTCGGCATCGTCGTCCAGATACTCACCCACCCCGGATCGGTGACCGAGCAGATGCCGCACGGTGACGGCGTCATCGATCTGCGGCAGGTCGCTGCCGAGCCAGCGACGAGCCGGGTCGTCCAACGCCATCGCGCCCTCGGCGACCAGGGACAGCACCGCCAGCGCGGTGAACGTCTTCGAACCGCTGGCCACGCCGAACTGAGTGTCGGGGGTATTGGGGACTCCATGGGCCCGATCCGCCATGCCGAATGCCTGCTCAAACAGGCATTCCGTCCCCGTCTCCACCCGGATCACCCCGGTGAAGTCGCTCTCGGTGGCTACGGCGAGCAAGGCGTCGGTGTCTAGTTCCATGTCTCAGTGTGCGCCACATCCACCGGCCAGACCGCGGCGACGCACCATTACCACGGTCCCTTCCGGGTGCTCAGCGGCGCCTGATCGGCCAGCCGTTGGTCGAGCTTGTCGGGACGGAAGGATGCGCTGATCAGTCACGTCACCCCGGACATTGAGCCGGGCTCTCAGTCGGGGGAGATCCCGGATCAAGTCCGGGATGACGATGAAGAGGTTTTGATCAGCGCATCCCTAAAGCGTGGCAATCCAGTTGCGCAGCAACCGCGCGCCCGCGTGACCGGACTTCTCCGGGTGGAACTGGGTGCTGGACAGTGACCCGTACTCGACGGCCGCGATGAACCGGTCTCCGTCGTGCTCGGCCCAGGTCAGCTTCGCGTCCTCCGGCAGATCGGCTCCAGAGCGGACGCCGTAGGAGTGCACGAAGTAGAACCGCTCCCCCGCCAGCCCGGCGAACAGCACCGAATCGGACGGCGCCTCGACCGTGTTCCAGCCCATATGCGGTAGCCGGGCGGAGGTCAGCCGCTCCACCACACCGGGCAGGACGCCGACGCCGGCGGCGTCCAGGCCGTGTTCGACGCCGTGGCCGAACAGCACCTGGTGGCCGACACAGATGCCCAGCACCGGACGCCCCTGGGCGAGCCGCTCCCGGATGATCGCCGGCCCGCCGACGGCGGTCAAGCCGTCCATGCAGGCGGCGAAGGCACCCACGCCGGGCACCACCAGGCCGTCCGCCGCCAACGCGTCCGAGGCGTCCGCGGTGAGGACGACGTCGGCACCGGCGGCACGCAGCGCGCGGGTGGCCGAGTGCAGGTTGCCGGAGCCGTAGTCGAGGACGACCACGCGCGGGTCGGTCACAGCGAGCCCTTGGTGGACGGGATGGCGTCCGCCACCCGCGGATCGATGGCGACCGCGATCCGCAGCGCCCGGGCGACCGCCTTGAACTGGGCCTCCACGATGTGATGCGGATCGCGTCCGGCCAGCAGCCGCAGGTGCAGGCAGATGCCGGCGTTGATCGCGAACGACTCCATCAGGTGGTAGGTCATCGAACCCGCGTACGGGACGCCGGAGCCGCCGATCAGCGCGTAGATCTGGCCGTCGGGCTCGCCCGAACAGACCGCGTAGGGACGTCCGGCGACGTCCACCACAGCGTGCGCCAGGGCTTCGTCCAGCGGCACCGTGGCGTCACCGAACCGGACGATGCCGCGCTTGTCGCCGAGCGCCTGCTTCACCGCCGCGCCGAGCGCGATCGCCGTGTCCTCGACGCTGTGGTGGCCGTCGATGTGCAGGTCGCCGGTGGTACTGACCTCGAGATCGATCAGCGAGTGCTTGGACAGCGCGGTCAGCATGTGGTCGTAGAAGCCGACGCCGGTGCTGATCGTCGAGGCGCCGGTGCCGTCCAGGTTCACCGCCACCCGGACGCTCGACTCACTGGTGCTGCGCTCAACCACCGCGGTGCGTGCCGTCATCGGATCTCCTCCAATACCTCGGCCAGGGCCGTGTAGAACGTCTCGGTTTCATCGGGGGTGCCAGCCGATACCCGGAGCCAACTTGTGGGTCCGGTCTCTCGCACGAGCACGCCGCGGTCGAGTAGCTTCTGCCAGACATCATGCCGGTCATCGAACGGGCCGAACAGGCAGAAGTTGGCGTCCGAATCGATCACCTCGACCCCGAGTTCCGGCAGCCGGACGAGCATCTCGTCTCGGGTGCGGCGCAGCTGGTCGACCTGGGAGAGCAGGAAGTCGGCGTGCTGCAGGGCGGTCTCGGCGATGATCTGGGTCTGTGCCGACAGGTGGTACGGCAGCCGGACGATGCGGCAGGCGTCCACGATGGCCGGCGCGGCGGCGAGGTAGCCGATCCGACCGCCGGCCAGGGCGAATGCCTTGCTCATGGTCCGGCTGACGATCAGGTTGCCGAACCGCGGCAGCAGGGTGAGCGCGGTCTGTTCGGGGCGCCGGGAGAACTCCTGATACGCCTCGTCGACCACCACGATCGCGTCGGTGCGGGCCAGCACCGCCTCGATCACGTCCAGCGAGGTCGGGGTACCGGTGGGGTTGTTCGGCGTGGTGATGATCACCACATCGGCGGCGTGCTCCGCGATCGCGGCGAGGATCAGCTCGGCGTCCAGGGTGTAGTCGTCGCGGCGCGGCGCGGTGACGTAGCCGGTGTGGGTGTTGCGGGCGTACTCGGGGTACATCGAGTAGGTCGGAATGAAGCTGAGCAGGGTGCGTCCCGGCCCGCCGAAGGCCCCCAGCACATGGGTCATCACCTCGTTCGAGCCGTTCGCCGCCCAGATGTTCTCAACGGTCAGCCCGTGGTCGAGGTACCTCGCCAGCGCGCTGCGCAGGCCGGTCGCCTCCCGGTCGGGGTAGCGGTTCATCCCGGTCGCGCCGGCGGTGATCGCGGACGCCATGTCGGCGGCGATCTCGGGGCTCGGAGGGAACGGGTTCTCATTCACGTTGAGGCACACCGGCACGTCGAGCTGGGGCGCGCCGTAGGGCTCTTCGCCGACCAGTTCGGGACGCAGCGGCAGGTCGGCCAGCGTCGGATTGGGTTTCATCGATCCGCCTTCTCTGTGGTGAATCTGCTTGTGAATCAGGATATCGGGAGCGGCACGGGGGGCGTCCGGGCGGTCACGACGCCGGACGGCGGACAGTGACCGCAGCGCCGTGCGCCGGCAGGTTCTCAGCCGCGGCGAACGTCTCGACGACGCTCGCCACCTCGAGGAGTGCTTCGCGGGAGTAGTCGATGACGTGCACGTGCTTGAGGAAGCTGTTCACATTCAGGCCGGACGAGTGGCAGGCGCAACCCGCCGTCGGCAGGACGTGGGTGCTGCCCGCGCTGTAGTCGCCGAGCGAGACCGGTGACCACGGCCCGACGAAGATCGCCCCGGCGTTGCGCACCCGGGCGGCCACCGCGCGGGCCTCCCGGGTGTGGATCTCGAGGTGCTCGGCCGCGTAGGCGTTGACCACGTCCAGGCCCTGCTCGAGGTGGTCGACCAGGACGATGGCCGACTGCTCGCCGGCCAGCGCGGTGCGGATCCGCTCGGCGTGCCGGGTCGCGGCGACCTGCGGTTCCAGCTGGTCGCGGACGGCGTCCGCCAGTTCAGTGGAATCGGTGACCAGGACGGCCCCCGCCATCGGGTCGTGCTCGGCCTGCGAGATCAGGTCGGCGGCAACGAAACGCGCGTCGGCGCTGTCGTCGGCCAGGATGGCTATCTCGGTCGGGCCCGCCTCGGCGTCGATGCCCACCTTGCCGCGCAGCAGCCGCTTGGCCGCCACCACGTAGATGTTGCCCGGCCCGGTGACCAGGTCGACCGGCTCGCACAGGTCGTCCACCCCGTGGGCGAACATGGCGATCGCCTGGGCGCCGCCGACGGCGTAGACCTCGTCCACGCCGAGCAGGGCGCAGACGGCCAGAATCGTGGGGTGCGGCAAACCGTCGAACTCAGCCTGTGGCGGTGAGGCGACGGCGATCGAGGCCACCCCGGCGACCTGGGCCGGCACCACGTTCATCAGCACCGAGGACGCCAACGGGGCGAGCCCCCCGGGCACGTACAGCCCGACCCGGTCGACCGGGATCGCCCGCGATTCGACCACCGCACCCGGCGCCGGTTCGGCTCGCAGGGTGGCGGCCCGAGCCTCCACCTCGGCGACGGCACGGCGGCGCCGGATCGACTCGGTCAGTGCGGCGCGCAACTCGGGCGTGAGCCCGGCTACGGCGGCCCCAAGGGCCTCGGCGGGCACCCGCAGCTGGTCCGGCTCGCAGCCGTCGAAGCGGGCGGAGAACTCGCGCAGGGCGTCCGCGCCGCGCTCGGCGACCGCATCACAGATCGGCCGCACCAGCGTGACCGCATGTTCGACGTCCATCGGGGCCCGGGGGACGACGGTGCGATAGTCGACGACCTGCCCACGCAGGTCAAGGGTGCGGATCACGGCTGCGATTCTAGTGGTTGGTCCGCCACCACACCTGCCTGCCGAACTCGTCGAGACCTGGGTGGCCACCGGGGATGGCGGGCCGATCCGGTCGGGCGGCTGCGCAGTGGATCCGTCCGGGGCGCACCGACCGGCTGTGCAAGGCTTGTCGGCATGACCAATGAGAAGCCTGAAGTCGATTTCCCCGGCGAGGCGCCCGATGACCTGACCATCACCGACATCACCGTCGGCGACGGCGCCGAGGCGGCTGCCGGCAACACCGTGGTGGTGCACTACGTCGGCGTGGCGCACTCCAGCGGCGAGGAGTTCGACGCCTCCTATAACCGCCGCGAACCGCTCAGCTTCCGGCTCGGCGTCGGCCAGGTCATCGCCGGCTGGGACCGCGGCGTCCAGGGCATGAAGGTCGGCGGACGCCGCCAGCTGGTGATTCCTCCGCACCTGGGCTACGGCAACCGCGGCGCGGGCGGCGTCATCGCGCCGGGTGAGACCCTGATCTTCGTGGTCGACCTGCTGGCCGTCCGCTGAGCCACTGCGCTCAAGCCCACTCCGTGGCACCGTGCGGCGCAGGGGCGCTCGTTGTTGACCCAGGATGTAGTCGGGCGGGCTCACCTCCCGTGAGGTGAGCCCGCCCGCACTACATGAATCAGCGAGGCTGGTTGAGTCCGGCGCCGAACCAGGTGAAGCTGGTCGGTCCGTTGAAGCTCATCTTGGAGGCCGACTTCGTGTACGGGGCAGCGATCACCGTCACCCGGCCGCGGTAGTCGTCCTCGCCCGGAATGCCGACAACGATCCTGTCGGTGGCCCGCGCCTTGTTGCTCAGCCGGTACACCCCGACGGCGTAGCCTGCCATGTCGCCATCCTCCGCAACATCGCCCAACGCACCGCCTTGTTCCAGCAACCGGCTCGGGCAACGGCTGCCCGCACCCAGTGTCACGAGGGTGGCAGCTCCGGCATTCGCGGAGCCGGTCGTCTCGTACGGCGCGCCGACCACGACACCCTTCTTACCGGCGCACGGCCGGACGAATGCCACCGAGTGACCCCACCGGTCGCCGGGCTCGTTGCTGCCCGGGATCCCGGGGTAATTCTGGTGCCGCAGTGCCAATGCCGTGACCGAGGTGCCACCCCGGTAGGTGAACACCTGGACGGCTCCGGCGTGATGGTTGCCACCGAACGACTCGCCCGGGACGCCGACCGCGATCATTCCCAAGCCTGCGGCGACGGAGTAGCCGAAGTTGTCGTCCTGTTCAGCCTTGTCGGGGACACCGTTGCTGTTCTGATGGATCGCCCGACCCTTGAAGGTGAGTTCGCCGGTGCGGGCCAGCAATGCCACCTGACCCGCCCCACGAGCATTGCCGACGCTCTTGTTGGGCGCGCCGATGACCAGCGCGTTACCGGTCGAGGCGACGCTCTGTCCAAAGCTGTCGTCGTCCTGGCTTACGCCGGGAACACCGGGAGAGTTCTGGGTGAGCCAGGTCATCTTGTTGACCGTGCCGTCGCCACGGAGCGAGAACAGCCGCACGGCCCCAGCACCGGGATGCCCGGCGTCGGCGTAACCCGGGGCACCCACCGCCAGGACGGGTCGCGGTTTCGAATCGAGGTAGGCCAGCGAAGCCCCCAACTGCGAGCCGGGATCGCCATCGAACTGGTCGAAGACCTTGCTGAAGCTCACCCCGCCGGGGCCGCCACGGAACCAGACGACGGTGCCGTCGCCACCGGCGTAGTTGCGGGCACCGACTGCGATGTCGGCGTAGCCGTCACCGTTGAAGTCGCGGACAAGGACCGCCTCGCCGAAACGACTGTTGTCGAACGCCGAGCTGGTCGGTGTGAGGATCTGGGTACCCCCGCCGGCGAAGCGGATCCAGACCCCGCCGCGGTTGTTGTAGTCGGGCATGCCGACGACCAGGTCGGCCTTGCCGTCGCCATTGATGTCGGACAGCGTCGCCGCCGATCGCGCAGAAGCCGCCGGCACGGCGGCAGCCAAAGATGCCGCAGCAACCGCCGCGGCCGCACCCAATCGGGCGGCATGGAAAAGCCAGGACATAGGACTGTCTCCTCTGAGAAGAATCGGGCTTGCCGGTCGTCGAGACAGAGTGTGGCGGGCACGATTTAGATACATGTCGCCGCCAGGCCGGGTCAGGCGCGGCACAGCTCCTGCAGCAGTCGCCAGGCGGATCGGACGTCGTCGCGAGTCGTATTCCGAGAGCCGATCGAGAACCGCAGCACGACTCGATCATCAAGCACCGTGCGGGTGAACAGGACCTTCGCAGTGGAGTTGGCCCGCTCGATCAGCGTGGTGGTGGCGGCGTCCCCGGCGCGCAGCGCCAGACACAGCAGGTTCAGCGGGTGCGGTGCGAGGATCTCGAACCGTTCGTCGGCGGCCACCCATTCGGCCAGTTCGGCCGTCCACGCGAGCTGGTCGCGAATCATCTGCTGAGCCGGGGCGACGCCGTCCGTGCGCAGGGTGAACCACAGCTTGAGTGCCCGGAACCGGCGGCCCAGCGGCACCTGCCAATCGCGGTAGTCGATCACCGCACCGGACTCGGCGGCCGCGGTGCGCAGGTACTCGGGCAGGATGCTCAACGCCCCCAGCAGACTGGCCCGGTCCGCGGTGTAGAACAGGTTGCAGTCGAAGGTGACGCCCATCCACTTGTGCGGATTGGTGCCGTAGCTGTCGGCCAGTTCGAGGCCGTCGTTGAGCCAGCGCAACTCCGGGCACAGCGTGGCGATGCCGGCCATCGCGGCGTCCACATGCAGCCACAACCCCTCCCGCCGGGCGATCCCACCCACCGCGCGCACCGGGTCGAGAGCCAGCGAGTTCGTGGTGCCGACCGTCGCGCACACCCAGAACGGCACCAGTCCCGCGGCCCGGTCGGCGGCGATCGCCTCGGCCAGGGCGTCCGGACGCATCGCGAAGTTCTCGTCGTGCGGCACGACACGCAGGTGATCGGTGCCGATGCCGGCGATTCGCAACCCCTTCTCGATCGACGAATGCGCCTGTGAGGTGGCATAGGCGACGAGTTTGGTCGTATCGGAGTCACGATTCACCGCGCCACCGGTGGCCCGGTACCGGGCGGCCAGCACCGAGGTCAGCGTGGCTTCGCTGGCCGAGCCCTGGATCACCCCGCCGCCGGCCGCGCTGGTCGAACGGAACGCGTCCGGCAGGCCGAGCAGCTCGACCATCCAGTCCATCATCCGGGTCTCCACCTCGGTGACGGCCGGGCTGCTCACCCAGCTCATCCCTTGCACCCCCAAGCCGGCGGAGACCAGTTCGGCCAGAATCGCCGGATATTCGCTGTTGGCGGGGAACCAGGCGAAGAAGCTCGGATGCTGCCAGTTGGTCAACCCCGGCACGACCACGTCGTCGAGATCGGCCAGCAGGGCCTCGAAGCCGTCCGGCTCGCCGGGATGTTCGGGCAGTTTGGCGGACGTTTCGCCGGGTTGGACCTGCGCTTGGACGGGCAGCGTGTCGAGACGCTGGCGGTAGTCGATGATCCAGTCGATCAACCGGTGGCCGTGGGCCCGGAACTCCTCTGCATCCACAGGCCCAACCTAGCGATCGTGGCCGGACTCCGGGTCACCACGCGACTACGGTATTCACGTGGCCGGCAAACCCACGGGCGGGACGCCCGCGACCGATGCGCTCACTGCGGCGGGCATCGCCTTCACCCTGCACAGCTACACCCACCACGACGACAGCCGAGACTTCGGCGCCGAAGCGGCGCGCGAACTGGGTGTCGACGAGTTGCAGATCTTCAAGACGCTGGTCGTCGACGTCGGTCTCGGACGCCCACCGCTGGCGGTCGGCATCGTCCCGGTCGCCGGTCAGCTCGACCTGAAGGCGATCGCCGCTGCCGTCGGCGCGAAGAAGGCGACGATGGCGAAACCGGCCGAGGCGTCCCGCAGTTCCGGCTACGTAGTGGGAGGCATCTCGCCCATCGGCCAGAAGGCCCCGCTGCCGACCGTTCTGGACGAGACCGCCCAGCTGTTCGACACGATCTTCGTCTCGGCCGGCAAGCGCGGCCTCCAGGTCGAGCTGGCACCGGCCGACCTGCTCACGATCACCGACGCACGCTGGGGAGACATCGCCCGCTGACAGTGCGTCGTACCTGGCAGCTCACCGCTGGTTGAGCTTGTCGAAACCCCTTGCCAGCAACACGTCACCCAAGGTCTCGACAAGCTCGACCAACGAAACTCAGCGCTTCCCTAGAGAACTTCGCTGGTGCCGACCGCTTCGTGCAGCACATCGCCGATCGTGCGCCCGGCGAGCTCCCGTTCGATCGCCGCCGCCACCTGGCGTTCGATGCCGTCGAACACGCTGATCAGGCCGCCACCGATCGGACAGTTCGGACTGGGACCGTGCAGACCGAGGACGGTGTCGTCGCCTTTGACGATGGACCACACTTCATCGAGGCCGATCTCGTCCGGCCGTCGGCAGAGCTCCCATCCCCCGCCGCTGCCCGGCCGGGATCGCACCAGCCCGGCCGCCCGTAGCGGGCCCAGCACCCGACGGAGATAGACCGGGCTGACCGCGGCCGAGCGGGCCACCTCGTCCGAACTCACCGGGCGCCCCTGTCCGGCCCCGGCGAGGTAGGCCAGGAAGTGCACCGCCACCGCAAATTGAGTGTTCGCCGGTCCCGCCATGTGACCCAGTTTGCCATACCGCAACCGGATCGACTACATTTCTATTTGTAACCATATCGGATACAAATAGAGCAACTACAAACAGAAGGGAAGCGACACGATGACCGTCTACGGGATCACCGGCGCATCCGGCCAACTGGGACGCCTCACCACCGAGGCCCTGGAACAACGGGTCAGCCCCGAGCAACTCGTGCTCATCACCCGCTCACCTGACACGCTTGCCGAGTACGCCGCGCGCGGCATCGACGTGCGCGCCGGAGACTTCAACGATCCCGACTCGCTGCGGGCGGCTTTCGCCGGCATCGATCGGCTGCTGATCATCTCCACAGACCGGGTCGGGGCCCGCTTGGAGGGCCACCTCCACGCCATCTCGGCCGCCAAGGACGCCGGGGTGTCGCACCTGCTGTACACCTCCATCCCCGAGCCGACAGCCGAGAACCCGGCCGGCGTCGTCCCCGACCACGCCGCCACCGAACAGGCCATCCGAGACAGCGGCCTCGGGTGGACGTTCCTGCGCAACGCGCTCTACGCCGAGGGCCAGCTGAGCAGCATCGAGCAGGCTGCGGCCTCAGGACAGTTGGTCACCAATGCCGGGGACGGCACAGCCGCCTACGTCACCCGGGCCGACTGCGCGCGCGCCGCGGCAGCCGCCCTGGTGCAGGAGCGCGGCAACGCCAGCTACGACATCACCGGCCCGGCCGCCCTTTCCACCGCCGATCTCGCTGCCCTCGCCGCCGGCATCCGCGGCAGCGCGGTCGAGGTGGTCGACGTCAGCGACGAGGCGGTCGTCCATGGTCTGGTCGAGCACGGGCTGCCCCAACCGCTCGCCGAGTTGCTCGCCTCGTTCGGCACCTCGACCCGGCTGGGCTTCCTGAGCACCGTGTCCACGGCTGTCGCCGACCTCACCGGGACGGCGCCGGCGCCGCTGTCCAGCCTTCTCGACGGGGTTCAGCCGAGGTAGCGGACCAGCCGGTCGATGCCTTCGATGATCTCGTCGGAGGTGCCGCAGAACGACAGCCGCATGAACCGGTGGCCGTCCAGCGGGTCGAAGTCGATGCCGGGCGCCAACGCGACGCCCGTCGCGGCGAGCACGTCGGCGCACCAGGCGTGGGAGTCGTCGGTGAGGTGCCCGATGTCGCACCAGGCGTAGAACGCGCCGTCCGGCGGTGCGAAGCTGGTGATGCCCAACTCCGGCAGCCGTGCCAGCAGGATGTCCCGATTGGCGGCGTAACGCCGGACGTGGGCGTCCAACTCGATGCGGGCGCCCGTTCCGAACGCCGCGCAACCGGCGGCCTGGGAGAGCGTCGGGGCACAGATGGCGAGGTTGCCCTGCAGCAACTCGACTGGACGGCGCAACGCCTCGGGCAGCAGCAGCCAGCCGATCCGCCACCCGGTCATCGACTGGTACTTGCTCAGTGAGCCGACCACGACGGCGTCGCGGCCGTACTCCCAGGCTGAGCGCGTGGGGCGTCCGAAGCTGATCCCGTGATAGATCTCGTCGCTGATCAGCAGCACGTCGTTGTCGGCGCACCACCGGGTCAGTGCGGCCAGCTCGTCGGGCCCGATGACGGTGCCGGTCGGGTTGGCCGGGCTGGCCAGCACCAGCCCGGCGGGCTTCTCGGGCAGCGAGGCGAGCATCTCAACAGTCGGCTGATAACGGGTTTCGGGACCGCAGGGCAGCTCCAGCAGCCGACAGCCGGTGGCCAGCACATCGTTGCGGTACGCCGGGTAGCCGGGGCGCGTCACCGCCACCAGATCGCCCGGATCGAAGGCCGCCAGCAGGGTCAGCAGGAACCCGCCGGAGGAGCCGGTGGTGACCACCACGGCGTCCGGATCGACGGCGAAACCGTACTGCTCGCGGTAATGCCGGGCGATCGCCCGCCGGAAGGCGAGAGTGCCGACCGCCTCGGTGTACCCCAGCGTCTCCGCGTTCAGCGCGTCCGCTGCGGCCGCCCGCACCGGCGCCGGGGCCGGCGTGGACGGCTGTCCGACGCACAACAGCACCACGTCGTCGTGACTGACCCGCCGCGCGGCGACCGCTTTCAACACTTCCATCACATGGAAGGGTTCGACCCCACCCCGGACGGACGCCGGACGCGCGCTCATCGCCGCTGCGTCATGCGCCGGAACCAGGCTGCGACGCCCGCGATGATGGCACCGAGCCCGACCCCGGTGGCGGCACCCAACACCCAGCCCGCCCCGATTCCGAGCCTCATGCCACGCTCGGCGACGGCCTGCCGCACGGTGGGTAGCGGGTCCACCATTTCGGCGGGTGGGTCGGCCACATCCTGAGCCAGCGGGGAACGGTAAACCGGCGGCGGCTCGTAGGTCGCCATCCAGGCCGCGATCAGCAGGATCAGGCTGGCGAACATGTTGAGGAACAGCATCGCGACGATGATCGGCCCGAAGACCTGGGCCGCGGCGTTGTGGGAAAACATGCCCGCGACCGTGGTGGCGACGATCTGCAGGACGGCCAGACCGAGCGACCCGGCCAACGCACCGGTCAACCAGACATGTCGTAGGATCGGCTGCTGGTACGACACCCGGAACACGAAGGCGAACAGTGCGACGCCGACCACGATATTGACCAGCACGGGAGCAAGCCGCAGTACCAGAGTGGTGACGATGCTGGCCGGCAGATCAAGCCACTGGATGATCGTTCCTGACAGCACGGTCGCCACCGATGACAAGGCGAACATCGCCAGGATGGTGAACAACAGCGCCAGCAGGATCGCCAGGTTCTTCGGAATTTCCACCGCGATGTTCGACTTCTGCTCGGCCACATCAAGGGTGGGCCGCATCTGGGCCCGGATGGCGCTCTTCAGGTTGGCCACCCAGTTGGCGCCCGACCAGGCGAAGATGCACGCGGCGACGATGCTGAGGCTTGCCCAGCTGTTCAACGCCGTCTCCATCACTTCAATCACCTGGTCACCCAACGGCACGTTCTCGACCTCATGAGTGATCAACGCGCGCACGCTGTCGAGCAGGTCGGGACGCAGCGTGGTGAGGACCATGCCCAGCATGGAGAATGCGAACATCAGCACCGGCACGAGGGACAGCACGGAGAAGTAGGTGATCGCGCCGGCGAACTGATTGCCCATGCGCGCGGTGAACCGCTCCTGGGTGCGCAACAGGTGCGCGATCCAGGGCCTCTCCTTCAACTTCTCGAGCCACTGCGGCATGCCTGACCCTCCTCACCACGGCCCGATCAGCCTAGCCGCGAGCGATCCGGACGGCGCACACCGTTTCGGGCGGGTCCCCACCTGGCAGTACGGGCCTGCCTACTCCTGGTAGCTGCTGACCTCAGGGCAGGAGCAGACCAGGTTGCGGTCGCCGAAGACGCCGTCGATCCGGGCGCTGGCCGGCCAATACTTGTCGGTCGCCCCAGCACCGATGCTGCCCAGCCGGAGACCACCGGGGTAAGCGGCCAGAGTGCGGGGATAGGGGTGCGTCCAGTCATCGGAGACCACCCGGGCCTGGGTGTGCGGGGCGTTGTGCAGCGGGTTGTCGTCGGCAGGCCACTCCCCCGCCGCGACCGCGTCCGCCTCGGCACGGATGGCGATCATCGCGTCACAGAACCGATCCAGTTCTGCTTTCGATTCGGACTCGGTCGGCTCGATCATCAATGTCCCGGCTACTGGGAAGCTCATCGTCGGGGCGTGGAACCCGTAGTCGATCAGCCGTTTGGCGACATCGTCGACGGTCACGCCAGTCGCCTTGGTGAGCGGGCGCAGGTCGACGATGCACTCGTGCGCGACCAGGCCGTCCGCACCGGTGTAGAGGATCGGGTAGTGTCCGCCGATGCGCTTCGCGATGTAGTTGGCGGCCAGCACCGCGGACTGCCCGGACTCGCGCAGGCCGTCCGCGCCCAGCATGGCGATGAAGCCGTAGCTGATCGGCAGGACGCCCGCCGAGCCGAACGGTGCCGCGCTGATCGGGCCGTAGGAGGTCGCCGGACCGGCCTCGGCCAGCAGCGGATGCGAGGGCAGATAGGGCGCGAGATGCTCCCGCACGCCGACCGGTCCCACACCGGGCCCACCGCCGCCGTGCGGAATTGCGAACGTCTTGTGCAGGTTGAGGTGGCTGACGTCGGAGCCGAATTTGCCGGGCTTGGCCAGGCCGAGCAGCGCGTTCAGGTTGGCGCCGTCGACGTAGACCTGGCCGCCGGCATCGTGCACCAGGGCACACAACTCGCCGATGGTGTCCTCGTAGACGCCGTGGGTCGAGGGGTAGGTGACCATGATCGCGGCCAGCGTGTCGGCATGGCTTTCGATCTTGACGCGCAGGTCGGCCATGTTGACCGAGCCGTCGTCGGCGGTCTTGACCACCACCACCTTCATGCCGGCCATCACCGCGGACGCCGCATTGGTGCCGTGCGCGGACGCCGGAATCAGGCAGACCGTGCGCTGCTCGTCACCGTTGGCAAGGTGATACGACCGGATCGCCATCAGGCCGGCGAACTCACCCTGGCTACCGGCGTTGGGCTGCACAGAGACCCGGTCGTAGCCGGTGATCTCAGCCAGTGCCTCGCACAGCCGGTCGATCATCGCCAGGTAACCCTGAGCATCGGACGCCGGCGCGAACGGGTGCAGGTTGGCGAACCCGGGCAGGCTGATCGCCTCCATCGAGGTGGTCGGGTTCAGCTTCATGGTGCAGGAACCGAGCGGGATCATCCCCCGGTCCAACGCGAAGTCGCGGTCGGAGAGCGACCGCAGGTAGCGCAGCATCTCGGTCTCGCTGTGCCGACTGTGGAACACCGGATGGGTCAGGTAGTCCACGGCGCGGTCGTGCCCGGCAAGGTCGCCGAGCCGCGCCTCCCCCGGCGCCGCCGCGCCGAACGCGCGCGCCACCGCCGCCAGGTCGGCCTCTGTGGCATCCTCACCCACACTGACGCCGACCCGGTCAGCCCCGATCAGTCGGAGGTGGACGCCTTCGTCGGCGGCAGCCTCGACAACCGCTGCCGCGCGGCCCGGTACGGCCACCGTGAGCGTGTCGAAGAAGGACCCGCCGGCCAGCTCACCCACCTCGGCAAGGCTTGCAGCGAGACGTCGTGCCTTGTCATGGATGCCTTCGGCGATGGCCCGCAGTCCGTGAGGGCCGTGGTACACCGCGTACATCGACGCCGCCACCGCCAGCAACACCTGGGCGGTGCAGATGTTGGACGTGGCCCGGTCGCGGCGGATGTGCTGTTCCCGGGTCTGCAACGCAAGCCGCAGCGCCGGCGTACCGTCGGCGTCCTTCGACAGCCCGACCAGACGTCCGGGCAGTTGACGCTCCAGGCCCTCGCGGACGGCCAGGTACGCCGCGTGCGGGCCACCGTAGAACAGCGGAACACCGAATCGCTGGGTGCTGCCGACCGCGATGTCGGCCCCCCATCCGGCGGGCGAGGTGAGCAGCGTGAGCGCCAGCAGGTCGGCCGCCGCGATCACCGACGCGTTGTTGTCGTGGGCCGTCGCGGCAATCGCCCGCAGTTCGTCCGCGCTGCGTACGCCGCCGTCCGCCCCGGGCACCTGGACGACGATCGCGAACGCCTCGTGGGTCTGCAGCGCCTTCACCAGGTCGCCGCCGACCACGACGACATCGATGCCGGTGGCCAGTGCCCGGGTGCGAACCACGGCCAGCGTCTGCGGCAGCACCTGGGCGTCCACCAGGAACACCGAGCCCTTCCGGGTGACCCGCCGGGCCAGCGCCATCGCCTCGGCGACAGCCGTGCCCTCGTCCAGCAGGCTGGCGCCGGCGGTCGGCAGGCCGGTCAGGTCGCTGATCATGGTCTGGAAGTTGAGCAGCGCCTCCAGCCGGCCCTGGCTGATCTCGGGCTGATACGGCGTGTAGGCGGTGTACCAGGCCGGATTCTCCAGCACGTTGCGACGGATCACCGGCGGTGTGATCGTGCCGTGATAGCCGAGGCCGATCATCGCCCGGCGCGGACGGTTGGCGGCGGCGTAGCCGGCCAGTTCAGCGGCCGCGGCCGCCTCGTCCAGGGCTGCCGGGAGGTTCAGCGGCGTGTCCAACGCGATGCCGGACGGCACGGCCGCGCTGGTCAGCGCGTCCAGGGAGGCGTAGCCCACCGCCTCCAACAACTCGTCCCGATCGCCCCCGACCGCTCCGATGTGCCGATTGATGAAGGCAACCATCCACGCTCTCCTGTTGTCCGCTCCGGCGCCGTCGGCGCCCACGAACTCAAACTATCTCAAGGCGTCATCGCCCGGCCCAGCGCCGTCCGACCATCCTCGGGACGGTTGACGCTCAGCCGGCGGCGCGGGCGCGCCGGCGGCGGGACAACTCGTCGGACGCGACCGGGGCTGCCTCATCGTCCTGGGCGCGCTCGCTGGGCAGCGAGGACAGGCTGCCCTCGATGTCGCGCCAGACGCCGCCCAGCGCGATGCCGAACATGCCCTGGCCGCCGCGCAGCAGGTCGATCACCTCGTCGTCGGAGGTGCATTCGTAGACCGAGACGCCGTCACTCATCAGCGTCACCTCGGTGAGGTCCTGGACGCCGCGGGCACGCAGGTGGTCGATCGCCGTCCGGATCTGCTGCAGCGAGATGCCGGCGTCGATCAGCCGCTTGATCACCTTCAGCAGCAGGATGTCGCGGAAGCCGTACAACCGCTGGGTGCCCGAACCGCTGGCGTCGCGCACCTGAGGCACCACCAGGCCGGTACGCGCCCAGTAGTCCAGCTGGCGGTAGGTGATCTCGGCCGCCTTGCAGGCCACCGGGCCGCGGAAGCCGACATCCTCGGGCAGGGGTGCGAAGTCGCCGTCGAAGAGCAGCTCCTGCGCGCCCGTCGGGTGCTCCGCCGCCTCGTCCAGACCGTTCACGTCATCCGCCTTCACTCGTGTGGGTTGTCACCCGGCTCACGACGCCGGGCTCCTCGACCACTCCGACGCTAAAACCGAGGCCGCGGAACGGTCAACGACACGCCGCGAACAATGCCACCGGGCCACCAACCCTCCACCTGAACCTCAGGGTTGCACACTGAAGAGGCTACTCGAAGTCGTCGGGGTTCACCGAGTCGAGGAACTGGCGGAACTGCTCGACCTGATCCTCGCCGGGCGGCTCGTCCGATACTGGCTCGGAGACGACGCCGACCGCGTCCAGCACCCCGTCGGCGACCTTGATCGGCACCCGAGCCCGGAGCGCAACAGCGATGGCGTCCGACGGCCGGGCATTGACCGGGCGACCGTCGACGATCAGCTCGGCGTAAAAGGTGCCTTCCTGATGACCGACGATGTGCGCCACCGACACCTCGCCGCCCAGGCTGTCGACGGCGGCGAGCACCAGTTCATGGCAGGACGGATGATCGGGGTCGGAATCCTGCAGCGCCCCGAGAATTCCGGACGCCGCCGCCGCAGTCATCCAGATGGCGAGCTGCCGCTGGCCGTCCACCTCCCTCAAGATCAGCACTGGGGAGCCCTCCTCGGATTCGAGCCGGACTTCGACCACGGTCAACTCGCGCATGATCCCCCCTACTGAGGCATCGTCGATCGCATGATCGCCGCGTGCGCGTGCATCACCAGTTGCATGACCTCCTTGGCCAGTTGCTGCGGCGATTGGCTGCGGCGCAGGTGCGGCGTGATCGCCTGTTCGATCAGGCCCACCTCTCGTTCGGCAGCCTGCTTGACGACGCGCAGGTGGCGGGCGTCCATGCCGTAGGCGGCAAGCTTCCGGGCGGCCACCGCCACCGTGAGCGCGTCCCGTCCGTAATAGGCGGTGCCGCGCCGCGGATTGACCAGGGCATGCCGTTCCAGCTCGGCAAGGCTCGCCTCCGACAGGCCGCTGAGTTCGAGCAACTCCCGTCGGGTGATCCGGATCGGGCGCTTGCTCCCGCGCGTCGGCTGACCGTTGCCGGCCGGGTTCATCGATGCCACCTCGGTGGCCGCAGCGGCGCCGGTCAGCGGTTCCAGCCGCGGCGGCTCCTCGCCGCGGTCCATCGCCTCCAGATGCTCCCGGATCACCTTCAGCGGCAGGTAGTGCGACTTCTGCACGGTGAGGATGTACCGCAGCCGGATGATGTCCGGCTCCGCATAGCGCCGGTACCCCGACGGTGCCCGTTCCGGTGAGATCAGGCCCTCACTCTCCAAGAAACGGATCTTGGAGATCGAAACGTCCGGGAAGTCGTCCTTCAGTACCGCGAGGACCTGTCCGATGCTGCGCAGTCCGTAAGCCATGTATCAGCCCGGGTGGGTGAAGAAGAGCATCCGGAATTTGCCGATCTGAACCTCGTCGCCGCGGCGCAGTGCCGTCGGGGCGTCGACCAGCACCTTGTTCACGTAGGTGCCGTTGAGACTGTTCTCGTCCTCGACCCAGACGTGGCCCTCACGGCGCACCAGCCGGGCGTGATTGCGGGACACCGTGATGTCGTCGAGGAAGATGTCGCAGCGCGGATGCCGGCCGGCGGTCGTCATGTCGGAGTTGATCAGGAACCGCGCCCCGGCAGCCGGGCCCTGGCGAACGATGAGCAGGGCCGAATCGGCCGGGAGCATCGAGATCGCCCGGAGGTCGTCCGGGCTGAGGTCCTCGGCGATCTGCTCCTCGGGCAGGTTCTGCTCCACCGCGGGGCTGACCCGGGTGGTGTCGCCGGTGACCATCGGATTCGCCAGCGCCGTCCCGCAATTGGCACAGAAGTTGCTGGTGTCGGCGTTGTCGTGTCCACAAGCGGGGCACTTGATCATCGTCCGGAGCCTTCCTGCGCGAACGCTGCGATGGCTAGGTGAAAGGTGTACAACGTCAGGCTAAGCCAGAGGTTGACGGTTGGCTACTCTTCGGTGATTTCCGCGTAGGCGTCGGAGTCCATCGCGTCCTCGAACTCGGACGGATCGCTGACCTCGATCTCGAACATCCACCCGTCACCGTAGGGATCGGAGTTGATCACCTCCGGCGTGGTATTCAGCAGTTCATTGACCGAGGTGATCACCCCGGACGCGGGCGAGTACACGTCCGAGACGCTCTTGGTGGACTCCACCTCGACGCACGCGTCGCCCTTGGCCACGTCTTCGCCCACCTGCGGCAGCGAGACGTACACCACGTCGCCCAGCGCGTCGGCCGCGAACGAAGTGATTCCCACCCGGACGGTGGAGCCGTTGCCGGTGCGCACCCATTCGTGCTTATCGGTGTACTTCAGATCCTCGGGATACACAGCTGACTCCTTGGCCGTGACGGATGCGGACTTCCAGCGCACACACTACCCAGTTCCGGACGGGGCGCGCCCGGGCTTGGCACCCGCTCCCCGAATCGCAATGCCCGGCACGAGGCCATGCCGGTCGACGGCGAATGACCTCGTCGGTGCCCACGGGCTCATCCCGCCCCGGTGACCGCGGCCGTGGTCGAGGGACGATCGCCCTTCCCGACCGGTGGGAACCGGCGCAGCACGTCCAGGGTCTGCCCGAGGTACATCAGGCCGGCGCACCAGTAGAGCCCGGTGCCCCACAGGGCCACCGCCCAGCCGATCACCCGGAAGGCCATCGCCCACGGCTCGGTGCCGGCGCCGAGGAGCACCATCGGGAAGGCGTAGAGCAGGCAGAACGTGGCCGTCTTGCCCAGGAAATGGACGGGGAGGCTGATGAAGCCTCGGCGACGCAGCAGCGGCAGGACGACGGCCGCCATCAACACGTCACGCGAGAGCAGCACCACCACCATCCACCACGGAATGATCTCGCGGATGGCGAGGCCGACCAGGGTGGCCAGAATGTAGAGCCGGTCCGCCAGCGGGTCCAGCACCTGGCCCAGCTTGGACCGCTGGTTCCACTTCCGGGCGATGTAGCCGTCCACCCAGTCGGTCGCGCCCAGGAACGCCAGCGCGACAACGGCTAACAGGTCGTACTGCCGGGCCAGCAACAACCACAGGAACACAGGCACACCGAGCAGCCGAACGAAGCTCAGCACATTCGGGAGGGTGAGGATCCGCTCGGTGTCGTAGGGCTCGCCGGAGGACACGGCACCAGACTAGTGGGGGCTGGTCGCCGTCCAGGCGTCGGCGAGCAGCGCTCGCGTGTCCGCGAGGAGCTGGGGTACGGCCTTGGTTTGCGCGACGATCGGGAGGAAGTTCGCGTCCCCGGCCCAGCGGGGTACCACGTGCTGGTGCAGATGGGCGGCGATGCCGGCACCGGCGACCTCGCCCTGGTTGATGCCGAGGTTGAAGCCGGCCGGGCCACTGACGGCACGGATCACGGTCATCGCCCGACGGGTAAGGGCGGCGATCTCGGCCACCTCTTCCGGCGTGGCGTCGGTGTAGTCCGACACATGCCGGTAGGGGCAGACCAGCAGGTGGCCGGGCGAATACGGGTACAGGTTCAACACCACATAGGCGACCACGCCGCGGTGCACCACCAGGCCCTCGTCGTCCGGACGTCCCGGGGCACGGCAGAACGGGCACTGCTTCTCGGTGCTGTCGGTGGGCTTGTTCTCACCACCGATGTAGACCATCCGGTGCGGCGTCCAGAGCCGCTGGAAGGCGTCCGGCACCCCGGGACGCTCGTGGGGCGATTCCACGACGAGATCGTCCCCGGGTCCGGACGCCATCACTGTCAGCTTTCCGCGGTCGGGTCGGCGTTGGCGCGGCTGGCGACATAGTCGACGACGGTCTGCACCGCCTCGTCGATCGGCACACCGTTGCGCTGCGAGCCGTCCCGGAACCGGAACGACACCGCGCCGGCGTCGCGGTCGGCCTCGCCGGCGATCAGCACGAACGGCGCCTTCGACTTGGACGCGTTGCGGATCTTCTTGCCGAACCGGTCGTCGGAGGCGTCCAACTCGACCCGGATGCCACGGGCCGCCAGCTGGTCGAGCACCCCGGACAGGTAGTCGTTGAACTCCTCGGCCACCGGCAGCCCGATCACCTGGACGGGCGCCAGCCAGGCCGGGAACGCGCCGGCGTAATGCTCCAGCAGCACCCCGAAGAACCGCTCGATCGAACCGAACAAGGCCCGGTGGATCATCACCGGACGCTGGCGGCTGCCGTCCGAAGCGGTGTATTCGAGCTCGAACAGCTCGGGCTCGAAGAAGTCCAGCTGAATGGTGGACAGCTGCCACGTCCGGCCGATGGCGTCCTTGGCCTGCACCGAGATCTTCGGGCCGTAGAACGCGGCACCGCCCGGGTCGGGCACCAGGTCGAGACCGGACGCCTCGGCCACCTCGGCCAGCACGCGGGTCGCGTCCTCCCAGGTCTGCTCGTCGCCGACCGACTTCTCCGGATTCCGGGTGGACAGCTCCAGGTAGAAGTCGTCCAGCCCGTAGTCACGCAGCAGATCGAGGACGAAGGTGAGCAGCCGGGCCAGCTCGTCCTTCATCTGGTCGCGGGTGCAGTAGATGTGCGCGTCGTCCTGGGTGAAGCCGCGGGCCCGGGTCAGTCCGTGCACCACGCCGGACTTCTCGTAGCGATACACGTGCCCGAACTCGAACAACCGCAGCGGCAGCTCCCGGTACGAGCGCCCCCGGCTCTGGAAGACCAGGTTGTGCATCGGGCAGTTCATCGGCTTCAGGTAGTAGTCGGCGCCCTGCCGGGTGACGTGGCCGTGCTCGTCGCGCTCTTCGTCGACCCGCATCGGGGGGTACATGCCGTCGGCGTACCACTCCAGGTGCTTCGAGGTCTCGAACAGGTGCCCCTTGGTGATGTGCGGGGTGTTCACGAACGAGTAGCCGGCCTCGACGTGCCGGCGGCGGGAGTAGTCCTCCATCTCCATCCGGATCATCGCGCCCTTGGGGTGGAATACCGGCAGGCCCGAGCCGATCTCGTCCGGGAAGCTGAACAGGTCGAGCTCGGCCCCCAGCTTGCGGTGATCGCGCTTGGCGGCCTCTTCGAGCCGGAATTTGTACGCCTTCAAGTCGTCACGGGTCGGCCACGAGGTGCCGTAGACCCGCTGCAACTGGGCATTGCGCTGGTCGCCGCGCCAGTAGGCGGCGGACGTCCGCATCAACGAGTACGCGTTCAGGTAGCCGGTGTGCGGCACGTGCGGACCGCGGCACAGGTCCTTCCAGGCCACCGATCCGTCGCGGCGGACGTTGTCGTAGATGGTCAGCTCGCCGCCGCCCACCTCGACCGAGGCACCCTCGGTGTCGCCGGTGTTGCCCTTGATGCCGATCAGCTCCAGCTTGTACGGCTCGTCGGCCAGCTCGGCGCGGGCCTCGTCCTCGCCTACCACCCGGCGGACGAACTTCTGCCGCTCGCGGACGATCTGGCTCATCCGCTTCTCGATGGCGGCGACGTCCTCGGGCGTGAACGGACGCTCGGTGTCGAAGTCGTAGTAGTAGCCGTCGGTGATGAACGGTCCGATGCCCAGCTTGGTGGCCGGGTAGAGCGCCTGGACCGCCTGGGCGGTGACGTGTCCGGTGGAGTGGCGCAGGATGTTGAGGCCGTCCGGGGAATCGACGGCTACTGCCTCGACCTCGTCGCCATCGGCCAACTCGCGGGCGAGGTCGCGGAGCTCACCGTTGACCCGCATGGCCACGACGGTTCGGTCGGCCCCGAACAGGTCAAGCCCGGTGGTCGTGGTCTCCACCGTCCGCACCTCGCGAGAGTCGTTGCGGATCACGGAAACGGAGACAGCCACGGTCACAGGTCCTTTCAGGATGAAACTGCGGCAGACGACCGCAGCGCTGACCCATTCTGCCGCATCAGGACGGACGCGAACCCCGCCGTGTCATCCGAGCGTGCAGTGTCACCCGAGAAGGCCGGGCAAACATACTGAGGCCGGATTCCGCTCCCCCGATCCGGAACCCGGCCCCAGCCACAGTCTGTAAGGAGAGACCTCGCGCCAATCGGGTCTTCTCCCGCCACCTGGACCACACGTCGCCGACCATGTCCCCCCATGTCGGTGCCGAGTAGCCTCCCCCACCCCGCACTTTAGGAAGTCGCATCACGACTGGCCAGCCCGATCTGTCCCCCCTGCGGGTGACTTGGGCGGATGGTGGACCTATGATGTTATTTGAGCGATTGCTCAATAACGGATCGGAGGCCGCCATGACCATGGCATCACCCCCATCCGGCCCACCGGGCCGCTACGTCAACTATCCGGCCGCGCACCCCTCGACCCTTCGGCGGCAACACACCACCCTCGCCATGGCGCGCGGCACCCTCGCCGGCATGGCGACCGCCGCTGCAACGACGGTTGCCGTTCTGCCGTCGGCAATCCGGTCCCCGGAGGACTCCTTGCTGTGGCTCTTCCTGCTGGTCGTCTACACCGTCGCGGCCGCCGTCGTGGGTGCCCTGCCCGGCGCACTCGTGGGCGGCCTGCTGTCGGCACTGGCCCGCGCCGGCGCGACATCACCCGCGATCCGGTTGGCCGGCAGCCTTGCCGCCGTAGCTGTGGCTGCAACAGTTTCGATGCCCCTCGGTTTGGCCAGCTGGCCCGGCACGGTGATCGCGGCCCTATGCGGGGCGTTCGCCGCGCCCGCGGTCACCTGGGGGCCTTACCGTCCTACGCTCGACTGATGGCAACGTCCGAGACCAGAGAGCGACTGCTGGCCGCAACCGTCGAGTTGCTGGCCGGCCCCGGACTCACCGCGATCTCCGCTCGGTCGGTGGCGAACGCTGCCGGAGTGAATCAGGCGCTCGTCTTCTACCACTTCTCGACGGTGGCAGCCCTGGTCCGCGAAGCGACCCGGGTGAGCACCCAGCGAGGTGTCGATCACTACCGACCGGCGCTGGAAGCCACGTCCTCCCTCACCGAGCTGCTCGACGTCGGACGCCGTCTGCACGCCGAAGAATCCGCTGGCGGCTCCGTCCGGGTGATGGCGCAACTGCTCGCCGCAGGACAGAGCGATCCGGAGCACGCGCAGACCGCGCGGGACTGCCTGGAGCTGTGGTTCGCCGAGGTCGCCCGGGCCGTCGATCGACTCCTTGCGGCGTCCCCGATTCGAGAACTGGTGAACGTCGGCGACCTGGGCCGGGCGATCGGAGCGGGATTCATCGGCCTGGAACTCTACGAAGGCGTCGACCCCGAGTGCGCCGAGGCGGCGCTGGACAGCCTGGCCGCGCTCGGCATCCTGATCAGCGTGCTGGACAGCCTGGGCCCGGTGGAACGCAAGCTGCTCGGGAAGCGGCTCGCGGGATTGCGGAAGCACGCCTGAACAGGATTGGTGCGGCGCTGCAAATCTCCGTTCTGGGCTTCGCCGACTGCATCAGATCGCCGTCGAGGGCGTGATCACACAGTTCGCTACTTGCTACCAATTTCGGCGAGTCCGACCGCAACAATTGCCGACGATACGGCGTGCATCGATTCTTGAGTGTTGGGATCGGCCGGTTGCTTACCCTCGGGCCCATTGAGGACTGGACGCAGGTCAACGCACTTGCCACCGTGGCTCGCGGCGACCTCACAGGACACGGTATTGAATGCACGGAGAGCTTCTGGCACAGACTCCCCGAGGCCTTGAAGCTCGGGATCGAAGAGATACTCGTTGCTCACCCCAACCATTCGCACAGCGGTCGGCCGTCCGCCGCGAAGCTCGTCAACGACATCAAGCATTCCATCCAGATTGGTCGTCCACATGTCGGTGAGTCTTGTGGGGTCGACGGTCTTCTCAAGGTCATTGAGACCCATGTTGAATAGAACGATATCTGCCTTGGCGAGGGAATCGCGGTACTCGTGGCTAGCCTTGAGTTCTTCGAGCAGAGAGGCAGAGTCGCCGCCGTTCTCCGTCAGATCGGTCAGCGTGACATCAAGACCCAAGGCCGACTTGTAGTCGGATGGCAGGAGTTTCGGCCATGGCGTGCACCCCCTGCAGTGAGCACCGTACCCCCACGAATCTCCAAAGACCACGAGGGACAGGACCCTGCCGTTTGCCGGGCTGGCCGACTGACTCATACTTGGCGAACCGCTGGCGGCCGGGCTACTGGTCGGCTCTCGTCCGATCTCGGCCGAGCATGCGACGCCGACGGACATCACCGCAACGGCAATGCCCAGAATCACCACCCTTGGAAAACGCACCTCGCTCGCCCGCTCCCCGCGCACCCACCGAGGGCGCCGCCACGGGCAGTCTGGGAGCGACCGCGAGTGCCTGTCAATGCCTCAAGCCTCCGGAGGTATTGACATGAGGCATCGCGGCAGGACGTCGCGGGGCAGGTAGCGCCGCGTGAAGTCGCGGATGTTGGGCCTGCAGCCCACAGTAGGCGGACCGTGGCTTCGTTCCTCTCCATCGCATGGTGCATCAAGTGAGGCTGTGCGGTGAACAGTGTCCACCGGGGGCTGTAGCCAAGTCACCCGTGCGGGATGATCGCTCGCTCGTGGACTTCGTCGCGCTGACAGGATGACGGCAGTGGGCCTGTGACAGCGGGCAGAAGGGGACTGAGATGAGCATTGACACCGCGTTCGGTCCCGTCGAGTTCAACGTCGTGGCGTTTCGGCGCGACGCCCCCTCGCCCGAGCTGTTACACACGCTCGCGTCGCAAATCCAAAGCGGCACCGTGCGTTTGCTCGACTTCGTCGTGGTGTCACGTTCGGTCGATGATGTCTTTGAGGTACGCGAAGTTGAGGCTGACGAGTTCGGCCTCGGGGGACTTGAACTGTACGCACCGGGGCTGGCCACCGACGAAGATGTTGAGATCCTTGCGCAGTTGATTCCCCCGGGGGCATCCGCTGCAATCGTCGCGTTCGAACTGCTGTGGGCGAAGGAGCTCGCGGCGCAACTCGCGAAGGACGGCAGCGTCGTGGTTGCGACCGAACGCATCCCGGCATTCATCGTCAACGAGGCCGTCGCACTCGCCGAGTCTCGAGCAACTCTCGGCACGTGAGGTGCCCGGCGGCCGACGCGTATTCGAGGCGACCCGCGAAGCGGTCACGGAACGCACAGCGCACTGACATGGCTCTGCAGTAACTTCCGCAAGCCGCGCTACAGAAACATCCGCACCGCGTCGCGTCGCGTCGCAACGCCGAGCTTTCGGTAGATCGCACGCTGGTGGGTCTTCACGGTGTTGATTGAGACGCTGAGAGTATCGGCGATCTCCTGCATCGTCTTCGTGGTTCGCAAATGGGCAAACACCGCACTCTCGCGTTCCGAGAGCCGGCTGAGCGGCCCGGCGGCACTACGTGGTGCGAGGCACGTCGCTATGAACTCTTCGTGGCGGGTGCCCCACGCCAGATGAGCGGTGAGCAGCTTGCGCATTTCGAGCCCGCCGCCCGAGAAGGGGCGACGCACATCTTGCACGGCGGCTGTGTCAAGAGCCTGCTCAAGCACTTCATGCGCGTGGGTAGGGCGGCCTAGCTGCCGGTGCAACATCGACTCGGTCGCGAGTGCCATCACGCGCACGTACGAGATTCCGCGGTAGTGGCTGACGCGCCGAAGCATGCTGGCCGCGAGTTGCACGTGTCCCGCGCGCACGGCGATACCAGCAAGAATCACCGTGACAAACGGTTCGTCTCCAACGTCTTGGTGGCGAGCCACGATTTTCATGGCGCTGTCTCGGTGGCCGGCCGCTTCGTGCAGCGCTGCAATCGCCGACTCGCGGAGAATTGACCACACGATACCTTGGCGGTCCGTATTCGGGATGTCTTGCACGCCCCGCGCGGCCCAGCGGCATGTTGCGGCGTCACGGGACGCCGCGGCCGAAATCGCCACCATCGCCCGGGCGCCGGCCGAAAAGATGCTCGGCGAGCTGGCGCTGTTGATCGCACGCGTGAGTTCCGCCAACGCGGTGCCGAAGTCGTCGGCCCAGTACGCCATGTAGCCCGCGGCCATCGCAGCGCCGCCCCCGCCATAGCCAGCCCAGCTGTCGTCGTCTGGTTGTTCGGGATGCCGGTCGAGCATTGCGCGGCACTGCTCGAACTCGCCCGCCCAGGCGAGCGACCAGGTGAGGTGAGCATGAGCACGACGCGCAAGTTCGATGTCGCCGAGCGCTTCCGCCTCGAGCACCGCGGCAGAGAGAAACTGCACGGTGAGTTCGTGTGAGTATCGCAGACGGATTTCCGCGAAGCCGAGCAAGTGCAGCGTGCCTGCGCGGGCGCGAGGCGACAGCGCATCTGGCGCGGCAAGGAGCGCGCGGAGATGCTCAGCAGCGCGCATCAACTCGCCGCGATCATCAGCCAGCTGCAAGAGCGCCTGCGACCTCAGCAAGTCGTACCCGACAGCAGGCGGCAACTCAGCGGCTCGCGCTTCGGCTCGACCCAGCAGAATCTGGGCCACGTCTCGTGCCCCGGCGAGATCTTGCGCGCATGCCCGCATGAGCAGCACTCGGGGGTCTTCGTCGTGCGGGGCGGGCAACGCGGTGCACCAGCGGTCGAGGGCGTCGCTGCCCTGCCCGACAAGCAAGCTCACCCAATGCGCGAGCATGACGGTGATTGCTGCCTCGATGTCACCGGTCTTGAGCCAATAGTCGGCCGCGACCAGCGGAGCGCCCTGCGCCGCAGCGAACTCCCCTGCGACTGCCAGAGCGCGCCTGCGCACTTCGGGGTCGCGCTCTTCGAGAATCACCTGACAGCGCCGGGCGAACACGCTGTGCCAACGGTAAACGAAACTGCCGGCGGTGCCGTAGCGGTCGATGAAGAGCCCCAACCCGACACAGCGCTCGAGCAGTGCGGCACTGTCACCGCGACCCGAGACCGCCGTCGCCATCTCGACCGACATCCCGTTCTCGCCGCTGACCGAGGTGATCAGTGCGAATTCCGCGATCTCGGGCGGCAGTGAGGCGAGCACGGAGTCGCGGAAGTAGGCGTGCAGCAGCGCCTCGCCCGATTCGTGCTCGCGCGGTTGCGCGCGTGCGAATTGCACGGCGCGGATGGCGATCGGCCAGCCCTTCGTCTCGACGAGGAGTTTGCTCGCCGACTCGGGCAACCCAGCTTGTACTGATTCGAGCTCGGCGAGATCAAACGCCAACTCCTCGGCGCGAATCACTTGTTCGGGATGGGAAAGGATCCGGCGTGCAAGTGCGGCTTCGACGAAACTCGTGCCGGCGATCACGAGCCCGAGCGGCTGCCCATGTAGCTCGATCAGCGCGCCAAGCAGGCCTTCGCTGAGCTGTTCGCGGGCCCGCTGCGAATCATCAACGACGAGGTAGACGGGCGAGTCTACTGACCTCAGCGCTTCGGAGATCACGTCGAATGCCACAGCCGGCTCGAGGTCGGGATCCGCGTCCAGCAGCATGACAAGGTCTTCGCCACCCGCACCGCGAGCGACTTCTTGCAGTGCCTGCAGCACGCGCTGCCCGATGCGGGCAGCATCGGTATCAAACGCGGCGAGAGTCACCCACGCGACGCGGCCAGAGTGACCCGCAGCCCACTCGGCAACCGCCGAGGTCTTGCCGTACCCACTCGGCGCGATCACGAGCACCGCGTTTTCGTTCTGCAGTCGCTGTTCGATCGCGGCAACCACGCGCGGGCGGCTGATATGCCCCGGCTGGCGGCTTGGCGGCGCAAATCGCTGCTGCCGCGCTCGGGACGGGGCAGTCGACATGGCGTCAATCTAGCGCCACGCCGCGCCCACCGGCGCCCCGCTCAGCCCGCAGACTTCAGCCGGAAAGCGCCAAGTCCCGAGCACCCCGTTCGACACCCTGGCCAACCCTGCAGGCCCGACCATCGCCCTCGTACGACAAGGGGCAGCAGCGGAAACCAGGCGGACAAACAAGAAGGCCGTCGGTTTCACCGACGGCCTTTCTGGTGGGCGGTACCAGACTTGAACTGATGACCTCTTCCGTGTCAGGGAAGCGCGCTACCAACTGCGCCAACCGCCCGAGGTGGAGACGGGATTTGAACCCGTGTACACGGATTTGCAGTCCGTTGCCTCGCCTCTCGGCCACTCCACCGGT
>WBZS01000401.1_pt1 | contig 59232 bp, 47 predicted proteins | sample 5204201 | NCBI WGS metagenome assembly WBZS01 (sample SAMN12344357, study PRJNA552823) | activated sludge metagenome | biome: Activated sludge suspended growth; feature: Nitrification reactor; material: Wastewater; isolation source: activated sludge from nitrification reactor of wastewater...
CCCAGGTGACGAGGGCGATCACTAATCCAGCGAACTGAAACATTTATCTCTCTGGAGGAAACAGTATCCAGGCCCCTATTTCTTGCAAAAGAAGATTGAGTTTTTCAGCATCAACCTTTTTTCACTTCTTTAGCAAAACTATCTTTTAACCCCACAGTCCTGTTAAAAACCAAAACACCTGCATTGCTGTCCGTATCTGTACAGAAATAACCCTGTCGCATAAACTGATAATGAGTTCCAGGCTTAGAATTTTGTAAAGCAGGCTCCGACTTCGCATTGGAAATAATGCGCAGAGATTCTTTGTTGTAATACTCCAGAAAATCAACAGCTTCATCGGCTGTTGGATCAGGAACTGTAAATAACCTGTCATATTGCCTGACTTCGCAGGGTATCGCACTTTTTGCACAAACCCAGTGCAATGTCCCTTTGGGCTTTATTCCTGAAACATCTTCACCCGATTTGCTGTCCGGATAATAGGTAGCCAGTACGGTTTCTATGTTCCCGGCTTCATCCTTCGTAACTCCGGTGCAGTGCAAAATATAGGCACTTTTCAGCCGCACATCCGAACCAGGCGTCATCCTGAAATATTTAGGTGGGGCATTTTCAATAAAATCATCGCGCTCAATATACAATTCCCTGCTGAAAGGTATTTCTCTATATCCCGAGTTGGCATCTTCCGGGTTGTTTTCTGAAGCCAGCATTTCTGTTTGGTCTTCGGCATAGTTGGTGATCAGCACTTTAATCGGATCAAGCACCACCATAGCCCGTAATGCAGTTTTGTTCAATTCTTCCCGCACACAAGCTTCCAGCAAATTGATTTCAATGGTATTCTCCCGTTTAGCCACACCTGCTTTGTCACAAAAATTGCGGATTGCTGCAGCAGGATAACCCCGCCTTCGCATACCGGAGATGGTGGGCATCCTCGGATCATCCCACCCGGTTACATAATTTTCGTTGACCAGCTTAAGCAATTTTCGCTTTGATGTAATCATATATTCTACGTTCATTCTCGCAAACTCCGTCTGTTTAGAGGGAAATATGCCCAGCTTTTCTATAAACCAGTCATATAATGGTCTGTGGTGTATAAACTCTAATGAACACAAAGAATGGGTTACTTTCTCTATGGAATCAGACTGCCCGTGCGCAAAATCATACATCGGGTAAATACACCATTTATTGCCGGTCCTGTGATGATATTCTTTTTTAATACGATAGATCACAGGGTCTCTCATCAGCATATTCGGAGAAGTCATATCCACATTGGCACGCAATACCCTGGATCCATCCTCAAAATCACCATTTTTCATCCTTTCAAATAAATTCAAATTTTCCTCCACCGTCCTGGATTTATACGGACTATCTTTCCCGGGTTCAGAAGGGCTGCCCTTCATGTTGGCTATTTCTTCCGGTGTACTGTCATCAACATAAGCCAGTTGTTTTTTTATCAGGTCTACAGCAAAACCATATAATTGATCAAAATAATCAGAAGCATATAATGCGTCTCCATTCCAGTTAAATCCAAGCCATTGAATATCATGTTTTATGCTGTCCACATATTCTGTATCTTCGGTAGCTGGATTGGTATCGTCAAACCTCAAATTTGTACTGCCACCGTATTTAAGTGCAGTTTCAAAGTTTATACAGATCGCTTTTGCATGTCCGATATGGAGATAGCCGTTGGGCTCAGGTGGAAACCGGGTTAGTATTCTGCCATGATGTTTCCCTGATTTAAGATCTTCTTCTATGATTTGCTCAATAAAGTTTAATGATTCTTTTTTTTCGTCCGACATGTTGTGGTTTATTTATTTCTTCATTTTTGCTATAAAATCGCTTTCTTTTAGCTTTCCCTAAACATATAATTACATCCTTTCAGGCATTTCAATGCCCAAAAGGTCAAAAGCTTTTTCCAATACTTCACCTACCTTTCCCGCCAGCTCAATTCTAAAATGCCTGGCTTCCGGCGTCTCTGCATTCAGAATGCGGACATCATGGTAAAACCGGTGAAACTCTTTTGCCAGCAGGTAAGCATAGTTTGCAATACCCGATGGATCATACGAAGCACCAGCTTCCTGCACAACGGCAGGAAAATTTATCAGCTCCTTGATTAGGGTTTTTTCCTGCTCATTGATTGTTTTATATTTTTCAAAAGGTTCATTTGATGTTACCGATGATTTCCGTTTTATAGACTGTATTCTGACATATGCATTTTGTATGTAAGGACCGGTCTGGCCTTGCATGTCTACAGATTCTTTCGGGTCAAAAACCATCCTTTTTTTAGCCTGCACCTTAATGATAAAAAACTTTAATGCACCCAAACCAATACTTTTAAGTATTTCATCTTGCTCCTTTACAGGCAAAGCTGCAATTTCACCCCTTTCAACAGACATATCTCGCGCTTCCTGAATAACTTCATCAATGAGATCATCCGCATCAACAACAGTACCTTCTCTGGATTTCATTTTTCCGGTAGGAAGGTCTATCATGCCGTAAGACAAATGAAATAATCCATGTGCATAAGGCTCCCCTAGCCGTTTTAATATCTCAAATAAAACTTTGAAATGATAATCCTGTTCATCTGCCACCGTATACACCATTTTTTCAATCCCAAAGTCGGCATATCTTTGCTGCGCGGTACCGATATCCTGTGTCACATAAACAGAAGTTCCGTCACTCCGAAGTACAATTTTTCTGTCCATACCTGCATCTTCCAGATTCACCCAAACACTTCCGTCATTTTCTTTATAGAATACCCCTTTTGCCAGTCCCTCTTCAATTACTTTTTTACCCAGTAAATAGGTATCCGATTCATAATACAAACTATCAAAAGATACACCCAGTTTTTGGTACGTGACATTAAATCCGTCATATACCCACTGATTCATTTTTTTCCAAAGTGCAATAGTTTCCGGATCACCTGCCTCCCAGTTCAGCAACATCTGCTTGGCTTCAGCACCCAACTGACTATATTCATTAAAATATCGGTTTTTAGACTCCTTGAAAAACAAACTGGTGTCCTGACCCTCCTTCTTATTGGTTTCATACCACAATAATCCTTCCGGGGATTGCTGAAAATTAAGGTACTCATTTGAAAATTCTTTCTCAAATCGCACGTAATATTCTCCAACAAAATGATCACCCTTCATGTTTGCAGTTTCCGGGGTGCTTCCTCCGGCATACTTTTTCCAGGCAAGCATACTTTTGCATACAGCGATACCCCTGTCATTAATGACCTGCGTTTTAATCACATCATAACCGTTGGCTTCCAGTATTTTACTGCATGACCATCCAAGCAGGATATTTCTGACATGTCCAAGATGAAGCGGTTTATTGGTATTTGGAGAAGAAAATTCAACCAGCACCTTTTTACCCTTCGCCGGTTGATAACCAAATGTTTTATCTTGTTGTATTTGCGTAAATACCTGAAACCAGAACTTATCAGACAAAGTAACGTTCAAAAATCCCTGGATAACTTCATAATCACTGACCGCGTCTTCATGTTCAACAAGCCAGGTACCCAAAGTACGCCCTATTTCAACAGGTGATTTTTTCAACAATTTCACCAATGGAAAAATGACAAATGTATAATCACCATTAAATTCTTTTCTGGTTTCGTTGATCAGTAAATCTTGTTCATTCAGCACTACTCCAAAGCAAACTTTGACAGCTTCTGCAAATCGATCCGCAATACTTTTTAGAAATATCATACCAACACTTATTTTTATAAAACAGCAACAAAAGTATAAAAAACTTAAGGATAATACCCTTTAACCACCTCTAAACCAACATTATTTAATTTTTAAAATAAAAATTCATAACTCGTTTGACCATGAATAAAAAAAATAAACATATGTACTTTTAACTTTTATAGTAAATTATAAACTAATATCCTGAATTGTTAAAATTCATACAAATTTTATTCTCTTTAAACTACCAACTTAATCCCATAATGATTAATTTTGACCCGTTTTTAATTAGAAAACTTTTACATTTCGAATTTAGTTAATTTTTTTCCCGATGAGAATTTCAAATAAATTATTTTTTGTAATATTAATGTTGTCCCTTGCATTTTCTTCCTGTAAGAAAGACATCGAGGTTGAAACTACCGCCGCATTCAAAACCGTCAGCCAATATGACAACAGTGTGATTTGGGAATGGAACGATCTGTGGATGCAATTAGAGCGATATGCTGCAGGCTACAGACCATGTCCTACCGCCAACGCTTTAGGTTACGTAGGTTTGGCAAGCTATGAAGCATGTATCAACGGACTACCTGAAAATGCCTCTTTAGCCCCGCTTTATAGTGGACTGAGCATTCCAAAAGCGTTTGCCAATCAGGAATACCATTGGCCTACTGTCATCAATGCGGTAAACAATTACATGTATAGCAGATTGTTTCCTGAAGTGGACCAGACTTTGTATTCTAAAATAAAAGTACTTTCAGATAAAAATGAAAAAACTTATCTGGATGAAGTTGGACAGGAAGTGTTTTTAAGATCTAAAAATCATGGCGAAGCAGTTGCTGTTGCTATCTGGGATTGGATGAAAACCGATGCAGCTACTTTTGATGGCTACAAAAATCCATTTAAAGACAATGTTTGGCAAACAAAATTAGGCGAACCTGGTGCCTGGACACCTACTATACCTGGTCCTGGTAACGGAATGTTCCCTTATTGGGGAAAAGGCAGAACACTTGCCATAAAAGATGATTTGAAAATTTGTAAGCCGTATACTTTTTACGTTGGAAATTACAGCGAAGAACCAGGTTCTGGCTTTTACACGCAAGCAGTAGAAGTAATGGCTCAAAATACGCCATCTTTGTCTTACCAGACAGAATGGGTTGGAGAATTTTGGAGTGATGACCTGTTAGGTCTTACTTTCTCACCTCCGTCTAGATTTATTGCAATTGCCAATCAGGTTTATTTTAATGAAAAAGCAAACCTGGAAGATGCCCTGATCGCTAATGCAAAAGTCGGAATTGCCTTACACGATGCCGCAATCGGCGCCTGGAATTCAAAATATTATTACAATCTGGAAAGACCTGAATCGTATATTAAGAGATTAATTGATCCAAGCTGGGAACCTAATCTGGATAACCCACTGACCGGAGATAATGGAATTTCACCTTCCTTCCCGGCATACCCTTCAGGTCACGCGACATTTGCTGCGGCAGCAACTGAAGCATTAGCCAGTGTTTTTGGTTATTCTTACGGCATGACTGATAATTGCCACAAATACCGAACTGAGTTTTCCGGTTACCCCCGTACTTTTAGTAGCTTTGCTGATATGGCACTTGAAAACGCCTGGTCAAGAGTACCGCTTGGAGTGCATTACAGAATGGATGCAGAAGAAGGCGTAAGATATGGTAATGAAATTGGAAGAGCAGTCAACAGATTGCCTTGGAAAAAATAATCATTAAAAATAAATTTATAAAAGGGTCAGTTGTTGACCCTTTTTTATTTACGTACACTTATAAATGATAAAAGTTATGAAATACATTAAATGGCTTACATTATCTTTATTTTCATTCTGTAGTCTAATTTCCTGTAAAAATGAACAAAAACCACCAGTCGAAAATACCACCCAGGAAATAAAAGAAAACTATGGAACCGGGGAAACTTCACGCATTTATACCAGAGTTAATGGAAAAATAGAAGGTAAAATGACTGATTACTATCCGGATGGGTCGATAAAAGGTGAAAGATTTTTTGTCAACGACAAACAGGATGGTAAAACGACGGTGTATTATGAAAGTGGCGCACTCAAAGAAGTACAATATTATTCTAATGGCTTAAAAAATGGCGGGGATACGATATTTTATGAAGACGGCAAATTGCAGTATGTCAGTGAATTCAAAGATGAAAAAAAGAATGGATATTTAAGAAAATGGGGAGTGGATGGCCAGTTGATTTATGAAGCAAAATTTGCCATGGATAGTTTAATTGAAGTTGGTGGCAAGTCACTAAAATAAAGGAATCATAAACCTTATTGCATAACCCGGAAATTATGATGACCTGCAACTTTATGTCGGCAAGTTTTAAGGTATTAAAATATAATTGGTTTCAAAAATATAGTTACAATTTATACTAAACATAATAAATCTTTATCGATAAACTTGAGTTTTAAATTAGTACAAAATCATGATATTCTGATTTTGTACTAAAATTAAATCATGCCACTCAAAGTGGTAAATTAAATGATGCAAGATGAAAATTATATTTCAAGTTAATGCGGCAATAGAGTTGCTGGCAGGTTTTATTCTGATATTTAATCCCGCGCTGCTGTTAAACCACCAAAGTCCCGATATTCAAGGTATTTTAACTGCTAAACTGTATGGTATTTTAGCTTTTTGTTTTGGAATCATTACGTTTATATTAAGCAAACATTTTGCATATACGCAACTTTACAAACAAATTGCATTGACCATTATTGCTTTTCATTTTGCGGTCGGGTTGCACTTTTATGCCGTTTATACCCAAAAAGTAACACCACATGCCGGCGCTTCCGCACTGCACCTTTTTATGGCCATTGTTTTTGCTATCATCTTCTTTCGTCAATCTTCCAAATTTAGTGATCATGAAAAGCCAGCTGCCTGAATTACTTAAAATACTTTCGCTGGATATTATAGAGCCAAATCTTTTTAAAGGGAATAATTTGTTTATTGGCAGCCCTAATGTATATGGCGGTCAGGTTTTGTCACAAGCCATAGCCGCAGCAAATACCTCAATACACGACGGCAAAATACTGCATTCTATTCATTGTTATTTTATTAACCCGGGCGATAATGATGTAGAAATCATATATAAAGTCGAAATTATTAAAGATGGTAAGTCTTTTAATACAAGACGGGTTGTTGCTTCACAAAAGGGAAGGGATATATTTATCATGTCAGCATCCTACCAAAAATCGGAGTCAGGTATAGAACATCAGGATATAATGCCAAATGTGGCAAGACCGGAATCACTCACCTCCTTTTCAGATCTCTTTGCTGAATTTGCAGCAAAATTTAAAATTCAGCCTCGTGGCATATTCTCACCAAACGGACCTTTCATTTTTCATCCGGTAGAACATTATGATCCTTTTAACCCGCATTTGAGGCCGGCCATAAATCATACCTGGTTTAAAACAAACGGAGAATTGCCGGATAACCCTTTGCTACACCAGACCACCTTGGCTTATGCATCCGACTTTAATCTCCTTATAACGGCATTGTTTCCCCATGGGTTATCGTTTTTTACAACTCCGATGCAAATTGCCAGCCTTGATCACGCGATGTGGTTCCATAGACCGGTTAAAACAGATGACTGGTTATTGTATGTGGTTGAAAGCAGCAATGCTAATGCCGGAAGGGCATTTTGTACCGGTAAAATATTTACTAAAGAAGGAATTCTGGTAGCCAGCACTGCACAGGAAGGCCTGATTAGAAAACTGTAAGACGTTGCTTATTTTTCCAATTCGGAAATAAAATAGCCAACAAATTCTTCAATATTCATTATACCCAGATCTCCGTGGCCCTGTCTTCGCACTGATACAGTTTGGTTTTCTGCTTCTTTGTCACCGATAATAAGCATAATAGGAACCCTTTTTAATTCCGTATCCCTGATTTTCCGTCCTATGGATTCCGCTCTTTCATCAATAAACCCTCTGATGTCATGTTTTGCAAGGCTTGCTTTTAACGCTTCACAATAGGGAATTAACCTGTCTGAAATAGGCAGAATAGCATATTGATCCGGAGTTAACCACAATGGAAATTTGCCTGCAGTATGCTCTATCAGGATACTAATAAATCTTTCCATGGATCCGAAAGGAGCCCTGTGTATCATAACAGGACGGTGCGTTTGATTATCTGATCCGATGTATTCCAGCCCAAATCGTTCCGGCAAATTATAATCAACTTGTATGGTTCCCAATTGCCAGGATCGCCCAAGTGCATCCTTGATCATAAAATCCAGCTTAGGCCCGTAAAATGCCGCCTCACCCAAAACTGTAGTGGTTTCCATATCCACCTCACTGGTAGCCTCTATAATGGCTTTTTCTGCTGCATTCCAGTTTTCATCCGAACCAATGTATTTATCGGGTTTTTCAGGGTCCCGAAGCGAAATCTGAGCTGTAAAATTATCAAAACCCATTTTACGGATGACCATTTGAGTCAATTCAAGTACCTTAAGGAATTCTCCCTTTACCTGATCAACTGTACAAAAAATATGGGCATCGTCTTGTGTAAATCCCCTAACTCTGGATAGTCCATGCAATTCCCCGCTTTGTTCATATCGGTATACTGTCCCAAATTCACCAATTCGCATTGGTAACTCCCGGTAAGACCTGGGCCTGTATCCAAAAATTTCACAATGGTGTGGGCAATTCATTGGTTTTAACAAAAACTCTTCACCCTCCTTTGGGGTATGTATTGGCTGAAAACTATCAGCACCGTATTTTGCATAATGCCCTGAAGTGACGTACAATGATTTACTGCCTATATGCGGAGTAACTACCATTTGGTAACCTTGTTTTTCCTGTTCCGCTCTTAGAAAATTCTGCAATCGCTCCCGGAGTTGAGTGCCTTTGGGCAACCAAATTGGCAAACCCTGTCCTACCTTTTCAGAAAATATAAATAACTCAAGTTCTGATCCAAGTTTTCTGTGGTCCCTTTTTTTTGCTTCTTCCAGCAATTCCAGGTATTCTGTAAGTTCCTTGGCTTTAGGAAAAGTAATACCATAGATGCGCGTCATTTGTTTGCGTTTTTCATCTCCCCTCCAATAAGCACCTGCAAGATTCATTAACTTAACAGCCTTTATACTTGAAGTATCCGGTATGTGAGGCCCCTTGCAAAGATCCGTAAAATTACCTTGCGAGTAAAAGGTTATATGGCCATCTTCCAAACCCTCCAGTAATTCAAGCTTATATTCATCTGCTTTCTCTGTAAAGTATTCTATAGCTTCCGCTTTAGAAACCTCTTTTCTGATATATTGACTTTTTAATTTAGCCAATTCCAGCATTTTTTCTTCAATTTTTGGAAGATCCGCTGGCGTGAGCGCCATATCACCAGTATCAACATCGTAGTAATAGCCGTTATCAATAGCTGGCCCTATGCCAAATTTGATCCCGGGATATAAGGCTTCCAAAGCTTCAGCCATAAGGTGCGCTGATGAATGCCAATAAGTAGACTTGCCTTCTTTATCATTCCACGTAAACAACTTCACATTTGAATCCATCATTATTGGTCTGAAAGCATCCCAGGTCTCCCCGTTAACAGAAGCGGCAAGTACATTTCTGGCTAAACCCTCACTTATGGACATGGCTATATCCATAGATGTCACCCCTTTTGTATATTGTCTGACACTTCCGTCGGGTAACGTTATATTAATTACTTCCATAATATCTATGATTTTCAGGACGTAAAGGTATATAATTTTAGAATTAAAATCACATCAGTTCTGCCAGTTCAAACCATTTTTCTTCCTTCACCTCCAGCTGAGCATTGATATTGTCCAACTCTTTTGACATCTCCATTATGATTTCCGGACTCATCGAGGCATCTTCAAACCTGGCTGTTATTTCAGCTTTTTTCTCTTCCAATTTTTTAATTTCCTTTTCCAGTCTGGCAAAATCCTTTCTTTGTTCAAAAGAAGCTTTACCTTTCAAGTCATCAGAAAGGACTTCTTTCACTAAAGCGGCTTCTTTATCATTTTTACCTTTGTCTTCATCCTTTTTTAAAGCCCTGTATTCCGAATAGGTGCCGTTAAAATCCCGGATAATGCCATTTCCTTCCAATATAAATAAATGATCAACCAGCTTATCCATAAAATAACGGTCATGTGTCACGATAATAAGACACCCGGGGAAATCCTGCAGGTATTCCTCCAACACGTTCAGTGTAAGAATATCCAGATCATTGGTAGGTTCATCAAGAATTAAAAAATTGGGATTTTTCATTAATATGGTAAGCAAATAAAGCCTCCTCTTTTCTCCGCCACTTAACTGTGACACAAGCACTCGCTGCTGGGGCCGCGGAAATAAAAATCTTTCCAATAATGTTTCAGCTGACATTTTAAGACCCTTATCCAGAGGAATATACTCGGCTATATCCCGGATGACATCTATCACCATTTTATCGTCACCTGCCACAAGACCGTCTTGAGTGTAATAACCAAATACAATCGTATCTCCAACCACTATTTTACCACCATCAGGCTTAATCTGTTGGGTTAAAATTTTTAAAAATGTAGATTTTCCAGCTCCATTAGGACCTACTATACCAATACGCTCACTTTTTCTAAACTTGTATGTAAATCCATCCATTATTGTTTTATCCCCATACCTTTTGACGATCGAATGTGCTTCCAGTATTTTTGATCCCAATCTGGAAGCAGCAATATTAATCTTCAATTCATCATTATTGAGTCGGGTTTGCGCCTTTTCCTTGATTTCATAAAAATCTTCTATCCGCGACTTTGCCTTGGTACTTCTGGCCTGTGGCTGTCGCCTCATCCATTCCAGCTCTTTTGAAAATAATTTTTTAGTTTTTTCCAGATTGACAGCATCATTTACAATTCTGGCTTCTCTTTTTTCAAGGTATTGAGAATAATTCCCACGGTACATATAAATATTCCCATTTTCCAATTCAATGATTTCATTACAAATTCTTTCAAGGAAATATCTGTCGTGTGTGACCATAAAAAGTGTAAGATTAGGCTGTTGTAAAAAATTCTCCAGCCATTCAATCATTTCTATATCCAAATGGTTTGTCGGCTCATCCAGGATGAGGAAGTCCGGCTCCTCAATTAGAATTTTAGCCAGCGCAAGTCGCTTTTTTTGTCCTCCTGACATCTGACCAGTCGTCTGATTCATATCGGTGAGCAGCAATTTGTGCAGAATTTCATGGATTTTTGCCTCCAGATCCCAAGCCTTCAAATCCTCCAGCCTTGTGACACACTGTTGCAATAACTTGTCGTCGCCCATAGTAAGCGCTTTTTCATAGTCTCTGACAGCTACAATAGCTTTATTGTCTGTATCAAAAATTGTTTCCAGTACGGTAGCTTTATCGTCAAATGTAGGATCCTGTTTCAGAATAGCCGTTTTAATTTCTTTCGAAATTATAATTTTTGCATTTTCACCGTCCGATCCTTCTTCGCCACCAATAACTTTAAGTAAGGTAGTTTTTCCGCTTCCGTTTTTAGCTACCAGGGCTATTTTATCTCCTTTACTGATAGATAGATTTACATTTTTAAATAAAACTTTTTCTCCGTATGATCTGCTGACATTTTCCAGATAAAGGTATTGCATAAATTGAAGTATAATATTAGAGCGCGAAGTTAGAAAAATATTACCCTAACTAAAATCATTATCGTTTATTTTGACAATGCTTCTATAAGTTTATAACTTTACATCCACTATTATTTATTTTGTGCAATATGGGAAAGGTAATACAACCAAAAGCATTAATGACCCAGGAAGGTTTAAAACTGAAACAAATTTATACTGCTGCAGACATAAAACTTCATCCCCATATCGGATTTCAAGCTGGCTTGCCTCCGTTTTTAAGAGGACCTTACAGTACAATGTATTTAACCTCTCCTTGGACAATTCGTCAATACGCCGGTTTTTCCACTGCACAGGAAAGTAATGCATTTTATAAACGCAACCTGTCTGCAGGTCAAAAGGGGCTTTCAGTTGCATTTGATCTTGCTACGCATCGGGGCTATGATTCAGACCATCCAAGAGTATCCGGAGATGTAGGCATGGCTGGAGTTGCTATTGATACTGTTGAAGATATGAAAATACTTTTCGAGGGTATTCCGTTAGAGGAGATGTCTGTATCTATGACGATGAATGGAGCCGTGATTCCAATTCTTGCCTTTTTTATAGTTGCAGCTGAAGAACAGGGCGTATCTATGGAAAAACTTAGCGGTACAATCCAAAATGATATTCTGAAGGAATTTATGGTCCGAAATACATATATCTATCCACCAGCTCCTTCTATGAAAATCATTTCCGATATTTTTGAATTTACAGCTTCCCATATGCCTAAATTTAATAGTATCTCTATCAGCGGATACCACATGCATGAAGCAGGAGCTCCAGCTGATATTGAATTAGCCTACACCCTTGCCGATGGCTTGGAATATATAAGAGCAGGTTTAAAAGCAGGACTCGACATAGATCAGTTTGTTTCAAGATTTTCTTTTTTCTGGGGAATAGGTATGAATTATTTTATGGAAATAGCAAAATTGAGGGCAGGAAGATTATTATGGGCTAAATTGGTTTCTCAATTTGAACCAAAAAACGCAAAAACCTTAGCACTTCGAACTCACTGTCAAACATCCGGCTATAGCCTAACTGCACAAGACCCATTCAATAATATTTCAAGAACCTGTATTGAAGCCCTGGCAGCTGCATTTGGTGGCACCCAGTCTCTTCATACTAATTCTTTGGATGAAGCCATTGCACTTCCAACTGACTTTTCAGCGAAAATAGCAAGAGATACTCAAAAGTATCTTCAATCTGAAATTAATATCACTTCAGCCATCGATCCAATGGGCGGTTCTTTTTATGTAGAGTCTTTGACTGCACAGTTAGCAAATAAAGCATGGCAGCATATACAAGAGATTGAGTCCTTAGGGGGTATGACTGCGGCTATCGAAGCTGGCATACCTAAAATGCGAATCGAAGAAGCTGCTGCAGCAAAACAAGCCCATATAGACAGCGGTGTAGAACATGTCATTGGGGTAAACTTGTACAAAACAGAAGAGGAAATTGCTATTGATATATTAAAGGTAGATAATACTAAAGTCAGAAAAGAACAAATTGCGTCCCTTGAAAAGGTTAAAGCAAGCAGAAACCACAATGCCGTTCTTAATGCCCTGACCACAATTACTGAAAGTGCCAGAAAAGGAACTGGAAATCTGCTTGAATTAGCTGTATGTGCCGCTCGCGAAAGAGCCACTCTTGGCGAGATTTCTTTAGCTTTGGAAGAAGCATTTGGTCGTTATAAAGCGACCAACAGAACAATTACTGGAGTATATTCTAAAGAAATTAGTATGGACGTTAAATTTAATGAAGCCCTGGCACTATCCGATCAGTTTGCTGCACTGGAAGGACGCAGACCAAGAATCATGATAGCCAAATTAGGACAGGATGGTCACGACCGTGGCGCAAAAATCATTGCCACAAGCTTCGCTGACCTGGGTTTTGATGTGGACATGGGCCCTCTTTTTCAAACACCAGAAGAAGCAGCCAGACAGGCTGCAGAAAATGATGTACATATCCTTGGCATATCATCCCTCGCCGCCGGCCACAACACACTGGTGCCTGACACCATTTCGGAACTTCGGAAAATCGGCAGAGAAGATATCATTGTGATCGTGGGCGGTGTTATACCCCGACAGGACTATCAGGCTTTATATGATGCCGGCGTTGCAGCGGTTTTTGGCCCTGGTACAATTATTTCAGAAGCTGCTGCTGAGATTCTCAAACTCATGATCTCTGGCATTAAGTAGTTAATCACATATCTGATATAAATAAAAATTAAATCAAGTAAGTTAAATGATAAACAGCATAATATTAATTATCTGCTTAAGATCGATTTTTATCATTTAGATATTCTCTTATGTCGAATCTTTTTAAGTATCATATCTCAAATCTGTTACCTTTGTACATCTATCAATAATACAAACATGAATGTACTTTCATTGCAACACGTAGTAAAAGCGTATGCAAGCCATATTGCGGTCAATGACGTTAGTTTTGATGTTAAGGCTGGGTCAATATTTGGTTTGCTTGGTCCAAATGGCGCCGGTAAAACTTCCCTTATAAGAATTATAACCACGATAACTGCAGCTGACAGCGGAAAGGTATTTCTAAATGAACTCCCTCTAAACAGTCTTCACCCCAACGAAATAGGTTATATGCCTGAGGAACGTGGTCTTTATAAAAAAATGAAAGTAGGAGAACAATTGTTGTATCTGGCACAGCTCAAGGGTTTAAGCAGCAGTGATGCAAAAATAAAACTGAAAACTTGGCTTGATAAATTTGATATTCTCAACTGGTGGGACAAAAAAATAGGTGACCTTTCCAAAGGAATGAGTCAGAAGGTACAGTTTATTGCTACAGTGGTCCACGATCCTAGCCTTATTATTCTGGACGAGCCCTTTTCAGGTCTGGATCCAATAAATGCCAATCTGATCAAAGATGAAATATATCATTTGAAAGAAAAAGGCACCAGCATATTATTTTCCACCCATAGGATGGAGCAAGTGGAGGAAATATGCGAAGACATCGTGCTTATGAATCAGGGAAAAATCGTCTTGTATGGTGGAGTAAACCAAATCAAAAATGATTTTAAAGAAAATTTATTCAGTGTAAAATATGAAGGTCAACTGAATAACAGATTGGATACGCAGGATTACAAAATTGTCAGCCATGTTTCTAATGAAATCGTATTCAACACTACGGCAGAACAAACTTCTAATGATCTTTTGAGACTGCTCATTAACAATCAAATCAAAATTGTTAGCTTTAATGAAATCCTTCCATCTTTAAATGAAATTTTCATCAAAAAAATAGAATCCAGTAATGAATAAAATATGGTTAGTTACTCAAAGAGAATACCTTTCCAGAGTAAAAAATAAAACGTTTATCCTTACAACCCTACTTACCCCTTTGGGAATATTGGTGTTTATGGCAGCGGTTGTTTTTGTAATGAGTACAGGATCAGATAAAAATAAAATAATCAGTGTTTATGATCCAACTGATTTGCTAGGTAAAAACCTGAAGACAAGGGATAATCTTACATTTCAATTCAATGATGAAAGCCTTGAAACCCAAAAGGAATGGTATAAAGAAAAAAAAATAAATGGAATACTTGAAATTCCTGCTCTAAAAGATTCAATGGCTTTAAAATATTCCTATAAATACCATTCGGATGATCAATTAGCCATGGATGAAAACTTTGCCATTGAATCAGCGATCAGTAGAAAGATTAGGGATTTCAAGTTAAAAAAGTTAAATATTAATTCAGAAACACTTAAAAATCTGGATACCGATGTTGATGCTATTCCTGTAACTATATTGGCTGATAAAAAAATAAGTTCTATTACAACAGTCGTAAGTTCTGTTTTAGGTGGAATTGTTGGCTATGCCATGTTTTTTATTATTTTGTTTTATGGAATGCAGGTAATGCGGTCAGTTATGGAAGAAAAAATAAATCGGATTGTTGAAGTACTTATTTCTTCACTTAAACCATTTGAACTCATGATGGGAAAAGTGATAGGAGTAGGATTGGTTGGATTAACTCAAATTGGAATATGGCTTATCTTAATGCCTCTAATCTATATATTGGGAGCCGCTTTGTTTGGCATTAATCCTGAAGGTATGGGAAATATAAATTCAGGTAATTTACCGATTGAAGATATCGCTATGACTTCGCAAGATAAAATCGGACAGATTTTCCTGGAAGTAAGAGAAATGAACTGGTGGCTTATTACTCCTCTTACTTTATTTTACTTTCTCGCAGGATATTTTGCCTATTCTGCACTATTTGCTGCCATTGGTTCTGCTGTCGGCGAAGATATAAATGAAGCCAACTCGCTGACACTTCCCGTAATGCTGCCATTAATGTTCTCTATGTATATTGGGATGAGCGCTGTTAATGCACCAGATAGTAGCTTAGCAGTTTGGTCAAGTATGATTCCATTATTATCATCCATTGTGATGCCTGTCAGATTACCCTTTGATCCACCTTGGTGGCAAATCACAATTTCAGTGTTATCACTGATTATATTCAGTGTTTTTTTAGTCTGGCTCGCTGGCAGGATATATAGAGTTGGAATTTTAATGTATGGTAAAAAAGCCAGCTTTAAAGAACTTAGCAAGTGGATTTTTTACAAAGGATAATATTTAAATTATACATTATAAGACTTATTCACCTTTGGGTTGTTAAAGCTTAATAAAATTTTATCCTTACTCAAACTTTAAGTGTAAACCATAAGAAGAAATTTTTATCTTCAAAATGATCTGTATTCCGGAAAAATAAACTTTGAATACAACGTTTATAAATTTAAATTTAATATCAAAGTTACACAAAACTATTGAAAGGGCAAAGTCTGTTTTTGTATAATAATTTTATCTCAAACATTAGTTATCTTGGTTTACGAAAATGTATACTTTATTTATTATTATTTTAGAAGCCTGTTTTAAGTGATCGATAGAAATTATTCATAAAATAATTTATCTTTTATAAAAATAAAAAGAGGCTATCTTTTAACAAGATAACCTCCTTTAATATTTCATACTAATCTGCTAAATATTAATAACCGCTATTTTTATTACCAATAAATTTAGAAGAACTTGTGGATTTAACATTTTTTGAACCAGCGGGAGAACCTGCAGGTTTTTCCATTTCTTTATCATCCTGACCACAAATTTTAATTTCAACTCTTCTATTCATGTAATGCTCCTTCTCCTTTGTTGAGTTAGAAACCATAGGTGTATCTTCACCACCGTACATTAATTTAATTCTGCTTCTATCAACTCCATAGTGAGAAACTAAATAATTTACAACATTTTCAGCTCTGCTGTAAGACAGTGAATTATTGTAGTTATTTGAACTTCTAACATCAGTATGCCCTTGTACTGTTATGCATAAATCTGGGCACATTTTCATAACAGAAGCTACATGGTGCAAATGTCCATAAAATTCAGGCTTAATATTGGCTTTATCCAAATCAAAATGAATCATAGGTAAGAACCATTTTCCGCAATCAGATTTGCCTTTAATCATTGCACCAGCACGAGTGTCAATAGCTTTGTTGACATCATCCATATTGATACAACACTTAACATCAGCTACACCATCTTTGCTCACTACATATCCCGGAGGAGAATATGGTTCTTTGTCTTTATAATCAGCTATACCGTCTCCATCACTGTCAAGAGCAATTCCTCTTGTATCAACTGGCGCTCCCGCTGGTGTTTCCATTTCCTGATCCAACATATCTATCACTCCGTCCTGGTCTGTATCTGTCAGGTCAAATACCGGTCTTTGCTTTAACGCTGCAATGTCGTTCATCGTTGCATCAAGCGGATTCAACCAATATAATGGTTCAGTAACTTTATTAAAGTTACCAAGATTAATTCCTAAACGAAGATTTGTATAATGAGAAATATCGTTATTATTTGTCTGGTCAAGGGCAGTCCTGAATCTGATTCCATCTAACATATCATTATCCGAAGTTATAACCTGATGTTCTAGACCTAGATTGATTCTTTTGCTCAATTTTCTAGATATACCCATAGATGCAGTAAATACAACATGAATATTCGTCTCATCACCTAATCGGAAAATTCCCTTCTTCTTCCAACTTGGAGTTTCATATGTGCCATCATATCTTGCATCAATATTCTTTTTAATTTCCTTTCTACCGGCTTTAGTATCAAAATCACCAATAAGTGAGGAAAGGCCACTATAAGGATTATTATTTGCATCCAATAAGTCAAGTTTTGTACTATGTGAACTCAAGCCTGCGCCAACAGCAGCATACCAATTCCACTTATTCCTATCTTTATGAAATAAAAGATTACCTATATTAACAACTCCCTGAAGAGCCAAATAACCATACGATGTTTTATAACTTGGGAACCAACCATCCTGATTGGCATAAGGAGAGAAAACTTCTTCAACAAGACCACCACCTTTACTGGAATGTGACCACATCTGAGGGTCCAGACCTCTTGCCTGACCGTACATAAAATCAGCTCTTATTGAAAATACATAATGAATAGCTTTTCTTAAATGTAAACCTAAACCATATCCTCCAGGAATTCTCCTGTCAACATCGCCATCAATAAAAAAATGACCCAAATGAATACCTAGCTCCCAGGCGTTTTTAGGTTTTGCGGAATAAGCTGACTGCCCCATTCTCCAATTTTTATTTTGTTCTGCACTGACTGTCATTTCGTCGGCTACACCAATTTTTGCTGAATTGTCTTGACTTATCAGGCTACCGGTCACAAAAACCGTTATAAAGAACAAATATTTAATTTTGCTTGTCATAGGAAAATAATTTTATCGTTAAAGTTTCAAGAAACAAAAGTACTGTTTAAAATGCTTAATATGAAGTTTTTAGTGGGTTTTTTTTGATTTTATAAGTTCTAATTCCAATTGCTTCTATTTTATTATCTTTTTATTTAATATATATAACTGAGTTTTCTTTGTGAAATTATCGAACATATATTATTCGAAATACTAAATTGTTTCAATTATGACAAACTTAGAAAACATAAAATGGTTAAAATTAAAGCAAATACCTCATAATTAAAAAGGTTATCAAAGATACATGATTTAACATGGATTTAAATCTTTGCAAAAAAATGTTCACTATGGTCTCTAATGAGTGTATAATATATTTGATATTTCTTTTATATATAATACAAAAATAAAGCCAGTTTTAAAATTAAAAGTTTATACAATAGCTTATTTACCACTAACACATGGTTTTATAGTAGAGTACTGTCTACTTTAATATCAAATTAATCAATTTTGGATAGTGTCTCTTAGGAACAAAATTTTATAAAAATTAAATAAATGAAAATAATTATTTAACTTTTAATAATTTATACCTTTGTAAAAATTTTAATATTATGTCTTTGGATCACTTATTACCTATAAAAAAATCGACAGACATATCCGATGAGGAAAATATTTTTAATGTCAGATTTGAAAAAGAGACTGATTTTCCAGGTTTTCGAGGACCCGGAGTCGCACTGATTACTAGTAATTCAATTTTATGTGAATTAGTTAGACTCAAATTGATCAAATTCAAAAACCACTTTAAAAACATAACTTTGTATGATCTGGGAACCATCAGTAATGATTCAATCGAAACCATAATAGAAACATCCGATTTTTTAGCTAACAAGGACATAGTGCCTGTTTTTGTTGGTTTAAATTTAGAACAATCTATTGCATTTGCTCAAGAAAAAAAAACAAAATTCACTTTGGTATCCAATACTTTGGATTTCATAAAAATTGGTTTAAATCCTATTGATACAAATTATCTGGCATATCAGCGACATCTTTGCACGCTTAGTGATATTTATGCTATTGAAGAAAACAATTATAATTCACTTAGTTTGGGAAAAATGAGATCTTTCCCTTCCCAACTTGAACCCATATTGAGGGATGTTCAAATTCTCAATATTGATTTAAATGCCATGCGTACATCGGATGCTCCAAATATAACTAATACTATCCCCTCAGGATTAAATGCAGAAGAACTATGCCAGATATTGAAATATACAGGAAGCTCTGATCATTTAAATAGCGTTTTTTTTAATTTTCAAATCAATTCACTCCATTTTGAAGAAGAAGCAAACCTAATAGCAGAATCTATTTGGTATCTTTTTGAAGGAAGAAACATGAAAATAACAGATCATCCTTCCAAATCAAAAGACATTTCAACATTTATTGTACACTCAACAGAACTTGATGAAGATCTTTTGTTTGTTAAGCACAATCAATCTGGAAAATGGTGGTTAGAATTTATATCTGAAGACGTCAGCCGTGTTTATCTGTCGTGTTCTTATGAAGAATATCAACTTGCCATTAATGATGAAGTTCCAGAAAGACTTTTAAAATTTATAAATGGGTAAAACGGTATGAAATTGTGCCTATAATAAAATTTTCTCCACGGCCACACCTCTTGAACCTTTAAGTAAAACAAAACAATTTTGAAGATTCATTTCCTTAAAATAGGGCTTTGCATAATCAACTGATTCAAAAAATATACCATGGTGCTTATTGCGAACATTATAAAAGTGTTTACCAATAAAAATAACTTGTGAAAAACCTAATCGCTTAGTTAAAGAAATTATTTGCTCATGTTCTTCGGCTGCATGTTCTCCCAATTCAAGCATATCGCCTAGTATCAGTAATTTATTCTCCCCTTCCAATTTACTGAAACTTTGAATGCTTAAACTCATACTTGATGGATTCGCATTATAAGCATCCATGATGTAGGTATTTGAACCCATATGAATAATCTGAGACCTATTATTATCTGGAATGTAATTTTCAATTGCTTTTATGATATCCAAATCACTCACTTTGAAGTATTGTCCAACTGCAATAGCAAATGCGATATTGGATTGATTATAAGTACCATAGAGGGTAGTTTTTACCTCATAACCTTTATAACGAAAACTAAGATATGGTTCTTCTCTTGTTATTTTAACCAGTTCAGCAACTGAATAGGGGATCTTTTGACCAGATTGCGGTAAAAGAGAATTTAAAACTGAATCATCAATATTAATAAAAATATATCCATGGTTTGAAGTAGCATATCTATAAATCTCTGATTTCCCTTTTTTTATGCCCTCCACGCCTCCAAACCCTTCTAAATGAGCCTTCCCAATATTGGTTATTGCAACATAAGAAGGATTAGCAATCCTACATAACATATCAATCTCTCCCTGATGATTTGCACCCATTTCTACAATCAGGATTTCTACATCCAGCGGAGTTCCTAACAATGTTAACGGTACACCTATATGATTATTAAGATTGCCGGATGTTGCCATTGTTTTATATTTCATCTGCAATACATCCCTGCAAAGTTCTTTAGTTGTAGTTTTGCCGTTAGAACCTGTGATAGCAAGTACGGGTATATTAAGTTGTTTTCTATGAAATTTAGCTAATTCTTGCAAACAAGTTAATACATTTTTAACCAAAATATATTTTTCACCAGCTAATACCTCTGGCTTATCCACGATGGCATAAGCTGCACCAGACTCAAGTGCCTTTTGAGCATAGAGATTTCCATCAAATGTATCGCCCTTCAAAGCAAAAAAAATGCTTCCGGGTACTACTTTTCGGCTGTCAGTGCAGATGACAGGGTGCCTAAGATATATTTGATATAGATTCTTGATATTCATAAAAAAAAACCCCTGCATTTGATGCAAGGGTCTTAAATCTTTTTGAAGTCTATTATTTATATCTTCTTTTAATACTTTTACCGCCTTCTTTAAAGTTATTACCTCCAACATCTTCATTTCCAGCTTGCCCTCCCACTCGTATCATCGCACATCTGAAACCAATTGTACGGTCTGACTTGTCTTCATCCTTAAATCTGCGTGTTCCTGGCTGTAACCAATATAACCTGTCAGACCAAGAACCCCCTTTATACACTTTGGATTTATCTGAAATTAAAGAAGATTCTCCGTATAAATATCTAATATAATCGGCATCTCCGTCATCATAGGATCTTACATCTCCCTTTTTATAATTTTCCCTATCCTTAGCCTCTTCATCATCGACATATCTATATTTTAACCTACCTAATGAATCCTTTTCAACTGGTTTACCCTCTTCATCAATTACTAAAGTCTGAAACTGATTACCCCTGTAAGGATTTAAATCATGATTTTCTGCGTCATTGACGGTCATTGATGTCATTGGTCTATAGGTATCTGCAGTCCACTCATTTACATTTCCCGCCATATTATATAATCCAAAATCATTAGGTAAGTAAGATCTTACAGGTCCACAAAAGGAAGCATTATCATTCAAATTACCAGCAAGTCCCATGTAATCTCCTCTACCTCTTTTGAAGTTTGCCATAATTCTTCCCTGAGAAGCATTTCTCTTTTTATATCTCGCTGTATTTCCATTCCATGGGTAAAATCTTCTTTCTGTGTACACTTCATCATCAGAAGTAGGTTGATTCCCCTGAAGAGCCAATGCTGCATATTCCCATTCTGCTTCTGTTGGTAGCCGATAATCAGGCAGTAAAATTCCGTCATCAAACATAACCGGTCTTTCGCCACCGTTTACCAAGTTAGGAAGGTTTTTCTTAACATTACCCTGATACTGACCGGTCAAATAAGCTTTCGTATCAAAATTGTCGGAGTCTTTAGAATCTGGAGTAGGATTAAGAATTCCCCGTTCGATTAATATCATTTCGTTCACCCTGCTGGATCTCCATTTACAATAATCATTTGCCTGAAGCCAGTTCACCCCAACAACCGGATAATCATCATATGAAGGGTGCCTGAAATAGGTTTCAACCAACGGCTCATTAAAAGCAAGTTCGTCTCTCCAAACCAAAGTATCAGGTAAAGCCTTTCTATATACTTCAGGGTAACTGACATATCTGTTTTTCAGCCAGTGCAAATATTCCCTGTAGTTGATGTTTGAAACCTCTGTCTCATCCATATAAAATGAAGATACAGTAACTCGTCTAGGAACATTATTGAATTCATATGATGGTTCATCGGAAACTCTACCCATTGTATAGGTTCCTCCCTCAACAAGGACCAGGTTAGGACCATCTATCTGACCTTCGTAATCCTTTTTCTCGAATCCGCCCCATTGAGGATCATTATATTTCCAACCTGTGGCAGAAGAAGACTCCCCGCCTTTTTTACTGCAGGATGTTAAGATTAAGGCAAAAAATGCCAAAAAACTTAATGAATTAATTAAATTTTTCATTGACTGATATTCTATTTTCTAATTTAGCGCCCAAATATATGGTTTTTTTAAAAACCACAAATTAATTTTTTAAAAAAAAGAGAGTTTAGCGAAATAAATATTTTAACAATTACCTAAATATTGCAAAACAATCATTGTAATCTTGCTTTTTCGGATACAAATAATCAAAGTTAAAAACCAACCCGACCTCATGACTGCCACCTTGTCTGACACTTAGTTGAGAAATAGTCAGATCAAAACTATACGTGATCTTTAAAAAATCTTTTTTTACCCCAAAAGAAAATATAAATGCATCTCCATTATATACCGAATGTCTGTACCAAACACCTCCCTGAATCTTATTTACAGACAAATACGCCCCGGCATTAACTTGATTAAAACCTGATTGTCTCAGGAACATTACATTTGGAGAAATAAACGTCGGTTCAGAGTTTTTATTGCCTTTCCTGATTAAAATCTGTGTGCCAGCATGTAAAGAAATTCGCATTGGTAAAGAAAGCGAAACATTTGCTGAACTATTTGTGTTGCCCAAAAATGAAATATCAGGAGTGTTAATATTTTTAAAACCTAAACCAAAGTAATATTTTGGACTAAACATTACAACACCTGCACCTATATTCAAATAGTTTTTAGATGTTTGCCCCGGCACACTTTCCTGACTTGGGAAGGGAATCCCCCCGGGAGAAATTGGTCCAATAGCAGCATCAATAGCATCTCCAAATTGTAATTTATTCCAATCTAATCCCAGGTTTACAAATCCTGCCTCCAAACCACCTTTGATGTAGATATCATCTCTTACCCTCAGTCTGTAGCTATAAAAACCTGTCAGGCCAGTAGATTTAAGTGTTCCATCACCTGCATTATCAGTTTGAATCATTAATCCAATTCCACTTTTGATAGATGATATGTACTGATCATATGAAATTGAATAAGTGGAATAAATATTTCCCAAAGCAGGCCATTGGTTCCTGTAATTTAATTGAATAAGCGGCCCTCTGGTATTGCCCGCCATTGCAGCATTAAGCTGCAGATGTGCATTATAAAACTGACTGTATATAGGATCCTGCCCAAACATCACATTTAAACAAAGGAAAGTAAATATGCCTAAAAACCCAATTTTAGTAAGTGACTTTAAAAACGTATAAAAATATGTCGCTCTTTTTTCCATTAACAAATTTAAGAACAATACAACGGCAAAGATGGTCGTTTTAACGCATAACGAAAATGATTTTAACATTATTTTACGTTTAATTTCAAAAAGAGCTTTTTATTTGCCATTCATTTTATTCAAAGATAAATTATGAACTTAAATATCTTTAAAACTATTTTGCTATCTTTTACTTTACCAGTTCTCACATTATCCCATACTTTCGGGCAGAAAAAGGATATAATCAGCTACGAAATATCGTGGGGTAAAACAGGAGATATTTATAATTCTCTAATTATTACTGAGAACGGAATTGCTAATCCTGCTGAACCCCAGCTTTTATTATTTCAGGAAGTGCGAAAATATCACAGGGCTTCAATAGCTTCCATCAAAATTACTGATCAAAAAACAGAAATAGTGGATTTGCCTGAATCACTTGCATCAAAAATTAATTCTGTTGATTTTAAAATTAGCTCTGAAATTACTGAATTTAGAGGTCAATACTCACTGGTTACCACTGTCGATCCCCTGAGAAAATCTGATAGAGGTAAAATAGAAAAGCTACTTTCATTTACAATTGAACTTGAGCTTACAGAGGGTAAAAATATCAATTTCAGAAATCCAGAAAATACATTTAGTTCAGTATTGTCTTCAGGTGATATATTTAAAATAAGTGTTTCAAGGACCGGAATTCATAAAATTGATAAATCATTTCTTGAATCCAAATTGGGGATTGATGTTTCAAAAATTAATCCAAAAAAAATTAAGATTTATGGGAGCAGAGGTGGCAGAGTTCCGGAACTAAATAGTGCAGAAAGAACAGATGATTTATCGGAGCTTCATATTTTTATCTCCGGAGAAACAGATGGTAAATTTGATAATGGAGATTATATTCTCTTTTATGCAGAAGGAGCGGATATTTGGAAGTATAATGAAGCAAACAATTCTTATATATTTGACAAAAATATTTATGAAAATTTTAATTACTATTTCATTAAAATAGATAATCAGGACGGATTAAGGGTTCAAAAAAGTTCAGAAATTACTGAAGTTGCGGATTTTGAAACCTCTTTTTATGACATGACTCAAAGGCTGGAAGTCGATAAAGTAAATCTTCTCGGATCATTTACTGCTACGGAAGGAACAGGAAAAGAATGGTATGGTGATATATTCAACAGTGGTTCGCGTGAAAAAAATTACACCAACCAATTTGATTTTAGTGGGTTTTACAATAGTGGAGCAGTTGAAGTTGATCTTCTGTTTGCTGCAAGAAGCAGAGTTAGCTCCAGTATTACGTTAAGCATAGGCTCAAAAAATTTCACCAAAAATATTTCTACAGTAAATGTCCTCAATGCGGAGTCATTGTATGCCAGGAAGGTATCAATTAAGGAATCTTTTTTGATCACAGATTCAAACCCTAATATAAAATTAAGCTATAATTCTTCAGCCTCTGACGCTGAAGGGTGGATTGATTATTTACAAATCGTATTTAACCGTGAAGTTTTATTAGATAATAGTCAACTCAGTTTTAGAAACCGTGTCACTATTCCTGCAAATATTGCTTCCATCACTTTAAAAAATTATTCAGACCAAGTTATATGGGATGTCAGCAATCCATTTGCTCCGGTAGAAATTCCTGTAAGTAATAATAGAATTACATTTAAGCCTTTTGGAAAACTGCACGAATTTATTGCTCATAACAATATTTTAAGTGCCTTTGAACCATCGCCAATTGGTAAAATTTCCAATCAAAATCTGCATGGCATCAAAGATGATAATATGATCATTGTGTATCATCCTAAATTCAAGGAAGATGCAATTAGGTTGGCAGAACACCGACAAAAAAAGTCAGGTTTAAGAATTTCTGCAGTTGAATCCACAGAAGTTTACAATGAATTTAGTGGTGGTAAGCTGGACCCAGGCAGTATCCGGGATTTAGCAAAAATGGTTCTACAAAGAAATCCTGAATTCAGATATCTATTGCTGTTTGGAGATGGCTCGTATGACTATAAAGGTCTGGTAAAAGATATTCCTGCTGAAAACTTCATTCCGGTATATGAGACTGACGAGTCATTAGACCCTATTGATGGTTTTCCTTCGGATGACTTTTATGGATTACTTGGTCCTGAAGAGGGTATAAATCTAGTTGGCAGTCTTGATATTTATGTTGGAAGGTTACCTGCGAAAACAAAAGAGGAGGCTAAAGTGCTTGTCGATAAAATAATTTACTATGAAACTTCTCCGGAGACTTTGGGAGACTGGAGACTCAGATTAGGGTATACTGCTGACGATGAAGATGGTAATACGCATTTGAGAGATATGGATGAGATAGCCAGGTCAGATGAAAATAGACATTTATTATATAATCAACAAAAAGTTTATGCAGATGCGTTTACTCAAGTATCAACACCTGGCGAAAACAGATATCCCGAGGCCAATAAAACCATTAATGATAATATTTTTAAAGGCCAGCTAACTTTAACCTATCTTGGACATGGAGGGCCTCTTGGCTGGGCACAGGAAAGAATTCTAACTGTTCCTGATATCCAAGCCTGGACTAATTTAAATAGTTTGAGTGTAATGATTACTGCAACTTGTTCATTTGCCGCATATGATGATCCTGCGGTTGTTTCGCCTGCTGAATATGCATTATTAAATCCCAGGGGTGGTGCTATTGCTCTTTTTAGTACAACCAGAGCAGTATATACCAATTCCAATAAACTTTTAACTGATGGGGTTCATGAACTTTTGTATAAAAAAATAAATGGGAAATCCCCAACTTTAGGCTATGTGCTGGCAGAAAGTAAAAACAAATATCAAGGTGACTTTTACCGGGTGAATTCCAGAAAATTTACATTGCTTGGTGATCCTTCTTTACAAATTGCCATGCCAGAATATAAAATTTTCACTACATTGATAAATGGTAATGACGCCAACTTAGCTGCTGACACCATTCGCGCCCTTGAGAAGGTGACTATTGAAGGGTATATAGGTGATGAAACAGGAACATTGTTCTCCGGATTTAATGGTACAATTTATCCTACTGTTTACGACAAAAAATCGATTTTACAAACACTGTCCAATGACAGTGGTTCACCAAAATTTAGCTACACAATGTATAAAAATATTATTTTTAAAGGTGCAGCTACTGTAAAAAACGGCAAATGGTCATTTAGCTTCTGGGTTCCAAAAAATATTAATTATTCTTTTGGCAACGGCAGAATTTCAATGTATGCCACTAATGAAATTTCCACAGACGCCGGCGGTGTATTTACCAATTTAATAATTGGTGGTACTTCAAAAAATATTGTAAATGACAACCAGGGACCTCAAATGGACATTTTTATGAATGATGAGAGTTTTGTTTCCGGAGGCCGAACAAATTCGGATCCTGTACTACTTTTAAATTTATCAGATGATTTTGGCATTAATGTGACAGGTAATGCCATTGGACAGGATATCACGGCTATTTTAGACGGAGATAATCAAAATATTTTTATTTTAAATGATTTCTATGAAGCAGGTAAGGATAATTTTACAAATGGCAAGGTTAAATTTCCTCTAAACAATTTGTCTAAAGGAGCACATTATATTGTGGCCAAAGCCTGGGATATATCGGGAAATTCCACAGAGAGAAGAGTAGATTTTTTGGTAACAGATACTAATGATAATTCACTTAGTCATGTTTTGAATTACCCTAACCCCTTTACTAATCATACTTCCTTTACTTTTGAACATGACCTTGTCAATACTGATATTGATATTGTTGTCAATATTTATTCCATTACAGGAAAATTAATAAAAAGTGTTGTTCAAACAAAATATTCTTCAGGATTTAGAGTTAATGATATCAGTTGGAATGGAAGGGATGATTTTGAATCAGGTCTAGCAAAAGGGATTTACCTGTATCAAATAAAAATCCATTCCAAAGAACTTAACCTGACCAGGGAAAGTAAATTTGAAAAACTAATTAAACTTTAATTAAAAAATTAACAAATATTATTTTGTAATTTTGTGCTGATTTATAAACAATGCGTATGAATAACATGATTAAAAACCTTTTATTACTTTTGGTTTTTGTATTTCCTTTAGCCGTAAACGGACAAGTATTCGACCCTGTAAAAGGTTGTGTAATCGATAATAATGGCGACTGTATATCCAATACCCTACTTACTGCTGTACCATTTTTAAGAATTACACCTGATGCCAGGGCGGGGGCAATGGGTGATGCAGGTTTAGCCCTTACACCAGATGCCAATGCCATGCATTTTAATGCATCAAACCTTGTATTTGCGCAGGAGCAATCCGGATTTTCGTTTACTTATACGCCCTGGCTCCGAAATTTAAATCTAGATGATATCTTTTTATTATATGTTTCCGGATTTTACAAACTGGATGAAAATCAGGCCATAGGAGGAGGCATCCGGTTCTTTTCTCTTGGAGATATTGATTTTACTGATCAGCAAGGTGGTTCGTTGGGTACAGGGCGTCCCAGAGAAGGTGAATTTTCAATAGCCTATGCCAGAAAACTGGGAGATAAGTTATCTGCTTCGCTCACTGGAAAATATATATTCTCCAATCTGGCTTCCGGACTTCAGGTTAATGGAGTGGATATCAATACTGCGACAGCATTTGCTGCAGATTTCGGATTGAATTATAGAACCAAAACAAATCTGGGAGGCTATAAAGGTGAGTGGTCATATGGTTTGGCCCTTACTAATATTGGTTCGAAAGTATCTTATACCCGTGACAATCTGGTTAAGGACTTTATTCCGGCTAATTTTGGTTTGGGTACTGCTCTTAAGCTGGATTTGGATAAATATAATTCACTTACTTTTGCTTTAGACTTTAACAAGTTAATGGTTCCAACCCCGATTTCCAAAAAAATAGCCAATTCGGATGGTACATTATCCGATAATCCTGAGTGGGATAAGGATAAAAACAATATTGCAGATTATCGGGAGAAATCATTATTTTCCGGCATGTTAGGTTCATTTGGTGATGCACAGGGCGGTGTCAGAGAAGAATTAAAAGAAGTATCTATTAGTTTTGGGGCTGAATATTGGTATGATAAGCAATTTGCTTTCCGTGGGGGCTATTATTACGAGAGTTCAGAAAAAGGTAACAGAAGGTTTTTTACTGTTGGTGCGGGTATAAAATACAATGTTTTTGGAATCAACCTTTCGTATTTAATTCCAACTTCTGTAATTCCAAATCCACTTGATAATACTTTAAGGTTTTCATTACTGTTTGATTTCTCTGTATTTCAGGCAGACTCCGGTGAATAAAACTGATTTTTTAAACATAAAATAGAAGACACCAAAAATTATTTGGTGTCTTTTGTATTTTATGAAGTATTTTTTGTATCCCGAGAAGGGTTTCTCTTTGCATCTTTCAGTGCTTTGTCAATAATCCATTCCAATTGACCATTTACACTGCGAAATTCATCCATCGCCCATTTTTCCAATGCATCATAGGTTTTGGCATTCAGCCGTAGGACAAAAGATTTTTTTTCGCTCATTTTTATTATCTATTGGTGTAAAGTACCAGTATTTACAACAGGTGATGCTGCTTTGTCTGAGCACAACACCACTAAAAGGTTACTAACCATTGCTGCCTTTTTTTCCTCATCCAAATGCACAATATCTTTTCTGTTTAATGCTTCAAGAGCCATTTCGACCATTCCCACTGCACCCTCAACGATCTTGCTTCTGGCGGCAACTACAGCTGAAGCCTGTTGTCGCTGCAACATGGCACTTGCAATTTCCTGTGAATATGCCAAGTGGGTAATTCTAGCTTCTATAACTTCGATCCCTGCCAGAGAAAGTCTTTCCGATATTTCATTTTCAAGCATTTCATTGATTTCAGTTGAACTGGATCTTAGTGTAATTTCTGCAGTTTCATCCTCGAAATTATCGTAAGAATATTCCATTGCCATTTTTCTTAAAGCAGATTCACTTTGAATTTCCACAAACTTTTCAAAATTTTCCACATCAAAAGCGGCCCTAAAAGTATCGGCTACTTTCCAAACGACCACGGCAGCGATCATGATAGGATTTCCTTGTTTATCATTTACTTTCAATTGCGCCGTTTCAAGATTATGAGCCCGTTGTGAAATCTTTCTTTTTGCGTAAAAAGGATTTGCCCAAAAAAATCCAGATACTTTAATTGTTCCGGCATAATCTCCAAATAATGTGAGCACTCTGGCGCTATTTGGTTCTATTGCCATAAAGCCGCAAAGAATTAAAAACCCGACAATCATACCTAAAACACTAAAACCTATGTGAAACCATTGAAAAGGGAAATTAATACCGGAACCCATAAGTAAAATAATGCCAATTAAAAGCATAAGGTAACCGGAGGATGGCTGAATTGTTTTTTCTGTTTTCATTCTAATTTTATTATTATTATTATGATATCATATTAATATCACAATAAATAACTTCCAGAGTAATTAAAAAGTTCCGGTATTTGCATTTTTTTGAAATATTTCAAACAAAAACCGGATAATCTTCGTTTGTGTTTTACAATTTGTAACTTTACGACTCAAATTAAAACATTACAATGAGCGCAGTGTATCAATCAGAAGTGGAAGCAGTAGACGCTATGGCACAATCTTATAAAGATTTAAAAGCAGAAATAGGAAAAGTAATTGTGGGCCAGGATGATGTAGTTAAAACAGTAATAATCTCGCTATTTAGTAACGGACACAGTTTGCTGGTTGGTGTGCCAGGACTGGCAAAGACATTATTAGTTAGTACAATTGCAGATGTTTTGGATTTGGATTTTAAACGAATTCAGTTTACCCCTGATTTAATGCCTTCAGATATCACAGGATCTGAAATTCTTGATGAGAGTCGTCATTTTAAATTTAATAAAGGACCTTTATTTACCAACATACTTCTTGCGGACGAAATAAACCGTACGCCACCCAAAACGCAGGCAGCTTTATTAGAAGCCATGCAGGAAAGATCGGTAACTGTAGCAGGTACCAGGCATTCACTTCCCAAGCCATTCTTTGTTTTGGCAACACAGAACCCAATTGAGCAGGAAGGAACTTATCCATTGCCAGAAGCTCAACTTGACCGTTTTATGTTTAATATTCCATTAGATTACCCGTCTTATGATGAGGAGGTTATGGTAGTAAAAAGTACTACATCCAATGAAAAATACACTCTTAAAAACATATTAAACGGAGATGAAATCATGCGGTTTCAATCTTTGGTCAGGAAAATCCCTATTGCAGACAATGTACTTGAATATGCCGTTTCGCTGGCTTCAAAAACAAGGCCAAATACTGCATTATCAACTTCGGAAGTGAATAATTATATCTCCTGGGGTGCAGGACCTCGTGCTTCACAATACCTTGTTATAGGTGCTAAATGTCATGCGGCTATACAGGGAAAATATTCACCTGACAAAGAAGATGTTCAGGCCATAGCAAATTATGTATTACGGCACAGAATTGTGAAAAATTACAAAGCTGAAGCAGAAGGAGTTACTGAAGAGCAAATTATAAAAACCCTTTTTTAGCAGGAAATATAGCATTACCCAACAAATTTTTATTGATTTCAGTATTTAGGCAACTCCAAGGTGATTGTCATTGTCATTTGAAGGTAATTATATCGCGTGGCTATAAAACTCAAACCAGATTTGCCACTTAAATGTTATTATTATGAATATCCAATCAATTTTAATATAAAATTTATCACTATGCGTCCTTTAATTTTATTGTTTCTCTCCTTATTTCTATTATCGTGTGACCCTAAAGATATTCAAAAAGTTTTGGATGCTGCCGGAACAGTACCTTTGACCAATGCGGACATTGCAGCAGGATTAAAACAAGCATTAGATAAAGGCGTTGACCAAAGTGTAAAAACACTCTCTTCAACAGATGGATATTATGCATCGATTTACAAAATTTTATTACCCGAAGAAGCATCGAAGGTAATTGACAAATTAAAATTTATACCCGGATTTTCAAATCTTGAAGAGGAAGCCGTAAAAAGAATTAATAAAGCAGCAGAAGATGCTGCATCCAAAGCAGGTCCCATATTTTTGTCTGCTATAAAGCAAATGACGTTTGAAGATGTAATGGGAATACTCATGGGTGAAAAAAATGCAGCTACCACCTATCTGCATGATAAAACAAATACAGCTTTATATAATGAATTTAAACCTGTTATGATCAGTTCACTCAATAAATTCGGGGCATTAGACCTTTGGAGAGATGCGATCAATAAATACAACAGTATTCCATTTATTACAAAAGTAAATCCTGATCTTGCAGATCATGTAACCAACAAATCACTTGTTGGTTTATTTGCCCTTATTGAAAAAAAGGAGCTTGGTATCAGAACTGATATTTCACAACGTACGACAGATCTGTTACAAAAGGTATTTGCCAGACAAGACAAGAAATAAGATTTAACAGTTAGTTAATAAATAAACTTAGTAAGGAGTAAAACTCTTCAGGAGGGATTATAATCCGAACTTATAGTCCTATCTTTGTCAGGACAAAATGAACACCATTTATGCAGCATTGGGGCGATTGTATATCTTATCGCAGATATGGATATCATATTTCCGGTAACTCCGGAGTAAGATCTGAGTTTACCCGAGATTACGACAGGATCATATTTTTATCCGCTTTCCGGCGATTACAAAACAAAACACAGGTATTTCCTTTGCCTGGAAATGTTTTTGTGCATAACCGGCTTACACATTCTCTTGAAGTAGCTTCTGTCGGCAGGTCACTTGGTTCTATAACGGGTAATGCCTTAGCTGATATATATAAAAATAGTTTTAGCGAAGATCAGACTACATTTTATAAATATGAATTATCGGGCGTAATCGCTTCTGCCTGCCTAGCACATGATGTTGGCAATCCAGCATTTGGACATTCGGGGGAAAAAGCCATTTCACACTTCTTTATTTCCAATGGTGAATTTCCAATAAATGGGTCTACATTAAGATCCCTCTTTTCAGCAGAAGAATGGTCGGACCTCATCAATTTTGAAGGTAATGCTAATGCTTTGAGGTTGTTAACCAAACAGTTCAAGGGGAAACTTGAAGGAGGGCAACGGCTTATGTATGTTACACTGGCCAGTATTCTTAAATATCCCTGTAGTTCCAATGAAATCGATAAATCATTTTTCCATCGTAAAAAATATGGTTATTTTCTATCAGATAAACCGGCGTTTGATGCTGTTATGCATGAGTTTGGTTTAATGAATGATCAAACCATTTCTGTACGCCACCCCTTTGTATATCTAGTAGAAGCGGCGGATGATATTTGCTACAGAATAATAGATATGGAAGATGCTCACAGAATCGGCATTATTTCCAGAGAAAAGATTGAATCTGCTTTTTTAGCCCTACTTTCTGAATCCGGAGACAATCAGCAACGTACAAAAGAAGTTCTTCATAAAATTTCAGACAATAATGAAGCCATTTCCTTTCTTCGTGCAAAATGTATTAACGCACTGGTTACTAAATCAGCTGAAATATTTTTAGAGAACAGAGAACTTATTTTAACCGGTAAATTTAACAGTACTCTGATGGATGAACTTGAAAAAATCTTCCCATTTTTGACCAAAATCAATCAGATTTCAGTAGAAAAAATATATAATCATCCTTCTGTAATCGAAGTTGAATTAGCCGGATACAACGTAATGTCAGAAATTTTAGGTGTTTTTGTATCTGCTGTGCTGAGTCAAAATAAAACTCAAATTCAAAAAAAATGTCTGCACCTTATTCCGACACAGTATAATTTATCGGAAGATGATGTCCGTCCATATGAAAAAACTATGGGTGTACTAGATTTCGTTTCGGGTATGACAGATGGGTTTGCTACTGAATTATATAGAAAAATGAAAGGCATTGAGATTCCATCCCATAAATAGTTTTTCTACCCTAGCAGAATAAAACTAAATACGGCTATTGAGTTTATTTCAAACGGTTCAAAATCGTTTTTTGGAAGGTAAGGCAGGATTAAATACAGACAAGGTAACTTGTTAATTCTGTTTTTAAAATTAAGAAGGACAATGTAAATTAAAACTGCATAATAAATACAAAATCACTTCAAATTTAAATTGCATACTCCATCAAAATGGGGAAAAGAGACTCAGTACTGTGTCATATGATCAAATCAAAAAAAGAACAATAAATTACTTTATATTCCAAATTATTTTTAGCGTAATAGCTAAAAAAGCCAGATATTATATTGGTTGTATTTTGGAACTTTTTCGTCTTTCAGTAACTCGTGTTAAACCAGCGGTCAAAAACTGCTATACTTCACTATTATTGTGGTCTATTTCCTCTCTTAATTTCGCGCTAAAGTAAAATATAGGTTAAAAAAATATAAGGTAATCTTTTTTTCTGCCAGTTTAGCTTTGAGTTGCATTTAGGATACAATATACAGGGTTTAATTAAAATACTTTTGAGGCAATTTACATCCTTAATGAAGTAATTTTACAAAGGCATTCGTAATGATCTTTAAAAACTATACACCAACACAGGAAGATAACTTTTCGGAAAATTAATTCATAGAAAGAGGCCTCGTTCCGCCGTATGTTGACGGTCAATATTAAATTTCGTGAAATTGTGAACCTTATTAAATCGATAAAAAATTTATACTTTAAAATACAAACGTCGGATTTGCATGTTGTTTGGTCGTTAATTTTAGGTTAATAGCACCATTCTCGCAACAAAAGGTGTATTTTTGTACGTTAATAAGCAGGATCAATATCTGACTAAATACATGTTGAAATCACTATCTTTTCTTTTCCTTTTAAACATTGGGTCGGTGTTTGTTCATGCCCAATCGGATACAATCCGGCTTCGCAATCCCAGTTTCGAAGATACACCCAAAAGAGGCACACTTGAAGAAAAAACAGGAATAAAAGACTGGTTTGATTGTGGCAGGATTAATTTTTCCGATGAGACTCCTCCGGATATTCATCCCAACGGATATTGGGAAAATAATTTACCGGCATCTGACAATAAAACGTATTTAGGTATGGTGGTCAGAGATAATGGAACCTATGAGTCAGTTTCACAACGTTTGGATACAGCATTAGTAGCCGGCAGGTGTTACAAATTTACCATCCACCTTGCACAGGCGGTAAAATACATGAGTCATACCAAATTTAATAAAAATAATCTTACAAACTACAATACGCCTGCCGTGCTGCGCATTTGGGGAGGGTCAGGTTTTTGTAATGAAAAAGAACTGCTGGCTGAATCAAATCCTGTAAACAATACAAGCTGGCAAATCAACACATTTGAGTTCAGGCCTAAATCCAATATCCGATCAATTACTTTTGAAGCATACTATAAAACGCCAACATTTATGCCATACAATGGCAATTTGCTGGTAGACGGAGCTTCAGAAATAATCAGAGTACCCTGTCCCGGCGAACCTGCCCTGGCAAGTAGTAAGAGTAAGCTACCTCCACATAAAAGGAAAAAGCAAACCACAGTTAATCAGACCAGCCCATCAACAAAGGAAGGTCCTGTGGTCAATACAGTTCAAAAATCTTTTAAACCTAAAATACTTCAGGAGTTAACCCGTGGAAATATAAAAGAAGGTCAGACCATAGAAATCAAAAACCTATTATTTAAAGCGGATTCTGCCACTATTGATAAGACCTCCTATGAAGTACTGGATGATGTTTATGGTTTTTTAATGACGAATGACGATGTGATTATTGAAATTGGAGGCCATACCAATGGTGTGCCCAATGATGAATACTGTGATCGGTTAAGTACATCAAGAGCCAAGTCGGTTGCTGAATATCTGGTTAATAAAGGTGTAAATCCAACAAAAGTCCAGTTTAAAGGGTACGGCAAAAAAAAGCCTATAGCCGATAATAAAACAAAATACGGCAGAGATAAAAACCAACGGGTAGAAATCAAGATATTAAGTCTGAACAGTTAAAAATGCCGATCTGGTTCTAAAAGGGGGAAGTCAATTAACTTATTTTGTTGTTTGTTTGATATTCGCCATTAGAAAATACCCCATAATATTAAAATCGGAATACATCTGTAATTTATTACCTTTGCCCCTGTTTACATCAGCTTCATGATCACAGCCAGAAATATAAAAAAATCATACGGTGATATTCACGTATTAAATGGGATAAACATCGATATTCCACAAGGCGAAATCATCAGTATCATTGGTAAATCCGGAGCGGGAAAAAGTACTTTACTGCATATACTGGGTACGCTTGACAAACCTGATTCGGGAGAAATAGACATTTGCGACCAGAAAATAACCACACTTAATGAAAAGCAGCTTGCTGCATTCAGAAACAAAAATATAGGCTTTGTTTTTCAGTTTCATCATTTATTACAAGAGTTTACAGCATTGGAGAATGTTTGTATCCCTGCGTTTATTGCCAGATTAGATGTAAAAGAAACTGAAAAAAAGGCCAAAGAACTGTTGAGTTATCTGGGTCTTGGTCAAAGATTGCACCACAAACCAAATCAGTTATCGGGTGGTGAGGCACAGCGGGTAGCGGTGGCCAGATCGCTTATTAATAATCCGGCCGTTATCTTTGCGGACGAGCCCACAGGTAATCTGGATAAAGCCAGTTCTGAAAATCTCCACACGTTATTTTTTAACCTACGAAAAGACTTCAATCATTCTTTTGTTATAGTAACACACAACAGCGATCTAGCTGCACTTAGTGACCGAATTATCACTATTGAAGACGGTATTATTAAATAAAGCCAAAGTTCAGTAATTTCCATTTTGGCGTGTCAATTCCTGACACATATATAAAGATTATAATATTACTATTAATCTTTATATATTTGCTTTTTATAATTTTTATGTTCTGTACATATGGATATTAATATCGACCACCTGCACAGTGATTCCTCTCATGACAGTGAAGGATTAATTACTTTGAATGGAATGTATAAAGAGTACTTTCTGGATTATGCATCCTATGTAATACTGGAAAGAGCTGTACCGGATATTGATGATGGACTTAAACCTGTACAACGCCGGATACTTCATGCCATGAAGGAGATGGACGATGGGCGATTTCATAAAGTAGCTAATATTATTGGGCAAACGATGCAATATCATCCTCATGGTGATGCCGCCATTGGCGATGCGTTGGTCAATATGGGTCAAAAAGACCTGCTTATCGATTGTCAGGGAAACTGGGGCGATGTACGTACCGGTGACTCTGCAGCGGCTCCAAGATATATTGAAGCCAGGCTTACCAAATTTGCGCTTGAGGTCCTTTTTAATCCACAGACAACAGAGTGGCAGCTCACCTATGACGGAAGAAAAAAGGAGCCGATCACTTTACCTGTAAAATTTCCACTGGTTTTATCTCAAGGAGTAGAGGGCATCGCCGTTGGCCTATCTACCAAGATATTACCTCATAATTTTATAGAGCTTATACAAGCTTCAATCAAAATACTTCAAGGGAAAAAAGTTATAATTTACCCAGACTTTCAGACGGGAGGAATGATTGATATCTCCGATTACCAGGATGGACACAGGGGTGGAAAAGTAAAAATACGGGCAAAAATACAGCAAGCTGATAAAAGTACTTTAAATATAATAGAGCTTCCATTTGGAGTAACTACAAATACATTGATAGATTCCATTTTGAAAGCGAATGACAAAGGACAAATTAAAATTAAAAAGGTCAACGACAACACAGCAAAGGACGTAGAAATACAATTAGAGCTGATGCCGGGCGTTTCCCCTGATGTAACTATCGATGCTTTGTATGCTTTTACAGATTGTGAAGTGTCTTACTCCCCAAATGCCTGTGTCATAGTCGACAATAAGCCGATGTTTTTGTCTGTTCCAGAAATTCTGCAGATTTCTACCTTCCAGACCAAAGAATTGCTGCGACGGGAACTGGAAATAAAAAAAGGAGAGCTTGAAGAGAAGTGGCATCATGCCAGTCTGGAAAAAATATTTATTGAAAACAGGATTTACCACGATATTGAAGAATGTGAAAGCTGGGAAGAAGTATTAACTACCATTGATGCCGGTTTAAAAAAATATGTTGCGACGCCATCTGACCCTTTAAAGCCAGGAGATCAAAGACTGATGATGATGCGTGACATCAATGAAGATGACATTATCAGACTGACAGAGATCAAAATTAAACGGATATCCAAGTATAATAAGTTCAAAGCAGATGAAATGATGGCTAACCTGCTATCGGAACTGGAGCAGGTAAAATATGATCTGGAACATTTGACCGAGTTTGCCATTGCTTATTTTGAACGGTTGCTGGAAAAATACGGAAAGGGTCGGGAAAGGAAAACAGTTATTACTTCATTTGATTCCATAGAGATTAAAGAAGTTGTTGCAAATAATGCAAAATTATATGTAGACAGAAAAGAAGGCTTTATTGGAATGGGGATGAAGAAAGATGAATTTGTATGCGATTGTTCGGACATTGCAGACATCATCGCTTTTACCCGAGACGGTAAATTCAAAGTAGTTCGAATTGCAGACAAGGTATTTGTCGGTAAAGATATCATACATACAGCAGTATGGCTTAAATCAGATGATCGCACCACGTATAATTTAGTATATCTGGATGGGAAAAGTGGAAAGTCATTTGCAAAAAGATTTAATGTCACTGCCATCACCAGGGATAAAGAATATGATCTAACCCAAGGTTCAAAGGGTTCAAAAATACTCTATTTCACTGCCAATGCAAACGGTGAATCAGAGATAGTCAATATTCAGCTTTCACAAGGATCTACCGCTAAAAAGAAAGTATTTGACTTTGATTTTGCCGAACTGGCGATCAAAGGCCGGGCGTCTCAGGGCAATGTTGTGACCAAATATCCTGTAAGAAAAGTGACCCAAGTTTCTGTAGGTAAATCTTCCCTGGGAGCAATGCAAATTTATATGGATGAAGTCAGCGGCAAGTTGAATCAGGATGAAAGAGGAAAGTATCTAGGTGCCTTTGATACGGGCAGCAAGCTGTTAAGTATATATAAAGATGGCAGTTATGAAGTCAATGAGCTGGATCTAAACAAAAAATATGATGTCAATAATATCGTTGAGATCGGCAATTATTCGGAAGATTCAGTTATATCGGCGGTATATTTTGAAGGAGAAAAAGGCTGGACGATGGTGAAAAGATTCAAAATAGAAACTAGTACATATGATCAGAAGTTTGTTTTTATACCTGAAACACCCGGTACAAAATTGTATTTTGCTTCTATGGATAAATTTCCAAGTATCAAATATAGTTATACTGTCGGTAAAACAAAGGAGGAAAAAGAAGTGGAACTGGCCGACTTTATTGATGTAAAAGGCTGGAAAGCGCTGGGCAATAAGCTCATTGACTCCAAATTGCTGAAAGTTGAAAAATTAATCCCGGACCCAAAGGAAAATGTGGAAACCGAAGTTAGTGAAGAGGTGGACAACGATCAAGAAGATACAGACATTGACATTAACCCTAAAAAAGTATCCGGATTAAAGCTTCCTTCAGAAAGTGAAAATCTGCCTGATGACAAAGGCAAGTCCAAGGAAAATGATAAGGATAAACCGGGTTATAAACCGGGCGATACGATCGAGTTTGATTTTTAGAAGCTAAACGGGTATTGGTTATTCTTTTTCTGATGTTTTACCTACTTATGCAGGACAGTTTTATTCATCAGAGTAAGTAGATTTTTCCGGTTGTTTTGTACAATATTAAAAATCAATTATTCATTCATTAAGGCATTCCACATCATATCTGCCACAAAAGCATTTCCGATGTCATTCAGGTGCACTCCGTCATTAGTAAGCACTCCCTGATACTTATTATCCGTATTATGTTTCAAATTATAGTCCAAAAATGCTTTCCTAAAATCAATCAAACTGGCTTGATTGGCGGCTGCTGTCCGACGGATTACTTTTGAAAACTCGTTCAGATCTCCATCCTGAGAATTGGAACAATCTGTTTTTTCGCCTATACATGCCGGTGTGCAGCAATAAACCTTTATACCTTTTTCCCGGAGTCGCTGAATGATAGCGGCATACATGGGCTCAAACTTGTGAATATCGCTACCAGTGCCTGATGTCGATTTATGCCAGACATCATTCACTCCGATCCAAATGACTACTATGTCCGGTTGTCTGGATATTACGTCTTTTTCGAGTCGAAAAAACAAGTCGTACACTTTATTCCCACCAATCCCAGATCCGATCAGCTGATAATTGCCGCCCGGATTATTAAGTTTAAGTTTTTTCTCCAATAAATCAATATAGCCCTTTGGTTTGACGCCAAGTTCGGTAATCGAATCCCCGAAAAACAGGATTTTACTATTTGTTACCTGATCGGTTGACATTTGGAATAAATAAAATAAAAAAATAAAGAGCGATGACATATCCAATTTTTAACTGCACGAAAATAAAAATTAAGTATTGATTAATTCATTTTATAGTGAATAATTAATCCAACAAAATCGATATTTCCATAAGGTAACACAGTTAAAGGTGATTTATTCTTTTGAAAAACTCTTTTAACTGAAGGGTAAAGCCAATACACAAGCTTGGTTGAAAGTATGCCTGTACCGGCGCCTGCCAATACATCACTAAACCAATGTTTATTATTGTAAATCCTGAGATAAGCTGTGGACGAAGCTATCAAATAGCCGGAAGCAGCCAACCAAGGTGATCTTTTTTTATTTTCCTGCCAGAAATATTCTGCCCCCACAAATGCATTGGAGGTATGCCCGGATGGAAATGACCGTATATCACTTGCGTCCGGCCTTACTCTATTTGTCAGTGATTTAACGGGATAAACCAATGCCGCATTCAGCGCAGTTGACATCGTATACAATAAAGCTTTGTCTTTAAACCGGTGCCCGCCACACTGGCTGCCCAATGATAAACCGATGTCTATAGCCAGTGGTGCATAAATCAGGTAATCATCAATACTTGTTTTATTATTACCGGAAAGCTGGTCCCTAATGGTGAAGTCATAATTGCGAATGGGCCCGGAAAATAATGAAGTATAACCATACCCTATCAAAACACCGGGAATAATTATAGAATTCAGATTTAGAATACTGCTATTTTGACTATTGATGGTATCGCGGCTGAGGTATTGAGCCTGTACATCGTATACAAAACATAAACTCAAAAAAAGGAAGCAGCACGCTCTAAATATTTTCAATATAATAAAGATTTAATTTTTTAAAAAACCATTTTAATTCTTTATTATATACTATACACTTAAAACAAAATAGAATTTATGCCAGTAACGTTTCTTTTGCCATATTGAGGATTTGTCTAACTGCGGTTGCATCCGGTGCCTGACAATATACCCGTAGCAGAGGCTCAGTACCGCTGGCCCGGACCATAATGAACTCGTCTTCAGAGATGTAAAATTTGTATCCATCCAAATCTTCGGTACGAATCACCGGTCTTTCACCCAAGTGTGTTATTTTACCTGATCTACATTTTTCCATCACTTCGAGCTTCTTTTCATTGGTCAGGTGTAAATCATCCCGATCAAAGTCAAATGAGCCGACTTTAGCATAAATATCTTTTATAAGTTCTTTGACAGACTTACCTGTTTTGGCCATAAATTCCATCACCATCAGACCTATCCAAACGCCATCTCTTTCGGGAATATGTCCTTTTACAGCCAGTCCCCCTGATTCTTCTCCGCCAACGAGAACGTCTTCTTTGGTCATAATCTCTGCAATGTATTTAAAGCCAATCTGCGTTATTTCACATTCCAGTCCGTAAAGTTCAGCCAGTTTTTTCATTTTATCTGTAACTGAGAATGTGATCACCACTTTTCCTGTTTGCTTTTTATATTCAAACAAATAGTATAATAACAGTAATAAGATATGGTGAGAGTCCACAAATTTACCATCTTCATCGAACAAACCGATTCTGTCAGCATCTCCATCGTTAGCCAATCCCAAGTTTATTTTTGGGTCATTGGCTACCAGATTCGAAAGTTCTTTCAGGTTTCTGGCAATCGGTTCCGGTGCTTGTCCCATAAAGGATGGATTGTATTCACAATGAAGGAGTCTTGCATCCGGAAACAGTCGTCTGATCACGTTTTGGCCGGCACCATACATGGCATCAAATGCCAAAACGACGCCTGAGTTCAGTATAAGATTCATATCAAAACCCTGATAAACATGGTCCAGATACATTTGTTCCAGATCAATATACTCCACCAGACCTTGTTCTTTTAGTTCATCAACGGAAGGAAAAGAAGATAAAGCGGTTAAAGGAATCATCGCTTCCACCTCTTCAATATCGGAAGGTACAGAAGGGCCACCATAAGACGATTTGAGTTTGTAGCCGTTATAGGAAGGGGGATTGTGTGATGCGGTAATGACAATACCCAGATCACTTTTTGTTTTTACAACCCCCAAGGATACCATCGGTGTGCTGGAAAAGTGAGTAGAAAGAATACTTTTAATACCATAATTGCCCAAAACGCTGACGACCGTATCCGTAAACATGGCACCTCCAAACCGGCAATCATAACCGATTACTACCTGTTTCATACCGCGCTTCAGCATCCATTTGGCTGTACCCTCAGCCACACGCTCCACATTTGCAACTGTATATTCTTTTGCAATGATTGCTCTCCAACCATCCGTACCAAACTTAATCTGTGACATAATTTATAGGATTTAAGCCAAAGTTAAAGGTTTTATCCAAATACTAAAATAATGAATGTTAAAATGATTAAATTAATTTTTGTCTTAAAAACCTAAAGATGCATAATCCTTTGAAATTCAATTACCCACATAAAGTGGCGCTGTAAGGGTGTGTTTTTTGGCTTAAAATCTGTTGCTGCCTCTTTCCTGTTCGTTTTATGCACTTAATTATTCAGGCCGAGTATAAAGATAAATCCAATGTTCGCATCCATTTCTTCCTTCACTTATATTAAGCTTTTGTTAAGTCATTAACGACAATCTTTCATGAACCTAATCGGCTTTTAAACCAAAAAGTGCCTTAACTTTTGTTAAAAGGAATCCGTTAATATGTTTGGTTTTAAACTCAGAATTTCGTCTTCAATGTAGCCAGGAATGCTGACAAAACTATTTGAGTAAAAAAACACGAATGATAATCGATCCAAAAAAGGTTTTGGGTCACCTTTTAAGACACAAAATGCTGCAATTTTATATCTATTCAATAAGTGGCCCGGATCAAGGGATTGTAATAATATCTTTGCCTGCGAGCTTCAACACATGGCAGCAATCGTGGCCGATGATAAATTTTTCAGAACATATCAAGACTTCTTCGCCCGCTATTTTTTTATATCCCTTAAATATTACGACAGATCCGTTTTTACTGATATCTCCTTTGGAAAGGTCGGTTACAATTGTATGATAGCCCGTTTTTTCCTGTTCTTTGTATAGTTCCTTTCCCGAAATTTCAAGTGCAGATACAGAAGAAGACAACAAAATATCATTGCCAAAAGCATCCTGTACTTTAACCCCAATTGTTACAAATACTTCTGTACACTGTATATCGTCAGGGCATTCCTTTGTTTCTGTTTTGGTGCATGCCAGTAACATGGTTAACAGGCCAAAAAAAGTATATATTTTCATTTTTTAAATTTTTTTAAGTTCATTTATTTCGATCTCGCCTTTAGATGCTACACAAGTATTAATTAAATGATGGTATCGAATTTTTACTTTAAGCGGAAAAGTATCCTTTGGCGTTACACCCAAATCGCCTGATTTTTGATACCACTGGTAGACGTCGTTTGTTAAAGGGTCAAAATTTATCAATAATCCGCCACAACATGCACACAATCGCAAATCATACCCAATAATCGTTGCCGGAATTAACTGATCTGTTTCCAGTTCTTTATGGCATGAAGTAAGTGCCAATAAAATAAAAGTCAATAAAAATATGGTCCTTTTCATGAATGAATACACTTATTTTATTGGTTAATTAATTTTATTTTGTTTTTAACTACATCAAGGAGGGCATGCAGGTATTCCGGAACATCCGGTTTCCATAGATCAATGATCCAGGTTTGTATTTTACCATTGCGCGCAATTTGGATCATTGCACCCCCCTGATCAAAACAATCCGGGCATCCGAAAGTCTGGTCCTCCACCTGCAAAAGCGCCTGGGGTAAAGAATCCATTATATTTTTAGTGTTATTAAATTTCTCTTGAGAAAGGGGTACAAAATTAAATCCTTCGGTGGCTCTGTAAACGTCTTTTGTATCCTCAAACAAAGCTGAATCTGTCAGTTTAAAAGTTTCAATGCAGCCTTCTCCACCACAAAATCCATAAAAGGTGCCAAAAATTAAATAGTTATTCTGATCTTCTACAATTACATCATCCTTGCTGCAAGCCATCATAGAAATCAGAACGAGTGCTACTGTTAATTTACCTAATTTGATCATCATATTTAATTCATATTATGAGTACACTATAATAAACGTTAGAAATAGTATCATCGTTGGTATAAAAGTGCAAAAAGTTATAATGAATAGCCGATGTGGTTTCTATTGTTTGCTGATGAATATTCTTTAATTTTGCAAGATCAAATATAATTTAATGCGCGTAGGAGTAAATGTCAGGTTGTTGTTGGGAAAAAACATGGAAGGCATCTCCAGATTTATATTTGAGACCACCAGGCAAATGGCACTCTCCCACCCGGAAGATGAATTTATTCTTTTTTTTGACCGAAAGGTAAACGCGGATTTTGGTTTTCCGTCAAATGTGCGAAAGGTGATTGTGCCCTGGCATGCACGGCATCCGATTATCTGGCATGTATGGTTTGAATACATGCTGCCCTTTTATTTTCGTCTTTATCAGATAGATGTATTTTATTCCGGGGATGGGTACCTCAGTCTCAGGTCCAAAATACCGATAGTCATGGTTATTCACGATCTTGCCTATCTGCATTATCCGGAACACATTCAAAAAGCCTCCCTGGATCATTACCGGAAATATGTACCAAAATATCTCGCCAAGGCATCGGTCATCATCACTGTTTCTGAATATGTCAAGTCGGATATAGCGGAGCATTTCGGTATAGACCCTACAAAAATTAAAGTTGCGCCGAATGCGATCCGGCCGTATGAATCTACAGCCGTTCCGGAATTGCCTTCAACCATTAAAGAAAAGCTGCCGGATCGGCCTTATTTTCTTTACGTTGGTGCTTTACATCCCAGAAAAAACATCATAACCTTAATAGAAGCGTTTCGTCAGTTTAATGCTGCCCATGGGGACCAATATTGTCTTGTGCTGGCGGGCAGGTTAGCCTGGAAAACTGAAGCGATTGAACAAGCTATACGATCCGTACCCGGGGTTATTTATACCGGCACTATTTCAGAAGATTTGAAGTACAGGCTGATCAAAGGAGCTATTGCGCTTACTTATATATCGTTATTTGAAGGTTTTGGGATTCCTATTCTGGAAGCCATGATGATGGGCACGCCGGTCATCACCTCCAATGTCACTTCCATGCCAGAAGTAGCCGGGGAAGCTGCCATACTGGTAGCCCCAAATCATACCGCGGAAATAGCGAAAGCCATGGATATGCTTTTAAATGTGGATCTGCGAAATCAACTGATTCAAAAAGGGCTGCGCCGAGTTTCGGATTTCAGCTGGGAAAACAGTGCTGATATCATCTATGGTGCGTTAAAAAGTGCATATAATCAAAGATAAGCACATTGATGGCGTCCTTGTCTTTTTTACCAAAAGGGGGTTAACTCGCTTGTAATTTCTATAATTTATTTTAAATTAATCATTTAAAATAAATTGGGAACATGAGGTTTTACATTCTTTTCCTCATTCCCTTTTTTAATCTTGGGGCAGATTAGAAATTAACTGCAGGTTATAGCTACCTTTTATTCAGCACTTAATAAAACCCATTGCTATTTTTCCTGGTACGATATATAACTTGAAATAAACCGGCAGGTGGAAGACAAGCCAAGGAATAAGGCTATTAAATTCGTAAAAAAGTGTACTTTTGTTTATATAATCACAGATATTCAGATATGACCCTGGCCATCGATATCGGCAATTCAAATATAGTCATTGCTGTTCATGATAATAATACATGGATAAATTCATTCCGGTATGAAACCAAAGAAACGCAGCCAGAATTTTATTATGAAAATGCCTTAAGAAATATTCTGCTTGAATGGGGGATTTCAGTTTCAGCAGTTAATCAGTGCGTCATCAGCAGTGTTGTTCCTGATTTAAATGAAGTCATAAAACAAGCGGTGTATTATGTTACAGGCTCAGAACCGCTGATCATTACGCCTGAAGTACTGAAACAACTGGATATGATTGTTCCGCATCCTTATGAAATCGGCTCTGACCTGGTGTCCAATGCTTATGCGGCTTTAAAGTTGTATAAACAAAACTGTATTATTGTTGATTTTGGAACAGCGCTCACCTTTACTGTAGTTCATAGTTTACAGGGTATAACCGGTGTAAGCATAGCACCAGGATTAAAAACTGCCGTTCAGTCCCTGTCTGCGAATACGGCTCAACTTCCATTGGTGCCCATCTCACTTCCTGCCTCTGCAATAGGTCACGATACAGAATCGGCCATTCAGTCGGGTGTGATGTGGGGTTACGTAGGTCTGATCAAGGAGTTGATTTTCAGGATACAAGCAGAGTTGGAAAACGAATATCTGGTCATTGCGACCGGAGGGCTATCTACCATATTACATCCGCTGGAATCCCATTTTTATGCTACCAATAAAAATTTAACGCTGGAGGGAATGCGACTGATCCAAAATTATCATAATACCCATTAAAAAACAGAAAAAATGCTGTCCAATAACGATATCCTAAAAAAGCTAAGAGTAGCATTACAATTAAGAGACGAAGATATTCTTGAAATATTATCGCTTGTTGATTTTAAAATAACCAAAGGCGCGTTAAATGATCTTTTCAGAAAAGAAGATCACCCTAATTATGTGGAGGCCGGAGATCAGATTCTACGGAATTTTTTAAATGGTCTGGTCATTTACAAAAGAGGAAAAAGACCAGACCAGTAAAAAATATTATTCGGGCCAGATCAGTGTTTCCCCGTCATCTTCAACATCAGGAAGAATCTGGATTTCAATTACTTTATCGTCAGAAAACCAGATCATCAAGCCTGCTTCTTCCGATTCAATGAGTTCCAGGTCCGGGTTTTCATCATCGGAGAGGTCCTCCACATTAGAGATGTCGATACCCAATGTTTCGAGAAAATTTAAAGTCTCCTGTTTTTCCATACCGACCAGATTTTTGCCATGGAAGGTAAAAAACGGATCGCTCACTGCTATAGATACCAAGCGCCAGTCATAATCGGCATCAAACACCAATGAAAATTCGTGTTCATCATAATGCCATGACTCGAGTTCATCATTCACTTCTTCTTCAAATCCTGGAAGGTTTTCCACTTCATCCGGTTTACCCACCAGCTTTTTTACTTCGTCTCTTGTCATTCCAAACTTTAACATTCCCAAACCGACTCCTGGTATGATTTCTTTGATTTCCTTTTTCATTAATTAAAATTTTAGATGTAATATAGAATAAAATCATTGCTTCACTATAAGCGGAAGAAACCGGTCAATTAAAAATGTTATCGTTAACCGATACCCACCGCGAATTAAGTTTAACAGGTGATGCGTATGATTTCAGGGCACAAGGTAAGGACTATATTTCCATAACATCATTTTATCTTTTAAAAAAGGGTGATAAATTTAACAATCGTGTAAAATATCTTATTTTAGCCCTAAAATATCACGAATGGAAACAGTATGGGGAATCGATCTAGGCGGCTCTAAAATTGAGGGGGTCGTATTACAACCGGATTCAGGTCAGATCATTTCGAGGCTACGGGTACCTACAGAAGGTCATTTGGGGTATGACCATGTATTAAATCAGATACGTCTGCTCATTGATCAACTTATAGCTGAAAGCGGATATCACCCTTCAAATATAGGAATGGGTACACCAGGAACCATGGACCCCATACTGGGTGTGATGAAAAACTGCAACAGTACGTCACTCAATGGAAAAAATCTTAAAGCAGACCTTGAAGCCTTGACAGGAATATCGTTTAAGCTCTCGAACGATGCCAATTGCTTTGCTGTTGCAGAAACCAGAATGGGCATCATCAAAGACGAGATTCCGAATGCCAGTGTTGTTTTTGGTGTTATTATGGGGACGGGTGTAGGCGGTGGTCTGGTTGTAGATGGAAAAGTTATTGGAGGACGGCAGGGAATTGGAGGAGAATGGGGGCATAATTTTCTGGATGAATCCGGCGGGAAGTGCTATTGCGGTAAAACCGGCTGTGTTGAAACGATCATTTCCGGTCCGGCATTGGAAAAGTACTATAAAAGCATTTCGGGCGAGTCAAAAAAGCTTAAAGATATTGCAGCGTCTTTTCGGGAAGGAAAAGATACCTATGCTGTACAAACAATGGAGCGGTTGTTTTCCTTTTTTGGCAAGGCTATAGCTGTCGTAATTAATATAACTGACCCGGATGCCATAGTGATCGGCGGCGGTGTCGGGAATATAGATGAGATATATACCCTGGGTGTTGAAGAAGTCAAAAAACATGTGTTCAATCACAGACTGGATACACTTTTTTTAAAACCAAAGCTGGGTGATTCAGCCGGCGTATTTGGTGCCGCCTTTTTATAAAAGAAGGGATACGTTAAATATGTACTAATTTTCTTTTGAAATAGAACACAATTTAAAAGTATTCGTTAATTTTGTAAAGGTGTTGTAGCTATTTATAATTTTATGAAGGTATTTATATTATTATTTACGGTGTTTGGCTGGATGTCCTGGAATGACGGGCATCCGGATGATGTTCAACAAAAAAAAATGGTTGAAGCAGTAAATGAAATCCGCGCCCGCGGTTGTCATTGCGGTAAAAAATACATGGCTCCGGTTCCGAAAATACAGTGGAATGAAACTTTATATAAAAGTGCCCTCATGCAGGCCGAGGAAATGAAAATGTACAATTTTTTTGCACATTATTCCAAAGAAGGACTGAACATTGGTGAAAGGCTGGAAAAGGCCGGTTATAACTGGATGGTAGCCGGTGAAAATCTAGGTGAGGGTCAAACCTCGTTTGAGGAAGTATTGCAGGACTGGCTGAACAGTTATTCGCATTGCACCATGCTGATGCATCCCAAAGTCAATGATATGGCTATTGCAAAAGTAGATAAATATTGGGTGCAACATTTTGGCAAACCCATGCCGGCTAAAAAGTAAGTTTATTCAAACTCAATCAAAATCTGATTTTTATCTACAGACTGTCCTTTTACTACGTGGATAATTTTGATTATTCCTTCACCCGGAGATTTGAGAATATTTTCCATTTTCATTGCTTCCAGACTAAGCAGTTTGTCGCCTTCCAACACTGTTTCTCCTTCTTTCACAAAAAGTTGTACGACGAGGCCAGGCATTGGTGATTTTATTTCCTTCACAGAATGTTTACCAGCCTTCAGAAAACCAAGTTCATCAATCAGTTTGTCCAAAGGACCTTTTGCCTTTACATTAAAATCAGAACCTGCCACATTAATTGTGGCTTGTTTTGAAGCCGGGTCAAAAGACCGGACTACAACATCAAAAAGCTGATGTTTGTACATTAAACGCATCAAATTGCCGTTTCTCGAAATGACTCTGATATCCTGCGAGAGTAAAAATTCTTCATCAAATGATCCCTGTCTTTCAACTTCAAAGGTGGTGGAATTGGTATCTGTACTCATGTTTGCTCTTTTTTTGGTTTTTCACCGGCCAGGCCGACCATAAAACCGGATTCAAAAATAGTAAATATTAAGTATACGCAAAGGAAAGGAATGATAAATTTGCCATCTACCGGGTTAAATAGTTTTTTGTATACTATAAGCAAAACAATGGAACAAACTACCCTAACCAACATATTGGCCAATGTCAGGGAAATAAAAAGTTGTTTATCGCTGCTTTTTGCTGATTTGAACATGTACATATACAATAAGATGCTGTGGACAATAAACATGATACTGCTATATATACTCAGATCGAGGTAGTTGTGCAAGCTTTCAAAACTATGCACCACATATAATGTGGGGATCAAAATTACAATCACCAAACAAAGCCTACGGACAAAAATAAGATAATGATTCACCTTTGTGCCGGTTTTAATAAAAAAGCGGTGTTGTATACCGAACGATTATGTTTCCCTAATAATATGCTGAAGATCCTATTCATCCGTTTTCATCCTTTTGACTGAGGTCTTTGTACAACTTATACATAAAAACACCAAAAAACAGGGTTACGAGCAGTAAAGAAAATACCGGTTTTTCCAGATGCAATTTGCTATCTATCCATTTGCCACCAAAAAGACCGATACAAACCATAGCGGCCAGCTGAAATGCGAGCCCTGAATACCTGAGATATGCGTTGTATTTTTGCGGAGAATTTTGTTTATCTGTTTTCATCCTACAGGATAAAAAATCATGGCGCTGTTTTTATTGCCTGATCTTTATGAACCAAAGACTTTAATTTTTGTCCCCCCATGCTGCAAGAGACATTAAAAATTGCCCCTGTCTGTACCATGAGTTTATCTGTGATAATATCTCCGTGGATGTTAGCTGTTTCTTTAACACTCAGCAATTCCTTTACGTGGATATTTCCAGTAAATGTGCCTTCAACAATGGCATTGATACAATTGATATCGCCTTCGATTTTGCCCTGAGGGCCAATAATCACCCGGCCTTTACAGTCGAGTTTACCAACCAGGGAGCCATCAATTCTGATATCATTGGGAGCTACAATGTTTCCTGTGATGGAGGTGCCTTCAACAATGCTGTTGCTGACATTATTTGACGCCGGTGCATTCCCGGCATTATTTTGCTTTTCATTTTTACTACCAAACATAACTTAAATATTTTTGAAATGAAGGATGTTGGTACATCGCATCATATAATGATCAATCAGCTAAAAAAGGGGTGATATGCTGTTATGTTTTTATAATTTGTATTCCCTTATGCGGGCAGTGGTATTTATTTAAAAATACCGGTAAATGCGATCAGAATCTAGGGCAATATACTCCTCTGCTTTCCGGACCACAGATATTGTAAATCATAGAAAACTCGAAGGCTCCATTGGCCGGTGATGCCTGACGCAAACCGGAAACGTTAATATCATAACTGAAGCCAATACCAAAGTTTTCGTAATTAAATCTGGTGGACAGAATAACTGCATCTGAGTGTAATCCTGAAGGAACTTTATTACCTACCCTATACCAAGCACCAACTTCCCATGACTGGTTTGTTGTTCTTGATGGTCCTAGTGCAAACCTGAAATTTGTACCTGCATTAAGTGAACGGTGCGGACCCTGGGCCATATACACTGCAAAAGGCAACATTGAAATTTTACGTTCCAATTCAAACTGCATTCCTGCGTGCAAGGTATATTTGCTATAGAGATTAACGGTTTCGCCTAAAAAGGATACGTTAGGTCTGTTCAGGTGGTGGAGTGCTGCTCCAAAATACCAGTTGGTGTTGTTGTCTATAACACTAAACCACAACAAGCCGGCTGACAGGTCTGCGTATAAAAAGTTTGTATCCTGAAAATTAGGTTCATTAAAAGGCAATGACGGGTCAAAACCTGTGGCAGTAATTTGAGTAGGCCACCGAAGGTCTGCTTTGCTGATGCTTCTTGAAGACAAGGCAGCATCGGCACCAATCACTAAATAGCTTGCTTTTTTTCTATACCCTGCCATTTTTTTACTGTAAGACAGAGACAGTCTACCCTGTGTGGTACCAAATCTTGATTCACCGGCAACATCTCCCCAGAGAGAGCCTCCGATACCAAAATAATCTTCCCTGCCCACGGGGACCTTCTGGTCATACGATACGGAATAGGTATTGTATGCGTTAGCAGCCAATACAGCTGCCCACTGGTTTCGATAATTTGCGACCATTCTGGTTTTACAGTTCATCACTCCTGTCAATGCCGGATTGAGGTTGAGTGGTGACATATAAAACTGTGTAAAATGGATATCCTGTGCCGTTATGAGCGCAGCAGAAAACACAAAAAAGAGCACACCGATTTTTGAAACTAATTTGTTCATATTCTAAAAAATATTAAAATGTATCTGCAAAATATCACATTTTTATTATAAATGGAAGGATAAAAATATGTATTTTTTTTATAACTGCATGAATTGTACCAAAAAAAATAAAATTAAGTTTTTTATTTTTTTAATCCTTCTCATTTTTCCAACGGGCTCCAAATGATTCCACCAATACATTGTCGTACTTGTCTGCCGTAGTCAGCAGGTTATTAAAAAGTTTAAACAATGTTTCGCCATTTAAATATTGATCATAAATCAACAATGACAAAATTATGTCCTGATCGTTGATGGAGAGCGACATTCCTTCCATTTCATAATTCTGTTTCATCAGGTAGTAATACAGGTCTTCTATCTTATTTTCAGGAAGCGTACAGAGGTATACATCAGATACCAGCAACCCTGTTTTTTCATAATAAGAAATATTAACAGTAGCGCTGCCTTTTTTTAATGACCAGGTATTGGGACCTTTGCGAGTCAGTGCCACAGCGTATCCCAATCTGGAAATAATCTCCTCTACTGAATTACAGACGCCGTAGGGTTCGTACTCTTCGATCTGTGAAATCATTGTGATGGACGTACCGCAAACCGGGCAGTATTTCGGATCGTACCCGGTTTTTTCGAAACATATATGTTTGCATGACGGACATCTTACGCCTTTTGCACCCTGCCCTTCTCTAAACTCTTCGATACACCGGATCAGATATTCGGTTGGCAAAGAAAAACCAATGCTGTTGCCATTCTGGATAATAAAGGTATTGATGCCTATGACCTTTCCGCCGGTATCGACAAGCGGTCCTCCGCTATTTCCGGGATTTAGTGCGGCGTCGTGCTGTATATAGCTCACTTCTTCTTCCTGATGGAGCAGGCTTGAAATAATACCCTGGGTGACTGTATATTTGAGATCAAAAGGGTGGCCGATAGCGATGACCTTATCGCCTTCGTCCAGTGACTGTTTACTACCCGTTTTGATTTCGGGCATTTGGTGATGGACAGGCGGGGACAAAAAAGCAAGATCATATTTAGTATCCATATACAGAACGGGTACTAATTGTTTTTCAAAAGATTTGCCGGCAACCACCGCATATTTATTACCTCTTACCACATGTTCATTCGTCACGATGATATCATATGCTTTCAGATAAAAGCCGGTTCCCGTGCTATATGGCGTCGCAATCTGAATGATGACATTTTCAAATAAGGATATTATTTCTCTGGTATTCATATGCCTACTTCCGGATAAACCATGTTTCTTATCATTAATAAATAGGTTTTTGAGAACAGGCAAATATCTTCAAAGTCCAGGATTTTGGTATCCGTTTTTAAACCGGGATATAAATCGCTGTGGCCAATCAAAACTGCTTTGATGGCTGCAAGAATATTTTTTTTGTGCAACTCAGTGCCGTTGTAATACCCGTAATGAAAACCCAAGCTATTAAAATAATCGTTTTCTGTGATTTGGTAATACAGTTTAAGGAGTTCTTTGGAAGGTTCCGGCAAGGAATAAGAAAATAAGGAATATCCAATTACATAACCACAAATGGCTTTTGCATGGGTTTTGTAATTATTTTCATAATACCATTCAAAATCGTTCATTTGGGCGTCAATAATTTCTGCCAGTCGCTGGTGTCCTTCGGGCATCGAGATACCAAAGGTGGAGTTTACTTCGTACAATTCCTTTTCAAAAGTTTCGAAGGATATTTTTTCAAGTTGTCTGACTTTACGAATGATCTCTTTATTTTTATCATGGACGCTGGTCATATTGTCGCCAAAATACAGATCGTGGCACTCTCTGATCATCTCCATCGTACTTCCTTCCGGTTTGATGAGAAAATCTATTTTGTACAAAAAGTCAAGCAGTAAAAAAGAGATACCACCCGGGAATAAAAACATATTCAGTTTGCCATGGTCAATTTCCTGAAGCACGGCTTCCATGTTCTTGCGGATAAAATTATATTTTATCTTTTTTTCCTTAAGCGAAATCTGCCGCGTGTGATTAAAGTTTATTGGTATCAGTCCTTCAAACGTATGCATCAGGACGTCGTCTTTGCGGTCTGCTTCAGTAGCGAGTTCTTTAAGTGCCTGATAAATTTTATGGGGGGAACCATCTTCCACGTAGGTATCAAAAGTCAGGCATATACAATCGTCGTGATCCAAGGCATATCGGGTATATTTCAGTTCAAAGTTTTCTTCCAGGAGGTGGCGCATCAGTCCAAGGTGTTTTTTATCTGATTTTACAATTTTGGCTTCCGCCCTGAATCTGGCAAAGTCGGCATCGCCACAAATGATTTTTGATCCCTGGTAAATGGTAAAAGTTAATCTGCCCTGGCTTTGGATATAATGCACATTTTTCTGGGCATCGATGGTCAGGAAATCGAAAAACAGGGCATAGCAGCTCAGGTATTTTTCATTTTCAAAACATTCGATGGATTTTTCCCATTTATCGTATTTCTCGTCCGATTTATAGGAATCCGTAAAACGTCCGAATTGAATTTCAGGTTCCGGAGATTTTGGTGCTGCCTTGAATAATCTGGAAAAAAACCTCATTTTTACATCTTGTTAAAAAATCAGACCGAATGAAATTCAGAACCGAGTTGTCTATACCGCCCTCACCGCATCCAATTAACCATACCGATGCGATTCTGATGCTTGGATCCTGCTTTTCGCAACATATAGGAGCGCGATTGCAAAAATATAAATTTAATTGCATTTCCAATCCATTTGGTACTGTATTCAATCCGGTATCGATAGCCCGGCTGCTCGAATATGTTTGTGCGGGACAGGAAATTGACAAGGGGTCATTGCAATGGTCGCAAGGATTGTGGGTACATCCGGATTTTCACAGTAGTCTGTGTGATGTGGACGCCGATAAAGCCACTGAAAAAATAAATCAGGCCATTGTCAGTACCAGAGCAGTATTGCCTCATTTAAAATATATATTTATCACCTTTGGTACCACCTTTGCGTACCGGCAAAAAACAACCGGGCAAATCGTGGCCAATTGCCATAAGATTGCACCGGAATCATTTATAAAGGTGAAGCTTGATGTGGGTGAAGCGTATGCTACATTTGCTACGAGTCTGGATAAAATAAAGGCCATAAATCCCGATGTACATGTTGTATGCACTGTAAGTCCGGTCAGGCATATCAAAGATGGCATTATTGAAAATTCGAGGAGCAAGGCTACGCTGATTTCTATGGTTGAGATGCTTGCTGAACGAAGGAATGATACTTCCTATTTTCCGGCCTATGAATGGATGATGGATGATTTACGGGACTACCGATTTTACGATGCTGATCTGATCCACCCCGGAGAAAATGCGGTGGACTATATCTGGGAAAAGTTTTCAGCGCATTATTTCGCGCCAGAAACCTTATCGGTTATGCAGGATATAAACCAAATCCTGTTGTCCTGTCAGCACAGGCCGTTCAACCCTGCCTCAGAGGAATACAAAAAATTCTGCAGCGCGGCTTTACAACATATTCAGCGTGTTGGTGAAAAACATCCCTATTTAAATTTGCAGGAAAACATAGATTGGTTTGCCGGGCAGATCACCCAGTCAGAAGCAGAATAACACTTTAAGTTCCGGCGTATTTCAGTGACATCAAATACCAAGGTTAAAGACATTTAGCTAAAACCAGTTCTTCGTTCTTTGCCGGGACCAAATTCGCGAATACAATTCCTAATTGGGTCCGGATTCTTATGAATTGAAGGACAAAAAGTTATTTTGACAGTTTTCAGTTTTCAGTTCTCAGTTTTCAGTTTTCAGTTTTCAGTTTGCTTTGTTTGGCTGGTCTTTTTGTCTGAACCATGATTTTTGTGATTTATTGGATTTTCAGGATTGCCGGAAGCTCAGGTAAAATTACAGCGTATTGCATTTTACAGAAAAACAAACTATTTCTGGTCGGAATACACAAGTTGAAATATCCGGAAATTTGGGGAGGATTATTCATAAGATATCCATGGGGTTGCCGGGGGTTATCTATGGCTTATCCATAAGGATGGGTCGGCACAACGTCGGGACAACCTCGGGACAACCCAGTCAGTTTTCAGTTTTCAGTTTTCAGTTGACAGTTGACAGTTGGCAATTTCAGTTTACTTTATTTGCCTGGTCTTTTTGTCTGAGCCATGATTTTTGTGATTTATTGGATTTTCAGGATTGCCGGAAGCTCAGGTAAAATTACAGCGCTTTGCATATTACAGAAAAACAAATTATTTCTGGTCAGAGTACACAAGTTGAAATATCCAGAAATTGGGGAATGATTATTCATAAGATATCCATGGGGTTGCCGGGGGTTATCTATGGCTTATCCATAAGGATGGGTCGGCACAACGTCGGGACAACCTCGGGACAACCCTATCTAAGGGGTTGATTTAGTGCGGATTATGAATACAGATAAAAGGAGGATTTTTTGGGTGATAAATGGGTTTTTAATTGCATTTTGGTGGAAAATTCGGTAATATAATTATAAGCTAAGATATAATTATTTTTTCGGAATGGAGGTATGTGTGGTTGCCCATTTTTTATGGGATGGCGTTGCTGTAAAAAGTGGTTAAAGGGGAATACCGGTGGTGAATATAATGTCCGCTTGGGTGTTTGAACAAATATTATATTTGATTTGTAGCAGCGTCTCTTTTGTTTTTGAAAAAAGCACGGTATACATTACCTGATATCTGAGGGAAAATGTATATTTGTATGGATTTATAGAGGCGCAGGTATTGAGATGCTCTTTTATAATAACGTAGGGCTGTGGAAAGATGTACAGGGGAATTACAAGCACTTAAAAAATGGGGAAGAAAGGAGAAAAGGAACAGAAATACTCTCAATAAAGGAACAGAAATACTCTCAATAATGTACAAGCACAATTTGTACAAAATCAAAATATAAGTAATAAGGTGATGCTTCAAAGCCAACTGGCCGATTCATTGCTGTTGAATGAACCTTTGATTAAGTCCAATCTTACGCAAGACTCAATAAAGCTAGACAGTTTAGAAAATGAATTAAATACCATCAATTGCATAGATACCATGGTTATTAAATGGAAAGAAATATGGAAACAGTACATTAAGTTTCTAAAAAACGGAGAAGTGGACTATGCAGATAGACCTGCAATATTATCATTGAGTTCTGATTGTGCCGACATTTATGGTGATGCTATTTACCTTGTCAGAGCTCTAGCAAATACATTTAATACGACATATTTCGATGCGTTTGATGGTTGTCTAACCCAAAGCTCACAAAGATCAAAGAGTACTACAGATCAGACTATTGATATAAATGTAAGTCCCAATCCAACTAATGGTTTAGTTAAATTTAAACTTCCTATTGATTATAGTGGTCAAGCATTTTTATTCAATTTGGATGGAAAGATGGTAAAATCTTATATTATCCATAATGGTGATGTAAAATCAATAGATTTGTCAGATTTGATTGGCGTCTATTTCATCCAATTTATATCCGATAATGGTAATGTCCAATCGAAAAAGATCATTGTTTTGAAGTAAGTGAGTTATTGCCTGAATTTAATGCCTATGCCTCATGCTTAGATATCGTATTTTACTTTTTATCATCTTTTTTTCGCAATGGTGTTTTGCACAGAAAGAAGATTATATATGGATTCAAAGAGGCCCTTCGTTATCAATTGGAGGTTTTTTATTTGATTTTAATAAGCAAACTTTCAAGCCTGAAATTGTTAATCCTCCCCTAGGCTTCTCAGGCAATAACGCATCCATATGCGATAGAGAAGGCAATTTATTGTTTTATTCCAATGGCAGAGCAGTCATTGATAGATTTCACCATGTCATGCCCAATGGCGATAGTATCAATGAAGGATCATTCGCTGAGAAATATTGGGGTGGCCCCTTCAATGGTTATCCTGGATCACAAGATGTGTTGATATTGCCAGATCCTGGTAAAAAAAATGGATATTATTTGTTTCACAAACTTATTGTAACAGAAAACAATAAGTCAACTTTTCGCCTATTTTATACCTATATGGATATTACAGTAGGTATTGGGGGAGATGTAATAGACAAGAACAAATTATATTTTGATAGAGATACCGTTATGTGGGGTTTTTTCACCGCTATGAAACATAAAAATAAACAAGATTGGTGGATTATACAACCCCTGGTCAATGATTCTACATTCCTTACCTTTCTCCTTGATAAAAATGGAATAAATCGCATGCCCGATCAAAATACCCATCAGTATTTTGATGACTTCCGATCTAGTGCCGGTGGTATGGCTAAATTCAGCCCCGATGGCACCAAATACGCACTATACACCTATCAAGATCAGCTACATGTCTATGATTTTGATAGGGCGACTGGCATATTATCCAATCATCAGAAGATTGTTGTTTTCTCGGATAGCACGCTCAATTTTGGCCCATTTTGCGGCATAGAATGGTCGCCAAGCAGTAGATTTATCTACACATCATCTCACCGATTTTTGCATCAGGTAGATATGTGGTCAGGTGATCCTGCGGCCAATGTAACACTTATAGATAAGTATAACGGCACTCAGGATCCATTCAGCACCCATATTAATTTCATGGCGCAAGGACCTGATTGCAGGATCTATGTATATCCCAAAAATGGTACATATTCCATCCATGTGATCAACAAACCCGATGAACTTGGCAAGGCATGCGATTTTGTACAAAACGGCATTAAACTTCCTTACCCTAATGGAAATGGTACAGTACCCAACTTTCCCAGATTCCGGGTAGATGAGGTAGATAAATGTGATCCAACGATATCATCTGTGTTTGGAGAATCAGTGTACTTCAGACGAAAATTGGACGTATTTCCGAGTCCGTCGGCCGGTACGTATCAGATACGGATGCCTGATGAAGGAAACGATGGTTTTTTAATGGTGACAGATTTACAGGGTAAATTCATCTTAAAACTTGAGATCAATAATTTTCAGCATATCCGGGAGATTGATATCAGTGACCAGCCATCCGGGCGGTATAATATTGATTATTATCCAAACGTGAATCCAGACCGGTTATTTTATGGAAGACAGGTGGTGAAGATATGATATTAAAAGTATCACCTGACAATCGAGTAGACGGCGCTTCCAACGGAAGCTGCTGTGGGGGCGTGTGCGTAAAACCCTAATACCCTTTGTAGCAGGAAGGCGGGTTTATTTGGGGTTGCCATACTTTTTGATGTGCAGTTTTGTTTTGTCGGGATTTTTGCGGATAGGGCAAAAATTCCGGCAAAACATGGGTTCTTCGTATTCAAATTAAAAATTTGGCAATACTTAGTCAGGCCTTGTCCAGCGGGGGTTAATACCACAACGTGAACCCAGCCTTAGTCATTTCGGATTAGCTTTTTTACTGTCCTGGTGGTGTCGTCCCGGGTAATTGAAGGCAGTTCTGTTTTGAAACCATTCATGAGAATCCGGTAAAAGCAGCATTGACGAAAAATCAGGAGGATTGGATGTTTACTTCAGCTAAAGTCTATAAAGGATTAAGGAATGGTACCCTTTGCAAACAGGATTTAACAAAAAAGTTGCTTTGGGAATAAAT